>Ga0136636_10000389_pt1 | contig 21823 bp, 19 predicted proteins | sample AntDrymUQ8522106_2_FD_104653 | JGI IMG/M metagenome (GOLD analysis project Ga0136636, IMG submission 104653) | Polar desert sand microbial communities from Dry Valleys, Antarctica - metaG UQ852 (21.06) | ecosystem: Environmental > Terrestrial > Soil > Desert | place: Antarctica: Dry Valley... | reverse complement strand
CAAGGGTGGGCGAAATTCAGCTCAATAAATCGTATACCGAACTCGATTTAAGCCAAACCGAATCGAACATTGTGCGCTGTCCGGATGCCGAAACAGCTGAACGCATGATTGCCCGAATCGAAGAAGCAGGCCGCGATCATGATACGGTTGGAGGTATTGTCACAGGAGTAATTCAGGGAGTTCCGGCTGGTTGGGGTGAACCTGTTTTCAATAAATTACATGCCGATCTGGGTTTTGCAATGCTCGGAATCAATGCCGTAAAAGGTTTTGAATATGGCTCCGGATTTGATGGAACCCGTTTATCAGGCTCAGAGCACAACGATGTATTTATTAAAACTGACACCGGTGTGCGAACCAAAACTAATCATTCAGGCGGAGTACAAGGTGGAATTTCAAACGGCGAAGATATCTACTTTAATGTCGCATTTAAGCCAATCGCCACCTTGCTTAAAGAACAAAATACGGTTGATCGTGCTGAAAATGAGATTGTGATCAATCCCAAAGGGCGTCATGATCCATGCGTATTGCCCCGGGCGGTACCAATTGTTGAGTCTATGGCTGCAATTGTGCTTGCTGATCATTATTTATTGAGTCGGATCAATCAATTGGTGCCTTAGTGATGCGATTCAAATCTTCATCAGAATATAACTAAATAATACATTATCTTTAAAAAAAAATAATTGGAGAAGACTCTCTTTTCCAATTCTTAACAACTTAGATATTGAAATCATAAAATTATACCTGTTCCGATTGTCCAACTAAACTTAATCTAAACCAACATCATGATTCCTACAACCAGATACCGAATGAAATACAATCCTCATTTTGTATTACTTTTTATCTTTTTTACAGGCTGGTTCTTCAATTCATGTCAGGAAGAACCTAAATTATGGGACGTCAAATCAACCGAACAGGTGGCCAGCAATTATATTCAAAGTCAACCTGAATTTTCTGAGTTTTCCAAACTGATTGAAGTTACTGGTTTACATGCATTGTTGGGTATCCGGGGACCATATACCATCATGCTTCCTGATAACGATGCGATGTTTGCCTATTACAAAGAAAAAGAGGTGAATAACTTAATGGATTTCGACCAAGCATTCAGGAGAAAACTAGCACTCAATCATTTAGTTGCCAATGAATTAAATACAAGCGATATGGGTTTGGGAGCATTGCGCGACACCAATGCAATCGGCGATTTTTTAGTGACCGAATTCGAGGGGTCAGACATCATTCTGAACCGACGCTCAAAAATTATTAAAAGGGACATTCGTCTTGCAAATGGCTATGCACATCGAATCGATAGGGTTATTGAACCATTAACAAAAGATGTTTTTACTGTTCTTTCAGAGGATCCGTCGTTTAAAATTTTTACTGAAGGCTTAAGTATTACGGGACTCAAAGATACCTTACAACAGATCACATATCGTTACGGAACAAATACTTACCGCAACCGATTTACGCTTTTAGCAGTTCCTGATTCGATCTACAATAAAAAAGGTATTTACAGTGTTGCAGAACTTATCAAATGGACCAAAGCAAATCCCGACAGCATTACATCCAAGAACGACGAATTATACCAGTATATGGATTACCATTGTCTGGCAGGTACTTACTACTTATCGGACCTTGATAGCAAGTTGTACCCAATTATGTCACACGAGAATTTTGTTTTAATGACCATTGATTCTGACTATAAAATTAATCTTCATCCTAAAACAAGGAAATATACAGCCTTCATCGTAAGTGGATCAAATACTCCAACGAAAAACGGCGCACTTCATGTTATCAATGATTTGTTGCCGGTTTCTGAACCTCAACCTCAAACTATTCTCTTCGAATGTACGGACTTCCTTGACATCAGGCAAGGCGACTGGTACGGAAAGTATTACATGAAATGGAGCGATGGTCAGAATGCTCTTACTAAAATTAAGTTTGAAGGTGATTTTCTGGGCTATTATTTCAAAATAAATCACGGTTTAGGTAATTTAATAAATTATGATGGTTTGTTTATGCTTAATTATTGGTGGATTGAGGTTACCTTCCCCAGGTTGATCAAAGGACAATACGATGTTATATATGGCTCTCCCTGGGACAGTGGGACAGAACTAGCTGATTTTGTTATTGAAATTGATGGAATACCCACTGGAATTATTTATGATAAAGGAAAGGGACTGAACCAAAAAATCGGAACGGTTGACTTTAAAACAACATCGGAGCATAAGATAAAGCTAAGAGCAATTAGTTTTGGAGCACTGTATTGGGACTTTATTCAATTTGTACCCGTGAAATAAACTATTTTGGATTTTTTGTCGGATGCAAGATTAATGACAAATTCAATATTATCCACCCAAAATTTACTTTCTGGCGATCCGATGTATTGAACTCCCTGGTAACTCGAAGTGAAAGTTTTACCTTTCCCTGATCGCCAACAAATAAAGTTCCAGCAATTATAATTTTCTACTTGAACCCACATGGAGATTTTGTATCATTCAACCTTGTGTCATAAAAATCCTTAAATGTGTTCCCCAACATTGACTAATTTGAAAAAAAGTATTTACTTAGCAGCACAGTACAGGACATTGATAAAATGCGTAAAAATGATTCAAGTAAATTAAAAATAAAGAATTCAAATGACTCAAAACAACAGATTGATAGGACGTTTACCCAAAGTTGGGATCCGTCCGGTAATTGACGGACGGGAAATGGGCGTTCGCGAATCGCTCGAAGTACAGACCATGAACATGGCCAAAGCTGCGGCTAAATTCATCGAAGAAAATCTTCGTTTCCCAAGTGGCGAAAAAGTAGAATGCGTAATTGCCGACACCACTATTGGTGGTGTTGCCGATGCTGCCGCCTGCGCCGATAAATTTGAAAAAGAAGGAGTTGGCATTTCGCTTACGGTAACACCTTGCTGGTGTTATGGAACTGAAGTAATGGATACCACTCCCCTTTTACCAAAAGCTGTATGGGGTTTCAACGGAACTGAACGTCCGGGTGCTGTATACCTGGCTGCTGCATTAGCCGGATATTCACAAAAAGGACTTCCTGCATTTGGCATTTATGGCCGCGATGTTCAGGATTCTGGCGACACCAGCATTCCTGCCGATGTTCAGGAAAAATTGCTGCGCTTCGTAAAAGCCGCGCTGGCCTCCGCGCAAATGAAAGGAAAATCATATTTGTCGATTGGCTATTCGTCAATGGGAATCGCCGGTTCGATGGTCGATCCTGATTTCTTTCAGGATTACCTGGGAATCCGCACCGAATTTATTGAATCGGTAGAGTTTTTACGTCGGATTGAACAGGGTATCTTTGATCAGGAAGAATACGCCAAAGCCATTGCCTGGACAAAAGCAAATTGCACAGAAGGCGACGATCATAACAAATCTACCAAACAGTCGACGCGCGAACGTAAAGACTGGGAATGGGAAATTGTGGTGAAAATGACCCTGATTGCGCGCGATCTAATGGTTGGAAATCCAAAATTAAAAGCCATGGGATTTGGAGAAGAATCAAAAGGTAGGAATGCTATTTTGGGCGGTTTTCAGGGGCAACGTCAATGGACTGATTATTACCCAAATGCTGACTTTACTGAAGCCATACTTAATTCGTCGTTCGACTGGAATGGAATTCGTCAGGCTTATGTTTTTGCAACTGAAAACGATAGTCTGAACGGCGTTTCGATGTTGTTCGGTCATTTGCTGACCAATACCGCTCAGATTTTCTCGGATGTTCGTACATATTGGAGTCCTGAGGCAGTTCAGCGCGTTACCGGAAAAGAGTTGACCGGAAAAGCGAGTGGCGGAGTCATCCACCTGATCAATTCAGGATCAACAACTTTAGACGCAACTGCCCAACAACGCGATACTGAAGGAAATCCAGCGATGAAAGCTTTCTGGAATATTTCTGAAGCAGAAGCGGCATCTTGTCTGGAAAATACCCGTTGGTGCCCAGCCGATCTGGGTTATTTCCGTGGAGGTGGATATTCATCGCAATTCAAAACTTCCGGAGAAATGCCGGTTACTATGTCGCGCCTGAATTTGGTCAAAGGAATTGGACCGGTTTTGCAGATTGCCGAAGGTTGGACCGTTGAATTACCCGATGAAATTCATACTGTACTCGATAAACGCACCAACCCAACCTGGCCAACTACATGGTTTGTTCCACGGTTAGCCGACAATGACGCGTTCAAAGATGTTTATAGCGTAATGGCCAATTGGGGAGCCAACCACGGAGCGATTTCGTATGGCCATATTGGTGCCGACCTGATAACATTGGCATCGATTCTGAGGATTCCGGTTAATATGCACAACGTTAGCGACGACCAGATTTTCAGGCCGAGTGCATGGTCAGCTTTCGGAACCAATAAAGAAAGTGCAGATTTCCGTGCCTGTGCAACTTATGGTCCATTGTATAAATAAAAGCCAAAAATACAAATCCAGAAAGCCAAACTTTTGTCTGATTTGTTAACTTCGCAAATGAAATAGATTAAAGCCTGAATTGTAATTTCAATTCAGGCTTTTTACAAAGTCAGCTCAATGGAAAAATTTGCATTTAAATTCGATCAAAGTTCGTCACAAACCAAGTTGCAGCAATTGATTCATGCGGTTAGTGAAGCCATTAATTTAGGAATCCTGAAAGAAGGCGACTTTCTTCCTTCAGTCAATCAACTCAATAAAGACAGCGGTATTTCGCGCGACACCATTTTTAAAGCTTATTCGATTTTAAAGCAGCGCAGCATTATTTCATCCACACCAACCAAAGGCTATTTTGTAGCTTCCGAATCATACCGGGTTTTTGTTTTGCTCGATGATTTTAGTGCATTTAAAGAGCAATTGTATAAATCATTCCGTTCAAATCTTCCTGATAGTTATTCGGTTGACTTACTTTTTCATCACTACAATCCTGAAATTTTTGATCAGTTAATTTTGAATAGTCTCGGACGTTACAGCATGTACATTGTCATGAACATCGACAACAAAAGCATGGAAGATGTTGTCCGCAAAATTGACCCGAAAAAGCTGCTTATTCTCGACATGGGAAATGATCCCAAAAATGAGGTTTCATCGCTCACACAAGACTTTAATCAGGCCGTTTACAATTGCTTAAATTCAGGACTGGAATTGATTCAGAAATACAAGGAGTTTATACTGGTATTTCCGAAGAATACGCCACATCCGACAGAAACCATCGATGCCTTTAATCGCTTTTGCGATGACAATAAGGTCAATCATGCTGTTTTAGATCAGATTGAAAACCGTGAAGTTCTGCCCGGACAAGCTTATCTGGTCATTAAAGACTCCGATCTGGTAAAAATTGTAAAAGATTGCAAAAAGAACGGGTATAAAATAGGATCAGAAGTTGGAATCATTTCATACAACGATGCGCCAATGAAAGAAATTGTAGGATCCGGAATTACCGTTATTTCTACTGATTTTGTCAGGATGGGAAAAGAATGCGCCAATTTTATTGAATCAAAAGAGAAGGTCTCGGAGATAATTCCAACCCAATTGATTATACGAGGTTCAATGTAACAACTAATTTGTAATTTAGGCAACTTAATTCCTAAACTGCAAACTATGTACTCAGCAAAAAAAATGTTTTCACTACTAATTGTATTTTTGACAATCAATATGATGGCTCACTCCCAAAAGTCATTATTTCCTGAAGAAATAAACGTCGGAAATCCGGCCATTTCAGGCAAAATGGTGTTCAATCCTGAAAACCAAACCTATGAACTTACGGGTGCCGGAACCAATATGTGGTTCGACAAAGACGAATGTTTCTTCGCTGCACGAAAAGTTAGCGGCGATTTCATTTTAACATCAAAAGTTGATATTGTCACACAAACAGGCAATGCGCACCGCAAAATGGGATTGATGATCAGGCAATCGGCGGAGACCAATTCGGCTTATGCTGACATAATTTTACATTCCGACGGATTGCTTTCATTGCAATACCGCAGTAAACAGGGAGCCATCACCGATGAAGTAAAATTCACCGAAGTGGGTGCCCAGTATCTTCAGCTCGAAAAAAAAGGCTCGAAGATTTTAGCCCGAATCGCACAAACCGAAAAAGCTCTGACTGAAGCAAAAGAAATTGAACTTACATTCGAAGCTCCTTTTTACGTTGGTTTGGTGACAGGCTCACATGATGCAGCTCTCACCGTGAACGGCTTATTCTCGAATGTTCGATTTGATGTTGCAGCAGTTGATGGTGTTGACGGATATCAATCTCCTTCAGCCAGCCGACTTGAAATTTTGGATACCGAAACCGGACTTCGGAAAGTTATTTACTCGACTAAAACCCATATCGAAGCGCCAAACTGGTCGCGTGATGGTAAATTTCTGGTTTACAATTCAGGAGGGAAACTCTATAAATTTGATTTGAAAAAAGGGACTCCTGAAGTCATTGAATCAGGAATCGCGATGAATAATAACAATGACCATGGAATTTCTTTCGACGGAAAGATGCTTGCCATCAGCAATCATGTCGAAGAAAACGGAAAGAAAAATTCGATTATTTTCACCCTTCCGTTGAAGGGTGGAAAACCATTCCGTGTGACTGAAAAAGGACCCTCGTACTGGCATGGCTGGTCGCCAGATGGTAAATTTTTAGTTTATTGTGCCGAACGTGACGGTGATTACAATGTATACCAGATTTCGGCAAAAGGCGGACAGGAAGTACAATTGACAACAGCCAAAGGATTGGATGATGGTCCGGAATATTCTGCTGATGGAAAATACATCTATTTTAACTCTACACGGACCGGAACCATGCAAATCTGGCGCATGAATCCTGACGGAACAGAGCAAACACAAATTACTTTCGACTCTTATCAGGATTGGTTTGCACACCCTTCACCCGATAACAAATCGCTGATTTACATCTCATATCCTCCTGAAGTTCCGGCAACCAGTCATCCTCACAACCAGCGGGTTATGCTAAGAATGCAGCCTATAGATGGAACAGATGTGAAAGTATTAGCTCACATCTATGGCGGACAAGGAACATTCAATGTGCCATCTTGGAGTCCAGACAGCAAAAAAGTAGCCTTTGTATCATACACTTACGGCGATTTAGAATAGTAGTTAACCTAAAAATGTGTGAATAATGTAAGTTTATCAGGTAGTTTTATAACTTTCAGGAGACTGTATCAAACTACCTTTATACTGTATAAAAGATTTGCAGGTACTGATTTAGAATCAGAAATTTGAGAAGTAGCTTTTGTCAACGAACAATAGAAATTCAATATAATCGTTTAACTAATAAAACTTGTCATGAAAAAACTTACTATTTTAATTGTTCTTTTTGCATTTACTGTATCAGTAAATGCTCAGGGTTTTTTGGATGCCGGATTAAAAGCCGGATTGAATACTTCGAAAATATCAACTCACACTGATGATTATACACCAGAAACCATCAATGGTTATCAGTTTGGAGCATTTGCACGGTTAAACATGGGGCGGTTTTATTTTCAGCCTGAAGCCTATTACAATTCAAAGGGCGGAGAGTATATCGACAAAGTTTCGCCGGCTACAATTAATTCATTTAATCTGAAGACTGTTGATGTTCCTGCTTTACTTGGTTTTAAAATTATCGAGCAGAAGGCTTTTAATTTGCGTATTCTGGCTGGTCCAGCCTTCTCGTTTTTAACCAATAAAAGTGTAAAAGGTCAACTTACAAGGGATAATCTCAAAAACAGTTTTTTTGAATGGCAATATGGTGTAGGAGCTGATTTTCTGTTTATGACACTCGATGTCAGGAAGGTATCTTATAGCAAAGATTTCTACCAGACGCCAGATTTTAACTTCGATTCGAAGAATGGTACTTTTGTAATCAGTTTGGGTGTAAAACTATTTTAATTTCGTATTCCGTATGAAACGGTTTGTTTTAATTTTCATTTCCTCCTGTGCCATGCTTTTTGCCTCTGCACAGGAGGAAATTATTTTAGACAGTATTCGAATTGATCATACGGTTCCTAATACCAGTCCTCTGAATACGTTTCGTCCGATACTTTCTGAGGACTATTTTCCGGAAGAAAAACTCAATTTGACGGATCAATCGTTTAGTAATCAGCCACTACTCCCCAATTACAGCAAGAACCTCGATTTTTCTAAATCCTTAAGTACTCCGATGGTTTTCTCTGAAACATTTTCAATGAATCAGTTTAGACTTTCGCCCTTCTATTCAAGCGGTGTTATTTTTAATCAGGCAGCCTATCGACTGAACGACCGTTTTATTTTGGGGGGAAATAGTTTTGGTGCAATTTCGGTTTTCGACCAACCTCAAATAAATCCATCCATGCAAAATATGAATACCCGGGGAGCCTCGATGTTTATGCAATACAAAGTTTCGAAAAACTTCAAAATTGAGACACGGGTAAACATTTCCAACCACCAATCGCCGTGGGAACCTTAATTAGAGTAAATTTGCCACTCTATTATACACGGTAATTCTATGCTCGACAAGATCAGAAAGATTGAACGCGTTTTTAAGCAATTGGATAAGGAAACGGGAAAGTTTGGCAAGCAATCGGGCCTGAAATGTCTGACAAACTGCGATTTATGTTGCCGTAAAAAAGGACTGGAAGCCAATGTGCTCGAGTTTCTTCCATTTGCATACTATTTGGTAAAAAACAACCTTCACGAGGCTGCTCTTGATTTGTTGGATGCCAATCCCGAACATTGCATCAATCTGGCAACAACTCAGGTTCCCGGAGAAACTGCCGGATGTTCAATTTATGCTCACCGTGGTTTAATCTGCCGGCTTTTTGGATTTTCCGGAGTTCGCGGTAAAAACTCAAAACTTGCTGTTTATACCTGCACCCACATGAAAAGTGAATTTGCTGCGGAATATCAGCTAACCATGGAACGTATTAATTCTAATATGCACATCCCAATTGTTTCAGATTTCTACTATCAAATCTATTATATTGATCCTCAGTTGGCTAACGATTATAATCCGATAAATATGAGTATCAGGAAAGCAATAGAAAAAGTAGCCTATTATTATGCGCATAAACCGGTCAGAAAACCCAGGACTAAGCCAGTTACGAAAATTGAGAAAGACTTGTAACCATGGAACTAATTGTAAATCTCCCTGATTTATCTCCTGAATTTCTATTTCTGACCTCCAGAAGCAGCGGTCCCGGTGGACAGAATGTTAACAAGGTAAATTCGAAAGTTGAGCTTCGGTTCGATATTCAAAACTCAATTTTGCTTAGCAATGAGCAAAAGGAAATACTTCAGGTTAAACTGGCTAAAAAAATCAGCGCCGAAGGTATTTTTAGTGTGATTTCGCAAATTGATCGTTCGCAATTAACCAACAAGGAAGATGCAATCCGGAAGTTCTATCTGCTCATTTCAAAATCATTGAAACCCGTTAAACGAAGGAAAAGAACAAAACCTACCCTGACTTCGGTCGAGAAAAGATTAACGGGCAAACGCATTAAATCAGGAATCAAGCAAAACCGGCAAAAAATTGATGACTGACGTAAACAAAATAGAATTAATTCGGGTAACGGATTCATGTGAATTAAGTCATGAATTGCGAACAATTTATGAAGAAGCTTTCCCTCCGGACGAGCGCAGAGAATGGACACAATTCATTGAATTATTGAAAAATCCAAACTTTTTTCTGAAAGCAATCTACAATCAAAAAAAACTTATTGGAATTCTGACGATCTGGAACCTGCACGAATTCAGGTTTATCGAACATTTTGCTATTCAGGATGCTGAGCGTGGAAAAGGTTTTGGAACGCAGGTAGTCAATCAATTACTCGCCGGAACTTCTATTCCTCTAATTCTGGAAGTTGAGGAACCAGTCACTGAAACCGCACATAAACGAATTCAATTTTACGAGCGTATAAACTTTTCAGTTTGTAAAAGAGAATATTTCCAACCGCCTTACACTAACGATAAAAATGAGGTTAAAATGTTATTAATGAGCTATCCTGAAAAAATTAGCGAGGTTTATTTTCTTCAGATAAAAGACAGGATTTACCGGATGGTTTATGGAATTAACGAATAATTCGGAATTCAATTTCATTGGTAATGACCAATAATTTAACTTCAGTATTTTAAAGCTTTTTATATTTTTGCAGGCTGATAACCGCTCAGTTAACCATTTTTAATTTCAATTATGCGATCACTGTATCTACTTCTGAATGAGGCATTCCTCGATTTAAATTTTCTGGAATTGTATGCCCGCCTTACAGCCATACTTTTAACCTTTGTTGCTCTTTTAATAGTTGCAGTGATCGTTCACTGGATAACTAAAGCAATTGTAATCCGTGTCATTCATAAATTGGTTGAAAATTCGAAAACCGAATGGGACGATTACCTGCTAAAGCATCGGGTATTTCAGTCATTATCTCACCTGACTTCTGCGCTGGTACTCTATTATTCAAGCAATTACTCGCAAATACCCGAAGTCACAAGCGTTATTGCCATGATCACCAACATTTATTTTGTGATCATTTTTGTCAAGGTCGTTTCAGGAGTACTGAAAGCATCGAACGAAATTTATCTGACAACTCCATTTGCCGCAACCCGCTCGATCAAAGGGTATATTCAACTGGTGATGATTCTGGTGTATTTTGTTGCCGGTATTTTCATGATCGCGGTAATCTTCAATAAATCACCACTGGTTTTATTGGGAGGATTGAGTGCAATCGCCGCTGTTCTTTTACTGATTTTCAAAGATACTATTTTGGGTCTGGTTGCCAGTATTCAACTGTCAGCCAATAAAATGCTGAAGCCAGGCGACTGGATCGAAGTTCCGAAACATGGTGCCAATGGTACTGTTGTTGACATTTCGCTGAATACGGTTAAGGTTCAGAACGGCGATAAAACAATCGTCACCATCCCAACATATTCATTGGTCATTGATTCATTCGTTAACTGGTCAGGTATGGAAGAATCTGACGGAAGGAGAATCAAGCGTTCGATCAATATTGATATGAAAAGTGTACGATTTTGCGATGATGAACTACTCAATAAATTTCAGCAATTTCGGCTTATTCGTAACTATGTGACTGAAAAACAAAATGAGATAAGTGAGCACAACAAGCAGCTCGGAATAGAAGACTTTTCGATACCCAATGGCCGCAGACAAACCAATTTAGGTGTATTCCGGAAATATCTGGAAGAATATCTGAAAGCAAATCAGAACATCAATCAGGATATGACCTTTTTGGTGAGGCATTTGCAACCTTTAGAAACCGGATTGCCTATCGAAATTATTGCCTTCATTAAAGAAAAACAACTGAATCTTTTTGAAGGGATTCAATCAGATATTTTCGATCATATTCTGGCTGTAATACCAGAATTTGATTTGCGTTTATTTCAATCCCCATCCGGTAATGAAATTAAAGATTTTGCGGACAAATTTACCGCTTCAATAACCGTGAAATAAACTGAAGCAATTGATCAATTCGGATTTGGAATCAGCTGACTAATAAAAGATTCTTATTTCCGGTTTTCGACAATTTTACTTTCATATCATTACAAACAAGATGTTTTTTAGCAAGAATATTTAAAGATTGTCATTTTTTTATACTTTTACGTTTCAATTTTTAAACGACTGTTATAACCCTATATTATGAATGATTTGCATATTGAGCCACTACCAAACATCGACGAACTCGATGAAAAAATTCTAAAACTGATCACTAAGAATGCAAGAATTCCATTTCTGGAAGTTGCCCGTGAATGTGGTGTATCCGGAGCTGCTATTCACCAGCGGGTTCAACGCTTGCTTAACCTTGGAGTTGTTTCGGGTAGTGAATTTATCGTTAATCCGCAGAAACTGGGTTATTTTACCTGTGCCTACATGGGAATCCATCTCGAAAAAGCAAAATTTCATTCACAGGTTGTCGAAGCTTTGATCAATATTCCTGAAATTGTTGAATGTCATTATACAACAGGATCTTATGCCATTTTTATTAAGGTTCAGACCAAAACAAACAAGCATCTCAAAAAATTGATCGACGAAGATCTTCAGGAAATTGAAGGGATTGCACGCACTGAAACCTTCATTTCGCTCGAAATGGAATTTAAAAGGCAGGTTCCAATCAAATAGATCAATTTTTGAATCATTATAATTTAATCCATTCAAAATATCATCATGACACTACGAAATCAACTGGACGACATCGACCTTAATATTCTGGATATCATTTCGAAAAATGCACGTATTCCGTTTAAAGATGTTGCTGCTGAGGTTGGAGTTTCGAGAGCCGCAGTTCATCAGCGGGTAAACCGGATGATTGATCTGCATGTGATTGTAGGTTCGGGCTATCACATCGATCCTAAAAAAATTGATTTCAAAACCTGCACTTACATAGGTATTTTTCTTGAAAAAGGAAGTTTGTATTCCACTGTGGCCCAGCAACTAAAAACAATTTCTGAAATTGTTGAATGCCACTACACAACCGGTTCGTATGCTATTTTTGTAAAGGTTTATGCCAAAGACAACGAGCATCTGCGCGATATTCTGAGTGATAAGATTCAAAAAATTGGAGGCATCGCCAGCACCGAAACCTTTATTTCGCTTGACGAAACGTTCAAACGAGAAGTTCCCATCTTTTAGTACAACATCATTCTCAAAATAATTATAAGTGACTAACTATTTTTTCCTACAGGATTGATTTTAAACGCAAAATTTAGGAACCTATTCGTATTTATTGGTATACATTAGATCGAAAAAGTGCTTATTTTTGTGAAGCATTAAAAGTTATATTTATATATGTTTGAAAAGCTAATTCATCTCGAAGGAATTGATCCGCTGGAGTTTTTCGGTGTCAATAATTCCAAAATGAACCTGATCAAGTCATTTTTTCCAAAATTAATTATCGTTTATCGGGGCAATGATGTCATTATTAAAGGTGATGACGAAGAAATGCTGCGGTTTGTATCGAAATTTCACCTGATTACCGATCATTACAACCAGTTTAATGTTTTGCCTGATGATGTAATCAACCAGGTATTTATGAACGAAACAGAAAGTTCGGCTGAATCGTTAGATGAAGATAAAGACGTTCTGCTCTTTGGAATCAACGGAAAAGCTATCCGGGCAAGGACTCCAAACCAGCGGGTTCTGGTTGAAGTTTGCAAAACCTCCGATCTCATATTTGCGATGGGACCAGCCGGAACCGGGAAAACCTACACAGCCATTGCCCTGGCCGTAAAAGCCTTGAAAAACCGGGAAATCAAACGAATAATCCTGAGCCGTCCTGCTGTTGAAGCGGGTGAACGCCTGGGTTTTCTTCCCGGCGATTTAAAAGAGAAAATTGATCCGTATCTGCAACCATTGTATGATGCGCTTCTGGACATGATTCCAGCGAAAAAACTGGACGAATTTATGAAAGACGGTACCATTCAGATTGCGCCTTTAGCATTCATGCGAGGACGAACGCTCAGCAATGCCTTTGTGATTCTCGATGAAGCCCAGAACACAACCATCAACCAGATGAAGATGTTTTTGACCCGAATGGGGCTGAATACCAAATTTGTAGTAACTGGCGACGAAACTCAAATCGATTTACCAACACAAAGTCCTTCAGGTTTGATTCTTGCAAAAAAAATCCTGAAGAACATTAAGGATATTTCCTTTGTTCAGTTCGATGTAAAAGACATTGTGAGGCACCGCCTGGTTCGCGATATCGTTATGGCTTACGAAAAGCATCATGCGCACGAAATCTCAAAGCGTGAAAAGGAAAAAGAAAAATTAACAACAGATAAAACCGAAGAAAAATGAGCAAAGCATTAACACGTACCGATTTTGACTTTCCCGGTCAGAAAAATGTTTATCACGGAAAAGTTAGAGATGTTTACAACATCAGCAACGAATACCTGGTCATGGTTGTGAGCGACCGTATTTCGGCCTTTGATGTAGTATTACCAAAAGGAATTCCTTACAAAGGACAGGTATTAAACCAGATTGCCGCCAAGTTTCTGGATGCAACCAGCGACATTGTTCCAAACTGGAAAGTGGCCACTCCCGATCCGAATGTGACGGTTGGGATTCACTGTGAGCCATTCAAAGTAGAAATGGTTATCCGTGGTTACCTGACTGGCCACGCCTGGCGGGAATACCGCAGCGGAAAACGGCTATTATGCGGAGTTGCCATGCCCGACGGAATGGTAGAAAGCCAGAAATTTCCGGAACCAATCCTAACTCCAACCACCAAGGCTTCGGAAGGACATGACGAAGACATTTCGAGGGAAGAGATTATCGAACAGGGTATTGTAAGTCGAGAAGATTACGAATTGCTTGAAAACTACACACGCGAAGTGTTTCGCCGTGGTACTGTGATTGCTGCCGAAATGGGATTAATTCTGGTAGATACCAAGTATGAATTTGGAAAAAAAGACGGAAAGATTTATCTGATTGATGAAATTCATACGCCCGATTCGTCGCGTTACTTTTATGCCGAAGGTTACGAAGAACGATTGGCTAAAGGTGAAAACCAAAAGCAGCTTTCGAAAGAATTTGTGCGCCAATGGCTGATCGAAAACGGATTTCAGGGAAAAGAAGGACAGGTAATTCCAGAAATGAGCGAAGCTTTTGTAGCTTCAGTATCTGAACGTTACATTGAACTTTACGAAAAAATAACAGGAGACAAATTTGTTAAATCTGATTTATCCGACATTCAGGGTCGAATCGAAAACAACATCGAAACTTTCCTGAAAAACTTATAAGAACAAAAGTCTTTTAATAAAGGAAGGCTGTCTCTATTTAAAAGAGGCAGCCTTCCGTTTTTTATTTGCCGTACTTCAATCGTTTTTTCAGTGTCTTGTGCACTAAAATAAGAAATTCGGTTGTGCTATTTCTGATCAGTTTATGGTTGTCTGTCATCTGTGTTGAACTTTTATTTATTCTAAAAGCAATTTATCCAGTTTGGATTGAAAATCCCTTGTTTAAAAGTGCTGATTGCCGTTATGTGTTTAACGCTACTACGGGGAACCTAACTTCAAGGCAAAACTTCAAGATTGGCAAGACTGAAAGTTTTACTGATGAAAGTTCGTATGACCGCTTATTAATAGTAACCGGCTTTTCAATATATTCGGTATAGACGAAAATTTTGCTTTTATTGCAGTGTTCACATCGAATGGTGCTCCTTTCGGAATTACTCGTGAAGAGATTGAAGCTTAAAAACGAGCAAAACTTATCCGAGAATATTGATGATGTAGAATTACCTTTTTAATTACCTCTCGGCGAAAGTTCCAAAATTACAGGATTTTTAGGCCCATTTTTTCTGTCCTTTCTGCTATTTTTTCTGTTCACTTTCTTTGCAGAAAAAAGGATAACCAATGAATCAGCAAGAAAGAAATGAAGCCGTTTTGGAATGGATCCAATCCGGCTGCAATTACGGTCAAGGTGTTCAGCTCTACAGCCAATTCGGTAAAAACAACTTCCTAAGAATAGACTTCATTGAAAAACAGTATAAATATTCTACCAAAATTATTTATGAACTGTGTAAGTCTGCTAGTCTGGATTTTGCACAGCTGCAGACAGAAAAGCTTATTCCTGTTTTACAGGAAACGCCAATTGTGGAGCTCCCTTCGTCTGCTTCGCATTCAGGTGACACTACTTCAACCAATACGACGGTGCCTGAGCTTGTCGAAGGCATTGCAGAAACTATGGAAGTCAACAACATTGCGGAACCCGGTGTGACAAAAAACATAAAGTGCAGCAGGATTCATGTAAAAAAAATGTTCGACTTCGATTAAAGTATTTTTTATACTTTAGAGGCTTGATCTAACTAAATTATTTTGACTTTGAAACTTGAAAAAGACAATATTACTCATGACCTTTTGCTTCGTTTAAAGAATGGGGACATGTTAGCTTTTGATCGGGTCTATGAATTATACAGTCATAAGTTATTTTTATTTGTCTTCAGAATTCTAAAAAATGATGATGAAGCCGAAGATATTGTTCAGGAAGTCTTTGTAAAGATTTGGGAGTCAAGAGATAAACTTACCGATTACAAATTATTGAATTCCTACATTTTTACCATTGCCTACAATAATTCTATAGACCTTATCCGTAAAAGGATCAATAACAGCAAATACCTTGAACGCCTTAAAAAATCTTCTGTAATCCACGAAACTCCTAGCATTATAGGTGAAGTAGAATTCAACGAACTTAGCTCCCGGGTAGAAAAGCTGATTGCAAATTTACCGGTAAGGCAAAAGGAGGTTTATCTATTACATCGTGAGAAAGGGTTAACCTATCCTGAAATTGCTGAACAATTGGGAATTACAAAAAATACGGTTGAAAATCACATGGCAAAAGCCTTAATATATCTTCGGCAGAACATTGACAAATCCTTTTTGGTAAATATGTTGTTTGTATATCTATTCCTTTAATTCAACTATTTACTCTATTCTTATATTGATAATATCTTTTGCCTAACTGAGTAATCTCTAATAGCTCTAAATTATTGATGGCAAAGCAAATGCGGTTTGGTCAAAATCAAATTCAAAAAAAAAATACATTTTTATTGCAAAACAGATGGTGGTGTCGATCACATTAAACGTATCACCATTATATGACACTCAAAATGACAAAAGAAATATTCATAAAATATTTACAGGGTAATTGTTCAGAAAAGGAATTTGAACAGATGATTTTCTGGATTAAGGAAGGTTCTTTATCTACTTATGAAACAGGACTGATACAGGAGGTGTGGAACGAATTTGAACCTGAAGCAGGGCCAGTAGAAAGAATAAAATACAATCGTGTTTTGGACAGAATTCATCATCAGATTAACATTAATCAAAACATCCATCCATTTATTAATCAAAAAGCTTCAGCTCGCCACAGGATAATTTCAATCTTTACCCGCGCTGCAGCAATTCTGTTAATTCCAGTATTGACCATATTGATTTACATAAGCTTTTCTGGGAAAAATCAATATGCTAAAAATATAAATGATTTTGAAGTACAAGCACCAGCCGGTTCTAAAATGAAATTTGAACTTGGTGACGGTACCAAAGTGTGGCTAAACCATGGTAGTAAACTGAGGTATCCCTATCATTTCGAAGGTAAAGACCGGAAAGTGTTCTTAACAGGCGAAGCTTATTTTGAAGTTTCACATAACAAAGATATGCCATTTATTGTCGGGACCAACAGCATTGAGGTTAAAGCAACCGGAACAGCATTTAACGTCAGCGCATACCCTGAGGATAATATCATTGAAACTACGCTTGTAGAAGGACAAGTTATTCTTTACGATTCAGACAGTAAGAGCGAAATAAAAGTATTGTCGCCAAACGAAAGCTTAAATTTTCATACACAAAGGAGAAATTATACAGTTGAAACTGGGAACAAGGCAAAAAATACATCATGGAAGGATGGGTTACTGGTATTTCGGAACGACCCATTGGAAGATGTTGCCAAAAAGCTGGCGAGATGGTATAATGTTAATGTTGAAATTACCAATGAAAAGATAAAGAAATTTACTTACACAGCTACATTTACTGATGAAACCCTGGCTCAGGTACTTGAATTAATGACTATACCCACTCCCGTTTGTTATAAATTGACTGAAATCAAAAAATTACCAGACGGAAGTTTCTCTAAACAAAAAGTAATAATCGGACCTAAAAATATAATTAAACGCTTATCAAATAATTAAACCTAAAATGAATGCCTATGAAATAATGAGAAAGATGAAATAAAAAAAGCAGGAAAATGTGCGACCATCTTCCTGCCCGAGATTCAAAAAACGTCAAAATTAATTTGACCATTTTAAACCATAATCAAAACAAATGTATGAAAAAAAAGGTACGTGATCATGCACTTGGGATTACATTTCCAGGTGCAGAAAAAATCTTAATGAAAATGAAACTAACATTGTTTGTAATTCTATTTTCCTTTTTGGGGGCTATTGCTTCTGATTCTTATTCACAGACGACCAAACTCTCCTTGAATCTGAAAAACTCCACAGTGATGGAAGTGCTTGATGCCATTGAAAATCAGAGTGAGTTTTTCTTTCTGTACTCCGAGAAAATAATTGATGTAAGCCGGAAAGTTAATATCAATCTTCAGGAAAGTAACGTTGAAACAATTCTGGGTAAAATTTTCGAAGGAACCAATGTAAATTACAATGTGAAAGGTCGGCAAATCGTATTGTCAACGCCGGAAGCAAATTCTTATGTGGGGCTATCTTCAAGCGAACAGCAGCAAAAATCCATCTCCGGCAAAGTTACAGATTCTTCAGGCGGCTCGCTTCCCGGGGTCTCGGTTGTGATGAAAGGTACTACCAGAGGAACTATAACCGATTCAAATGGTAATTATTCACTTTCCAATGTTCCTGAGAATGCGACTTTGCAGTTCTCGTTTGTGGGGATGAAGATGCAGGAAATTGCAGTTGGAAGTAAAACAACTATAAATGTCGTCCTCACTGACGAAACAGTTGGCATTGAAGAGGTTGTGGCGATTGGTTATGGAACTCAAAACAAAAAAACATCAACAGGTTCAATGTCGAATGTTAAAGCTGAAGATCTGAATACGGTGAATGCGGTTAGCATAGACAACCTGCTTCAGGGAAAAGCTGCAGGATTGAACATCAGCAGCAGAACAGCTCAACCGGGTGGAGGATTAACGATTAACATCAGGGGATCGCTTTCGCCCAACGGGTCAAATTCACCCCTTTATGTTATCGATGGCGTTCCGATTACCAACAACAGCCGCGTTGACAATTTTGGAAACGGGCAAACTACCTTTTGGGGCGGAACGGATAGAAATCCATTGAATAACATTAACCCCAACGACATTGAGTCGGTCGATATCCTGAAAGACGCCTCTTCTTCGGCTATTTATGGTTCAGCAGCAGCGAATGGTGTAATTCTTATCACCACCAAACGAGGAAAAGAGCAAAAAACAACGGTTACCTACACTGGAACCTATTCCATTCAGACTCCGAAAAAATACCTTCAACCTCTGAATTCATCGGATTTCATGAAATACCATGAACTTTATGGTGAAGAATACTGGAAATTGAATAACAAAATTGCGCCTTACGGAAATGTTGATCCTTCAACCCTTTCACCATATTCCCGATTGTTCTCCCCTACAGATATTGCCAATGCAGCCAGCGGCATCAACAACAATTGGGTCGATTACCTGGTACAGGACGGAATGATCAACGATCAAAACATTTCCATCGCGGGAGGATCTCAAAACACAAAAGTTTACACTTCCTTTAGCTACCTCAACCAAACCGCCCTTCTGAAGAACTCAGATTTAACAAGGTTCTCAGGCAGATTAAACCTGGATCAGAAATTGGGTTCCAGAATATTGCTAAAACTTGGTTTAAGTTATAGCCAGATTAAGAATCAGAATATGAACACCGGTAACCAAAATGATCCGGACAGTCCGTCCCCGATTCAATCAGCCATTCGTTATGCACCTAATTTCGATATTTATAAGGAAAACGGAAATCTGACCCAGTCTTATCTGATCAGGACTCCTAACCCACAAAGCTGGCTGATGATTGGTAATACCACAACTACCAGCAGGTTATTTTTTACACCAAGCCTTGATGTCGATATAACTAAAGATCTGAAAGCAACGGTTTCTGCAGGTATCGACCAAAGCAGGTCAGACAATGATTTTTATGTTCCTGTGGGAGCGCAGTTTCAAACTGTATTGCTTGGCTATGCTCAACTGGCAACCAATTTTATCGCGAATTACAGTACCGAAGGATATTTTACCTACAATAAAAACTTTGGTGTGAGCAGATTGTCGGTAGTTGCAGGAGCAGGTTACTATAAAACCAAAACCAATAATTACGGGCTTCAGGGTGTTGACTTCTTTACCGACGCTTTCGGAACTGCACAGGTTTCAATCGCTGCCAATAAAGACAAGAATACCATCTATTCAGGAAAATCGGAACGAACCAAAATATCACAGTTCATGAGGGTTAATTATACCTTGCTTGACAAATATATCCTGACTTTTAACGGAAGAAACGACGGCTCGAGTATTTGGGCAGAAGGACAAAAATGGGGCTTCTTCCCAGGTATTTCAGGCGCGTGGATAGTCACTCAGGAGAACTTTATGAAATCGTTAGCTGTTCTGAACCAATTGAAAATTAGGGTTGGATATGGAACGGTTGGAAATGAAGGTATGCTGGGCAATTATTCACTATCGACTTATGGCCCTTATGGTGGCTGGACTTATCCTTTTGGTGGAAAAATGAGCCCTGGAGTTTTACAGACACAGTTGGGAAATCCGCAAATCCATTGGGAAAAAGACGTTACTGTAAATGCAGGTATCGATTTTGGTCTGTTCAAAAACAGAATCTCAGGTTCGGTTGATTATTTTGAAAGGACTGCACAAGACCTGTTCAACTTCAGGTATTTGCCATCGAACAATGCCATTGGACGAATCGGCGCCAATGTTGGTTCAACCCGTAGCAAGGGGATTGAAATATTACTCAAAACTGAAAATATTAAAACGAAAGACTTCAGCTGGAACACCGACCTTACCTTTAGCACAAACAAATCATACTGGATAGAAAGAAGCAATCCTGAAGATTTGTTAAAAACGCCTTGGGTAGGCGAAAAGGACGATATTCATGCTGTTTACGGGTGGAAAACAAATGGCCTCATCCGTTCAGTTTCAGAGATTCCGGAATACCAGAGCGGCGCTAATGTTGGAAATATTAAATACGTAGATTTAAACACCGATAAAAAACTGGACGAAAAAGATGTGACCTATCTGGGAAGTACCGATCCAAAAGCTTTTTACGGTTTCGGAAACACATTCACATATAAAAGTTTCGACCTGAATGTATTTATTTACGGAACTTTAGGTAGCCTGCAAGGCGACAACTGGCGTAGAATAGGCGATTTGGGCGGTTCTGTTGGGTTGTATAACGTTGCGCCTTCGAATGCCGAAATTCATGCCATCAATACATGGGCTACTTTTAATCCAGATGGATCATTCCCCGGAATTGCAACCGATGTGGTTGGTTCGGCAAACAACCCATCGAAAAACAACGATTTTGGAATGCGAAAAGTGAACTGGGGTAGATTAAAAAATGTCACCCTTGGATATAACCTTCCATCCGATCTGCTAAAAAGGACCCGGTTTATTCAATCTGTCCGCGTTTTTGTTGATGTCCAGAATTTGGCTGTATTCGGAAATTATTCAGGTCTTGATCCTGAAATGGAACTAAACAGCAATTTCCCATATCCAATTGCCCAGACTACCGCGTTTGGACTAAATGTTAAGTTTTAATCCATAAAAAAGAAAGAACATGAAAAAAATAGTATTCTTCATTCTACCCTTATTTCTTTTCTTGCTTGTTGTAAATACAGGATGCGAAAAGGAACTTGAATCAAAGGTATTCGACCAGTTATCGCCAAATAATTTCCCTCAAAATGAGGCAGATATTAAAACAGCCCTCACTCCATTTTACACCATGTTTTCAACCGATTGGGGTGTTACTGATCCGGGAACAGGCGTTTATGTATTCTCCTTTAACGTGGTACTGAATGGTTATGACTGGGCTACTCGCATCATGACTGATGAAGCAGAGGACACCTGGTATGATCCAAAATCTCAATATACTTTTGGCCCGTCAACTCAACTTTCAAACGATGGTGCATGTTTTTACAATAGAATAAGGATGATTGCCCGGGCAACTGATATTATTGAAAAAATCTCAAACTCACCGGTTAACGATTTGGTTAAAAACAAATACATTGCTGAAGCCAAAGCGATGAGAGCTTGGTATATGTTTATTTTGTATGATTTATACGGACCGCTTAATCCAAAACTCGACCCGGCAAAACTCACCGAT
>Ga0136636_10000386_pt1 | contig 21903 bp, 8 predicted proteins | sample AntDrymUQ8522106_2_FD_104653 | JGI IMG/M metagenome (GOLD analysis project Ga0136636, IMG submission 104653) | Polar desert sand microbial communities from Dry Valleys, Antarctica - metaG UQ852 (21.06) | ecosystem: Environmental > Terrestrial > Soil > Desert | place: Antarctica: Dry Valley... | reverse complement strand
CCCGGTTTTTTTGCCAATTGAAAACTGGCCGAAAATTGGGTCCGTGCGCCATAAGCAAAAGTATACTGATGCATTACATCAAATGGCCGCGGCTCATAATTGTCTTTGTAGTTGACGAAAATTGAAGTCGCATTGTGCATTTTTTCCAAAACTTTAAAGTCGTAGGCGAGTCCGCCCAGTGCCGATTCATATTGCTTATAACCTTGGGACGCTAGCCACGTCGCTGCTGCTGCTTTCGGATTTTGTTCGAAAGTTTTCTTGTCAATCGAGCTTGGGATAAATGCCTTGAGCGAAATATAGTTACCCAAGTATGTTAGTTTGCTGTTGGACTTCCGCAGCAATTCGCCTGAAAGAGTAACGCCCTCACGATTGTAGGCGCTGTTGTCGCGCCAGCCATCGGTTGAAAGTTTGTGATAGCTGATATGAAGGCTCGACGCTTTTTTGTCCAATCCGTAATGGATGTTGTTTTTGAGTAATCCGAAAGAACCGTGCGTTGCGCTAATCCCGGCGTATTGCCCGTTGGTTGCTGAAACTTTCGGAGAAACCAAAATCGCTCCGCCCAAACCGGCACCGTAAACACTTGAGAGCGGCCCTTTAATAATTTCTACCTGATTGATATTTTCAACGTCAAGATCATCGATTGTCGTTTCGCTGTCGCCCGAAGTTAGCGGAATGTTGCCGAAGAATGCGCGAATTTTATTGGTTCCGTATGGTGTGCGGGCACCAATGCCGCGAATGGAAATTCGGTTGGTCGTGATATTTGAAGATTGCATGAAAACGCCGGGAATGGTATTGATCGGCGTGGTGATTTCACTGTTATTATTTCTGACGAGGTCGCTTTTCGATAAAATACCGATTGCTGCCGGGGCGTTGAGCAGGCTGTCATTGATGTGTATTGCACTAATTTGAACTTCTTTGAGTACCGTAATGTACTTGACAGAATCGACAGCTGTTTGTGCAAAAAGTATTTGAACAACAAAAAACAGAATAAAACCAAGGCTGTATTTTTTTACCATCACCTTTATTTATTGGCGGTGATTTTCCAGATGATATTTGCGCCATCGTCATTGACCAAAAGTGATCCGTCGTTCATTACGGTTACGCCAACTGGGCGGCCATAAACATCAGCGCTACCTTGATCGGCTATAAATCCGGTAAGAAAATCTTCAGAAGGAGCAGACGGTTTGCCACCTTTAAACGGAATAAAAACTACTTTATATCCGGAAATATTGGAGCGGTTCCACGAACCATGTTGACCTACAAAAACCCCATTTCTGTATTTGGCAGGAAAAGAATCTTTGTCATAGAATGCGAGGCCCAAAGAAGCGGTATGTGCGCCCACAGAAACATCGGGGACAATGGCTTTGGCGGCAAGATCTGTACCTTGGCCTTTCATCCGTGGATCGGGAATACTTCCGAAATACGAATACGGCCAGCCGTAAAATCCGCCGTCGCGAACACTCGTAACATAATCTGGAACGAGGTCATCACCGAGTCCGTCGCGTTCGTTCACCGCTGTCCACAACTCACCGTTTACCGGATTCCAATCGACACCGACAGGATTGCGCAGTCCGCTCGCAAAAATTCTTTCACCGCTTCCATCGGGATTCATTTCGAGTATGGAAGCGCGACGGACTTCATTTTCCATTCCGTGCTCGGCAACATTGCTTCCCGAGCCGACGGTCACATATATTTTAGAGCCATCCGCATTTGAGATAAGGTTGCGCGTCCAGTGGTTGTTATAGCCACCGGCGGGTAGTTCGAGAATTTTCTTTCCTTCTGAAGTTAATTTGGAATTGGCAGCGGAGTAGGCAAAACGATAAACGCCATCAGTATTGGCAACATAGAAATAATTATTGAGAACAAGCACTCCGAACGGGCGATTGAGCTCTTTGATGTAGATGCCTCTGGTTTCATAGTTACCGTTTTTGTCATTGTCCCTTAGAATTGTGATGCGATCTGCAGAAGATTCGACTACAAAAATATCATTGTTGGGTGCGATGTATGTCCACCGCGGATTATCAAATCCGTCAGCAAATTTGGTAACTGTAAAGCCTTCAGGTGCGACAGGCATTTTTCCGGTTGGCCAGTCTACAATCGAACTTCTGACACTTGCCGATTTGGTTGCGAAAGGCGGTGGCAAAGTAATGTTGCCTACCGCGGTTTTTACGGTGACGCCGGGTTGTTGCGACAATGCTTTTCTTTCTTGTTTTTTTACCTGGCCAGTACACGACGTTAATAGTGCCGCGGATAAAATGGTTAGGATGAGCGATACGATTTTCATAAGCGAAGATTTTGCATCGTAAAGTTAGCTAGAATAGTTTATGGAATTTAGCGCAACTTTTTCAATATTTCTCTAGAAGCAACTTTGTAGGCTGGCGAATGTTCGTGTGTTTCTTTTTCAAGGATGGTTTTTAATTCGGGATGAATCCAGTCGAAGTGCTGTCCCAATAAAAATAAGGTACGTATGCTATAAACTTTTGAAGCGACTTTCGTTTCGCCGATAAGCCAATCAAAACACGATTCGGTGACTTTTTGCAATTGAAGTTCTGAAAGATTGATTTCGTTATGTGTGTTTTTGAAGTGCCCTTCGACGAGTATTTGGCATACTTTCGCCAATGGCCTGATCGAACTTTCATGTGTAAGTTTTCCGAGTGACGAAAAAATAAAATCCAAATATGGCTCCAAACATTCCAATCGCTGCTGGGCAACCAGTTCGAGGATCCAGCAAGCTTTGTGCGAATTTTTATCGGCACTGTTGAATGCATAAAGTACTAAATGGGAAAGATTGTCGGGATGGTCGAGAATGAAATCCGTATGTTCTTCTCTTGACTCCCGAGCGGCGGTGCAACTCTTGATTCGATTGGCGAAAGTGGTGTTCATTTCGTAAATGTAGCAAATTTTCAAAAAAGTAAAAATACGTGACCGTTAATCCTTTAAGACTCCTTAAATTTGTGGCTTATTTAAAAATGGCCTTTATGATACAGCTTCACGACAAGCATTTTGTACCTTTCATCTCCGCTGAAGAAATTGATTTCGCTTTGGCGAACATTGCCAAACAAATGGATCAAGATTTTTTTGATGAGGTTCCGGTTTTTATAGGTGTACTCAATGGTGCATTTATGGTAATGTCTGACCTGATGAAGCATTACCGCGGAATGTGTGAAGTAACGTTTGTAAAAATGGCTTCTTACCAAGGCACACAGTCGACCAATACTGTTAAACAGCTTATAGGTATCAACCAGGAACTCGAAGGCAGAACGGTTGTCATCGTTGAGGACATCGTCGACACTGGCAATACGATTGAGGAACTCAAAGCTATTTTTAAAGAGAAAAAGGTAAAACATTTTAAGATTGCTACCTTGTTTTTCAAACCCGATGCATATAAAAAAGATATCAAGCTCGATTATGTAGGCATCAGGATTCCGAACAAATTTATAGTCGGCTACGGACTCGACTATGACGGTTTAGGAAGAAATCTGCAAGATGTTTACCAATTGGCAGAATAAGGAATCGAAAGTCAAAAACACATAAAATCATAATGATCAACATTGTTTTATTTGGAAAGCCGGGCGCTGGAAAAGGTACGCAGGCCGAATTTTTAAAAGAGAAATACAATCTAGTACATCTTTCAACGGGCGATATTTTTCGACATCATATAAAAACCGGTACTGAATTAGGAAAACTCGCGAAAAGTATCATCGACCGCGGTGATTTGGTCCCTGATGAAATTACGACTAATATGCTGCGCGACTCAGTAAATTCGAATCTAAATGCCAAAGGCTTTTTGTTCGACGGCTATCCACGAACACTTGCGCAGGCCGAAGCACTTGATGCGATTCTGACTGAAAAAGGTTCTCAGAACACAGCGACGATCGCGCTTGAGGCCGATGATGAGGTTTTGGTGCAGCGACTGTTGGAAAGAGGCAAGACTTCGGGACGTGCTGATGATCAGGATGAAGATAAAATTAGAAACCGCTATCAGGAATACAACGAAAAGACAGCGCCACTAATCAATTATTATCAGAATCAAGGTAAGTTTCATGCCGTCAACGGAATCGGTTCTATTGACGAAATCACAAAAAGGCTCAGTAGTGTTATTGACAGCCTGTAATGCTTGAAAAATTAAGTTAAAATTGCTTCTGGCTTGCACACATTGCCTAAATTTAATAAATGGAAATATTTATCATTCTCTTTTTGATATTGCTAAACGGCGTTTTCTCGATGTCGGAAATCGCGCTGATTTCAGCACGTAAAAACCGCCTTGAAACCGCAGCCAAAAAAGGAAACAAAAGTGCCAAGACCGCTTTAGACCTGGCCAATTCCCCGAATAAATTCCTTTCGACCGTTCAAATCGGAATCACGTTAATCGGGATCCTGACCGGTATTTTTAGTGGTGATAAGATTACGACAGATGTACAAACGTTTGTCGAAGGTTTTGCGACATTGAAACCATATGCCCAATCGATTGCGGTTGGAATCGTGGTATTGGTCCTTACATTTTTCTCCTTGGTATTAGGCGAGCTGCTTCCGAAGCGTATTGGGCTCAATTATCCAGAGGCGATTGCCAAAGCTACGGCGATGCCGATGAAAGTAATTTCGATCATTACAGCACCTTTCATTTGGCTGTTGACTATTTCTACTGAAGCGCTACTCAAGGTTTTAAATATCCGACCAACGGCCGATGGCAAGGTAACAGAAGAAGAAATCAAGGCGATTATCAAGGAAGGAACCGAAGGTGGAGAAGTTCAGGAAATTGAGCAAGATATTGTGGAACGTGTTTTCCACATTGGCGACCGGAAAGTCAACTCGCTGATGACACACCGACAATCGGTTGTTTTTCTGCCATTACATGCCGATAAAGAGCAAGTTCGGGAGTTGATGCTTAAGGAACTGCATTCGATTTATCCGGTTTTTGACAACAATTATGATGATATCGTAGGCGTTGTCAACCTCAAAAACATTTTTGCGCATTTTGAAAATGACAATTTCAACATTGCAAAAATCATGACCGAAGCGCCATTTATGATGGAGCATACCACGGCTTACAAAGCGTTGGAGAATTTCAAGAAAAGCGGGATTCACTATGCGTTTGTCTCAGACGAGTATGGCGTTTTTCAAGGCGTGATTACTTTAAATGATATCCTTGAAGCGCTGGTTGGCGACGCATCGGAATTCTATAAAGATGATTTTCAACTCATCGCAAGGGAAGACGGAACTTGGTTGGTTGACGGACATTACTCGTTGCACGATTTCTTAACTTATTTTGACCTTGACGATTTGACAAGCGATTATGAGGTAACAACAGTTAGCGGACTCATTATGACCGAATTGTCGCGGATTCCGAAACAAGGAGAAAAATTAATCTGGCAGAGATTTGAACTTGAGGTCATCGATATGGACGGAATAAAGATCGATAAGGTGATGGTAAAATCGCTGAAGGGTTAAAGGCTCAGGAATTTTAAACCTACATCAGAATCCAAAGTAAAAAGGGCGACTAAAAATGCGGAATAACAATCAAAAAATGTTGAAATAGAAAGTATGACTGAGGGAAATTTTGTTGACTATGTTAAAATATATGTTTCGTCCGGAAAAGGAGGAAGAGGTTCTACGCATTTACACCGTGAAAAATTTATAGAAAAAGGTGGTCCTGATGGCGGTGACGGCGGAAGGGGCGGCCATGTTTACCTTGTTGGGAACAAAAGTCTTTGGACATTGATCCATCTCAAATTTGCGCGTCATATTAAAGCAGGACACGGTGGAGATGGCGGAGGTGATCGTAGCAGCGGCGCCGATGGTGACGACAAATACATTGAAGTGCCGCTTGGAACAGTCGTGCGCGACAAGGAAAGCAACGAAATACTATTCGAAATCACCGAAGACGGCGAAAAAAGAATTCTCGCGCAAGGCGGAAAAGGCGGATTGGGCAACTGGCATTTTAGGAGTTCTACCAACCAAACACCGCGATATGCACAGCCGGGTTTACTCGGTTTGGAGATGGATGTAATTTTGGAATTAAAGGTTCTTGCTGATGTTGGCCTTGTCGGATTTCCGAATGCAGGAAAATCGACGTTACTTTCTGTATTGACTTCGGCCAAACCGAAGATTGCCGATTATCCGTTTACGACATTAAAACCGAATTTGGGTATTGTTGCTTACCGCGATTACCAGTCGTTTGTAATTGCCGATATTCCGGGAATTATTGAAGGTGCTGCGGAAGGGAAAGGACTTGGTCACTATTTCCTGCGGCATATAGAACGGAACTCGACTTTGTTGTTCCTCGTGCCTGTGGATACAACAGACATTAAAGCCGAGTACGAAATTTTAGTCAAAGAATTGACAGAATACAATCCGGAATTACTTGATAAGGAAAGGCTGCTCGTGATCTCTAAATGTGATATGCTCGATGATGACTTGAAGGCAGAACTTAAAGTACAGCTCGACAAGGATTTTAAAAATGTGCCCTATTTGTTTATTTCCTCGGTGGCGCAGCAAGGGCTCACGGAACTCAAAGACCGATTGTGGCAGATGCTGAATAACAATGACAATTAATAATTAATACACAATATTGAATAGTTAAAGCATCTTTCTAAGGGATGCTTTTTATTTATAAAGGTGCGCGTTTATTTATTGTTAATTATTAATTGAATTCGCGATAGGGATAGCAGCGGCATCCTTTTGTGGTTTCCGATGCTTCGGAAACCACAAAAGATACAGCGGATAGCCCGGCAATTCGCCAAAAAAGTATTAATAATTAATGGGTAATATTTAATAGCGTAACAGTTTTATGCTGCTATCTGCTGTGTATCATTGTTAATTATTGTTTATTATTTAGTCATTATTACTTATATTCGCGTTGCAAAAATTCAGGCTTTTTGGCTGTGGGCTGTAACAAAAGCACATTTCGCAGACTACTAACCGTGATTTACTAACTAAACAATTTAAAAATGAAGAAAGTTATTTTTTCCCTGATTGCAGGAATCATGCTTGTGCCAATGAGCGTGAAAGCTGACGAGGGAATGTGGTTTTTGATGTTCATTGAACGACTCAACCACAGAGACATGCAGAAAATGGGCTTGCAACTTACGGCCAAAGAAATTTACAGTATTAACAACCATAGTCTGAAAGACGCGATCGTTCAGTTCAACGGCGGTTGTACAGCAGAACTGATTTCGAAAGACGGACTTGTACTGACGAATCACCACTGCGGTTATGATGCGATTGCGGAATTGTCTTCGGCGGAAAAAAATTACCTCAAAGATGGTTATTGGGCGCCAAATAGAAAGGCGGAAATCAAACCTTCGAGCCTTTATGTGCGTTTCTTCGTTCGTATGGACGATGTTTCGAAAAGGATTTTAGGCAAACTCAATGATAAAATGACCGAAGCAGAGCGCGAGAAAGCGGTCAACCAGGAAATTGCATTGATTGAAAAAGAGAATAACGAAGGCGGAAAATATACGGTTTCGGTTCGTCCGTTTTTTCAGGGCAATGAATATTACTGTTTTGTTTACCAAGATTATAAAGATGTGCGTTTGGTTGGAACTCCGCCAGAAAGTTTAGGAAAATTTGGCGGCGATACCGACAATTGGGAATGGCCACGCCACACTGCCGATTTTTCTATGTTCCGCGTTTATGCTGACAAAGAGGGAAATCCTGCAGATTACTCAGAGAACAATGTGCCTTTGAAACCTAAGCACTACTTACCTGTTAATTTGGGTGGTGTTAAAGAGAATGATTTCGCGATGATTTTGGGTTATCCAGGAAGAACAAACCGTTGGATGCCCGCAAGCGGAATCGAGCAGAATGTAAAGTATTCTTATCCTGCGTGGGTTGAAGGCTCTAAATTGGGTATGGATATCATGAAAAAGTACATGGACCAGAGCGATGCGATGAATCTTATTTATGCTTCTAAGTATGCAGGTGTTGCCAATTACTGGAAAAACCGTCAGGGTATGATTGATGCGCTTACGAAGTTCGGAACCGCTAAATCGAAAACTGCTCAGGAAACTAAGTTTGACGCTTGGGCTCAAAAACCGGAGAATAAGGCGAAATACGGAAATGTTGTTGCGAACATCAACAAGTTTTATGGAATGACCAATGAAAAAGCGCGTCATGACAATTACATACAGCAATTGTTCAGGACTACGGCATTTGGCGTTTCTGGACGAACAATAGGTAAACAATTCGACAATTATGCAAAAGCGGATGAAGCCAAGCGCAAAGAGATGGCGCCTGCTATTACTGAAGCTGTGAACGAGATGTACAAGGAATTGCATCTTCCAGCTGAAAGAGAATTACTTGCTGCGCAATTGAACTTGTATGCGACCAAATCTAAGGGATACGCAATTGCGCCAATGGTTGAATCTATTGGAAAAGCTAATAATTTTAATTACACCAGTTTCGTAAACGACGCTTTTGATAAAAGTATCCTGACTTCCAAAGAAAGAATTCAAGCATTTTTGGCAAAACCAGACAGGGCAGCTTTGGAGAACGATCCGTTGTACAAATTGTCAAATGACATGATTACACACGTTAACGCAAAATCACCCGAACTTACCCAAGCGCAGAATGATTACGGTGCAGCTTTCCGTTTGTTGGTGGAAGGTTTGAGAGAGTCGAAAATCGGTTCGATCCAATATCCTGACGCGAATTCTACTTTGCGTCTGACTTATGGAAAAGTACGTTCTTTACCTACTGACAAACGCAATGACGCCAAAATCAACAACTACACTACTATGGATGGTATGGTTAAGAAATACAAAAAAGGCGATCAGGAATTCGACATGCCGACCCGTGTGATCGATATGAACAAGAAGAAAGACTACGGTCGTTATATCGACAAGGACGGATCTATGCACGTGAACTTCCTGACGGATAATGATATTACTGGAGGTAACTCAGGTTCGCCGGTTTTAAACGGAAAAGGGGAGTTGATCGGTTTGGCTTTCGATGGAAATATCGAGGCTATGGCCGGTGATGTAATCTTCGATTCGAAATTGCAAAGAACCATCAATGTGGATATTCGTTATGTTTTATGGGTGATCGAAAATTACTCGGGTGCCAAACATATCGTGGATGAAATGACGTTGGTGAAATAATCTGGAATACTTTTAATAAAAAATCCGTCTCATGAAAATGAGACGGATTTTTTTGACTTTTAATTTGAAAAAATTTCTTAGTTGATTACTTGTTCATCAATTTTTTGTTGTATGACAAGCCGTTTTCCAGTTTTATTTTTGCGAAGTACACACCAGTAGCAAAAGCAAAATCATCGCCGAATTGCCTATCTTTCTTTTGGGGTGTAAAAGTCGTCACCAGCTTACCACTAACGTCAAAAACCTGAATGCTTACGATGTTGTGTGACGCCTGAACCAACAACTGTTTTTCGTAGATCAGCGCTGTGATTCCGTTCGCGCCATTTGGGTTACTTACAGTAAGCGCACTATCAGTATATCGCAGATAGAAACGGCTGTCGTCGATTCCGGCGGCTGCCTCAAAACTGTATGGTTCGAGCCGCAAGTTGTGAATGATGCCAAGCGTTCGATCTTCGAGATAGATGTTTTGCATTGGATTTTCAAAAAGTCCGTCAACGGCGTTGATTCCAATCTTATAATTGCCATTTGCGGGAGCAGCAATCGCTAGCGGAACAACATCGTCAGGATTAAAAGGCAAAGCTCGTCCTTGGATATTGAATTTTTCGACACCAATTATCGAATAAATACTCAATGAAGTACTTAAAATACCGCTGGCGTCGTAAAAACTGTCCCTGTCCAAGGTTGCGCCTTCTATATATCCAATCAAAGTACGATCAGACTGGTTGTTGGCATCTATGATGTCGAGCCACATGCGATGTCGCTCAAGAGTAGTTAAGCCACTGCCGCCCGTATGCTGGTTAGCCATCCTGTAGAAAGATCCGTTGCTGTGGGCCGCGTTTCTTAAGCTATTGGTAAAGGTGACGACATCAGATGCTGCCGGGCCATCCTTCATTTGCACTACAAATCCTTGTCCGGCACCAATAAATATATCAGCCCCAGCCGCAGGGCAACAACTAGTACCTGTAAAGTTGAAGGTCAAATAGTCGTTCGCGTTATAGTTGTAAATAAAGGAATTGTAGAATGGGCTTGCAATGACCGAGGGAATTGCCCCATGCGTCCACAATTTTATATTTCCTTCGATTTTCGTATTGTTGTTGAATAAAAATTCGCTTCCACGGATAGCTGATGGATATGGGTTTCCAAGCAAATTATTATTGTCACTGAAATTGGTGATTTGCGTTCCATTAATTCCCACATGGAAGGCCGTATTCTGGTCGCTGCCGCGCAAAATTGCGGCAGTTATGGTTCCGTTGTTTGGAACACCTGTAAATGTTCCGCTTAAAGTCGCCGGGGTCGCGGTAAAAGTACTAGGTGCTCTTACAATATAACCTTTGGCGAGCTGCATATTGCCCGAAGCGCTGTTCCAATTGCCTTGCCCGCCGTTTGGATTGGCAATTGTCGGATTCCAGGTATAAATTGGACCTGGTGTTAGTGGCGCTGGGATATTGCTTACATTAAAATTGGCAACAGGCGAACTCCAATATACATAGTCGAGGCTTTTTACATTAGGCGCATTGCGTTTATAGATAATGTTTCCAGTATTGGCAACATTATTAATTTGTACGAGACTACCGTTGTCCTGAACAGTGAAGGTACCGGTAGTACCCACATTGACCCAATCGGTTACGGTTACACTGGTTGCCGAATTTACGGTCAGGGTTGCGCCGTTCAAAACAGTCAATGTACCTGCAAGTCCGTTAGTGCCCGCTCCCGAAATGATTGGATTTCTTGACGTAATTGGAATAACTACACAATCTGCTCCATTCGGAATGCCGGTCGGAGTCCAGTTGTTTGCAACACTCCAATCAGTACTCACAGAGCCGTTCCAGGTTTTGCTTCCCAACACGGTTACTGTCGTTTGGTCTATTTCAGTATGCGGGCCACTACACAGCGGAAAAGTGACTTCGGCGGTATAAGTTGTAGTGGCAGCAGGGCATACATTTATGGTTGCGGTATTTCCTACCACTGCGCCTGTGTAATCATTATACCAGATAAAGGTTGGTGTAATGGCGGGTCCGGAAGGCGTAAATCTCCAGCCTTCATTTGTGGCACTCCAATCGGTGGCTACTGTGTTTCTAGATGGAGGAAAAGCGGCGGCGCTAGCGGCTGCATTTTGAACACCTATAAGGGCATTTCCGCCATTCCAACTTGCACAGATATTTTTTTCTTTTATGTAGACTTCAATAACATTCGTGTTTTCATACAATACCATCATCCCTGTGTAGAGTAGTGCATTACAGGCTGTTGAAAACATTGGAATATTGTTCCAAGAAACGACTAGCGCGCGACAGCCCGAGGTGAGCGTAATGAGTTCCCATCCGACCTCACCGCCTTTGCTCGGGTCGATATCGTGATAAGCACCGAAAATGGTGTTTGGAAATAAAGTGGCACTTGGCAACGTATTCGAGAAGGACCAGGCCGAAGGTCCTTCGGCAATATTATTTACAAGGTCGAAAGTCAACACGCCATTCGAGCCTATAAGGCATTGGTTGTAATTATTTCCGTAGAAACAGAAATTAAACGGCAGGACTACGGTTGGTGACCAGACGTCATCGGTGTTCACGCTGACAGGGTTTTGCAAACATCCAAATTGATATGGAGGTGGGAAAGGAATGGAAGTCACAGTGTAACTTGTTGTTTGTGCCATAGGAACGTAGGTCGCCTCGAGATTCGCACAAGTAGAAGTCACGCACGCATTTACGGGAGCTGGATCGGCACCTGAAAGGCCTAGTCCGCCAGAGAATGCTTCGGGACAAGCCAATGTGGTTGTTCCTGTTCCAGGTCCAGAACTGCAGCTCACAGGAGAAGTGGCACATATTCCAAAAGTACCATTGTTATTGTTTCCGAATTCCCACATCCGAATAAAGACTGTTATGCCAGGAGTCAATCCTACCTTTGCAATAAAAGGCATGGCTCCATTCGTACTGTCATCGTCATCGCACTCGAGCAACGTGAGGCTGCCACAACTGCCGGTATAAAAAGCCATTCCGCCATCAGTGATGACACCTTGTTCTGTATCAACGTAGAGTATTCCGTTTGCAGGAACAACAGCTGAAAACCAAACATCACCTCCGGAGTAACCTGCACATCCTGGAGCAGTAATTCCGGTGCTTGAAGTTGCTCCGGCATTGGTGTAAGTGGTAAAAGTGCAAGTTGGATTCACAGTCAAAGATATCGCATTAACGCATTCATCGTTGGTAAGTGGTGGGGGCGGCGCTGCACAAGTTCTTGAAATTATGAATGTTCCTGTAATAGTAGAGGTCGAATCATAGTGAGAGATATAGACATAATAATTGACGCCGAAAACAGTCGGAAATGTGTAACTTTCTGTTCCATTTGAAAAACCAACATCCTGACAGGTGATATTGGTCAGCGTTCCGCATGCTCCTGAAGAAATTGACATTTCCTGATCCCAGCCACTAGTTGCTGTACAAGAAATAGTCGTTAAATTTCCATTCCCGGTGAAAGTGTACCAGGCGCCATAATTGCCCATTGTACAACCCGTGCCGTGTATTGCAGATGGTGCTCCAACAGTAGTGCCCGATAAATTAGAAGTGGCGCAGGCTAAACTTGTAGCTGCCAGACATACATTGTTCGCCGGGGGTGTGCTACACGTTCTTGATATTGTAAATGAGCCAGTAGCAGTACTTCCGCTGGTGTTACTAGAAATATAGACATAGTAGTTAACCCCTGCAGTCGTCGTAAAAGTAAAAGTTTCAGCGCCTCCCACGCCCGCGCTGTCTCGACAAGCAACATTGGTAAAACTGCCGCAACTACCTGAAGATATCGACATTTCATGATCCCATCCGGCAGCAACTGAACTAATCACAGATTGCAGGCCATCTCCGATAAAGGTGTACCAAACACCATAATTGCCCATAGTGCAAGAAGTTCCGTGTGCAATATTGGTTGTGCTGACTGTTGTTCCTGCTAAATTTGAAGTTGCACAAGGCAGCGCGCTTGCCGTACTACATAATCCGTTTGTAGGCGGTGTTGTGCATGTTCTTGATATCGTAAATGTTCCGGTACTTGTTCCGCCTGCGACCGTGTCGGCAATATAGATAAAGTAATTTACGCCCGATGTAGCCAGGAAGGAATAGGATTCTGTACCGCCCACGCCGTTTGCGTCTTGACAAGCAATATTGGTGAAACTACCACAGCTTCCTGATAAAATTGTCATTTCATGGTTCCATCCAGACGCTGTGGAAGTAATGTTCGAAATGGTTCCATCGCCGGTAAAAGTATACCATACGCCGTAATTGCCAATTGTGCAAGTAGTTCCATGTGGCGTATTGGCGGAATTGATGGTTGTTCCCGTCAAATTTGTGGTCGCACACGGCAATGCGGTCGCTGTCGAGCACAAGTAATTTATGGGCGGCGTAATCGTTGTTGAATTATTGGTCAAAGGACTGACAGTATTGTATACGGGACCGCCAGTACACGGACTATCATTATAAGAATAGATATAAAAATAATATTGCGTCCCGGGATTCAATCCAGTGGCAGTAAAACTTGTGGAATTGTTTATGGAAACCACTGTGGCCCCATCGATGACGTTGCCGACAGCATATACGTTGGTGTTGACAGGTCCTGGTGTTGGAGCTATTGCGCTTGTGCTTCTAACGACCAAATATTTATTAGGAGCCGGAACTGCTGCGGTAAATGAACCCGCAATACTTGAAGTTGTTGTAGCTCCAAATACCAAAGCAGTGGGTTGCGCCGTTGCCGTACACGCAGCAATTGTGTAACAGTTTACGCTTGCCGCCCATCCTGGATTAGTCGAGTTTAGGGTCGCATCCGATCGAAAACGAATGGTGATGGCGCCCGAGGCACCTGAGGAGGTAACGGTTCCGGGACTTGTGGTGCCGTAAAACGAATCTGCCGGACAATTGGTTGCATTTGCCCCGGCCGGCAAACCTGACGGAATTATTGGCGATGCTGCCGTCGGTCCATCGTAAATCACCATACCGTCATTACCGTTTTGGGTGTTGAAGGTGTTAAATACCATCTGGACTTTACTTGTTCCGACTGATGGTGTGAATGTTATGGTATAATCGCTATTGAGGTTATAGGTATCGCTTGTTCCTCCTGCATCAGTGAAGTTATAGGAAGTACCGCAGTCTATAGTTTGAGCACAATTGGATAATGCCGGAATTAAAGTGTTGCCAGTGGTTGCAGATGTCCATGAAATATCATCAATGTATCGTACGGCGCCTCCTGAACCTCTTGTATCTCGAATTCTTATATATACGTTTGTAAGTCCACCCAAGTCAACTGTATGCGGGGTATATGCTACGGTGGTTTCCGGTGTTAAAAACCGAAATGTCCACGGCGCAAGTCCGTCTGGAGAGGTTTCAACGGTAAATGTATGTGATGCAACAGTAGTAGTCCTCGCAGACCAAAACGAAAAAATCCCCGGGTTGGTAATTAATGGCGTTCTAATAGCTGTGTTTATTGCACTGAAAGCCATATGATAAGCGCCGGTTCTTGGAAAAGCCGTCGCGTTATGGTTTATAGTGAGTCCCATAGTTCCTAATAACTGCCATCCACCACCTGAATCAGGAACGGCATTTTTAAAACTTTCATAAACTTCGTAATTGGCGCATTGCGCTTGTAATTTTCCAGGCAGCGCCAATGCAAGATACAAGGTCAAGATAGCCAGATAATTAACAAGTTTCAAGCTTGTTTCTTTTGATATGAGGGTTCCAGCGACATGTTTTAGCGATAACTCAGCTAATCTATTAAAAGAGTAATGTATATTCATGGTATTTTGAAAAAATTTTAAGTAAAAGTAAAGTTAACACATTTTTAGCCTAATCTTCTTATGTGATTTCAAAAAGATCACAAATCGACTTTTTTTCTAATATTAACAAAAAAAAAGCCTCTTTTTTACTGGAAAAAAGAGGCATTAAGATTGTAACTAGTTATTACTTTTATTAATTAACTTTTGAGTTATGACACTTCCGTCCATCAGTTTAATTTTTACCATATAGATTCCTTCTGCAAATACAAAGTCACCTTTAAAGTCTTTCTTGGATTCTTCAGGAATATAACTTTTGATTAATTTTCCACTGATATCATAAACATAAATCCTTCGGATAGAACTTGATGACTGAATCAACAGTTTTTCATGGTCAATCAGAGCGATAAGCCCTGAAATAGTATCGGGGTTCGTAACACCCAATGCGGCATCGTTGTAGCGTATAATAAACCGATCATTGAAAGTACCCGCTGCAGCTGCAAACGTATACGGATTCATTTTCAAATCATGCACAATGTTAAGTAACTTGTCTTCGAGGTATATATTCTGATTCTCGAACAATCCATCAAGATGATCGATACGAATAGAATAATTACCCGGTGCTGGAATTTTAAGCCCTAATGCTACCTGATCGTCGACATTAAATGGCAACGGTCTTCCTTGAATGACAAGATTATTGTCGGGTATAATAGAGTATAATGTCATACCGGTCTCACTGATGCGTACACCGTCGAAATCTCTGTCCCAATTTGTGGTGGCGCCTTCGATGTAGCCGATGAGAATCTGATTGAGTCCGCCATTCGTGTTATTCACAAGATTGAGCCAAACACGGTGTTTCTCCAAGGATTGGGATGTATTTGCCGTCCTGAAAAATTGTCCATTGTTTGCCGAAGTACGCATTGAATTCCTAAATACTACTGAATTTCCGCTAGGTGCATTGCCGGTGCTTTTGGTAAAGAAACCTTGTCCAGCGGCAATAAATCCGCTTGGTGTTGCGCCTCCTGTAGTGGCCGCTAATGTGGTCCCGGTACCGCCAACTTTATTCCATGAAGCATAATCGGCAGCATTGTAATTGAGAACGTAATCTCCATAGAAAGGATCCGCAAACAACCCACTCGGAGGCGAACTGTGCGTCCAGAAATAAATGGTTCCATCTATAACGAGCTCGTTTACTGCGTCGCTCAGGAATTCCTCAGCATCTACTGCTGAAGGGTATGGATTTCCCAACAGATTATATTTGTCATTGTTATTTGCGGGCCCAAGTGTTCCATGATAAATCGGGCAAAAAACATCCCCATTATTAGGTGTTCCGATAAAATTCGCGGTGTATCGGACTTTCACATCAGGCGTAAATGAAAACGATTGTGGCGCTCTTACAATATATCCTTTGCTCGGATTCATTACAGTTGCTGCACTTTCGTAAAACCAACCGCCAAAGCTATTGCTTATCGTTGGTGTCCAACTGAAATATTTGTCGGACAATGTTTGGGGAGACAAACCGCCAACGCCACCCAATCGGAAGTTAGACGCCATGGTCATTGGGGAACCCCAATAAGTAAAGTCGAAACGGTACATGGGTTCGGTGATTCGCTGCATATTAATTATTCCAATATTGGCGACATTATTGACCTGTACAAGGCTTGCATCATCCAGTATTAGGAATTGACCCGATGCATTGACATTCACCACATCGGTAACGTTTAAAGTACTGCTAGCCTGAATATCGATTCTTCCGCCATTGAGAACGGTAATATTTTGCGCATAAGCATCACTATTCACTCCTGCGATAACTGGATCGGTGAATACATTTGGAATCACGACACAATGAGAAGAGGTCGGAACGCCAATAGGAGACCAGTTATTGTCATTATACCAGTCTGCACTAACTACACCCGTCCATGTTTTTCCAAAGCTCATTACCGTGATACAATTGGTTTCGGCGGTACAAGTGCTGCCATTAATGGTAGATGTTACAACCAAATGATAATATGTTGTATCTGTCAATACCGGTGGATCATACACATTTGAAATTGCTCCTGTAATGTTTGTCCACGGGCCACTGCACCCAACACTACTGCGTTGCCACTGATAAGAAAGCGTTCCATATCCGGAAGCAGGGGAAACTTGTGTAAATGCAGCAGGGTCCGAAGCGCAGACGCTCTGGTCGCCCGCAACTACTGAGGTAGTGATATTATTGACAAACACTGTCAGAAAATTGGAAGCCGCCAAACAACCTGTACTCGTATCGGTAGTTACCCTTTGGTAGTACATGACTTGCGTAACTGGTCCGGGAATGTCACACGTCGCAGCTGTTGCCAAGAGGATATCGCTCCATGAACCTGGTAATCCCGTTGTACTGCTTTGCCATTGATATTGCAGACTTGCAGCTGTTCCCGGTACTACCGAAGTGAATGCTGCAGGATCGCCGCCGAGACAAACCGTACGGTTTCCATCGATGACACCTCCGGTTACAGAGGATGGGGTAACTGTTATGCAATTGCTAAACGCGTTGCATGACACGCCGGTGAGAGTCGAGACCGTCATGCGTCGATAATAGGTAGTAACTGTGAGCCCGCTTGGCGCATCGTATGTTGGGCTAAATGCGCCGGAAATGTTTGTAAAGGAACCAGAGCATCCTCCAGTGCCACTTTGCCACTGATAGGTAAGAACCCCTGAACCGGTGGACGGCGTAATCTGCGTAAAAGCAGCCGGATTTGTCGAATTACACAACAATTGATCTGCAGCGACTGTTCCACCAGTAACGTCATTAATTGTTACCGTAATGCAATTGCTATAATCCGGACATAGGGTAGCGGCGATATTCGATGTTGCTTTTCTGCGGTAATAAGTTGTAACCGATAAGCCGGACGGCGGATCATAAGAACTTCCGGTAGCGCCCGTTATGTCGGTCCATAAACCCCCACAACCTGTAGTATTGCTTTGCCATTGATAGCCGATTACTCCTGCGCCGGAGCCCAAAGTCCCCGAGGTTAGCAGCGTGGGATCGCCCCCTGCGCAAATAGTCTGATTGCCGGAGATACTGCCTGGAGCAATTGTATTCACGGTAATTTTTACGGGAGTTGTTGTCGTAATGGAACAAGACTGTCCGTTTATGATAGAGGTTACAACGCGAACATACCATGTTGTTTGCGCTAAACCTGCAGCAACATCATAAGTTTGAGAAGTTCCGTTCACTGTTATATTTGAATAAGGTCCTGTTGCAGAAACAGTACTGCGCTGCCACTGGTATGTATATGAAGTTCCTCCAATTGGCGCGGTTGTCTCCGTGAACGCGGCCGCATCGTCACCGTTGCAAATGACCTGATCGCTCGAAATTGTCCCAGGCAAAAAGGGATTGATAAAGATCGTTACCGAAATCGGTGCGCCCGTACAGCTCGGAGAGAACGGCGTGATTGTATAGGTAACCTGCTCTAATACAGCGCTGGAACTTGTGAGCAGATCGGGTATGGTAAAAGTACCACCCGCCGCCAGTATTCCCGAATTCCCTGATGCCTGACTGCTGGTGACGTTGCCATTGACGCTCCGCGTCCAGCTGAAATTCATCGAAGAATCAGTGATGTTTCCACTTACCACTATTCCTGCGCTAGAGCCATTACAGATATCGCTTCCATTCCTTGTCGCAAAAGCCACCGGTTTCGGCCGGATCGTCACATTAAAACTTTCTGGGGAAAGCGTACACAGTGCGCCACCACCAAATCGGAAATAAACGGAAGGACTGATCGTAAACGCCACTGTAACAGAGGCATTTGTATTATTAGCTGTTATGATTGGGCCAATATTGAAATCTGTCCGAACTTCAAGCCCCAGGAATCCTCCACCGTGCTGTGTTCCGACCGGCCCACCCGTTGCCGGAGAAAAATAGCTTCCGTTGACGTTCCAGGAATATAGGGAATAGCTAAGAAAACTGTAATTCGAATTAATATACGGCGTAAACGAGGTTCCAGGACATACAATATTTCCCGCCGCGGCAATTCCGTCAGTGAGACTAAAGGTGTTATTGAGGCCGTTTTCTACTTCAATAGTGATAGCATTGCTCGTGAAGGACTGGCATCCATTGATTATAAGCTGGTAAAAAGTATCCGGCGTTGTGCCATTGGTGGCAGGTGGCGGATATGTTGGCGAATTTGTCCCAATATTTGTCCAAGGCCCTGTATTACTCACCGTGCTTCTCTGCCATTGATAGGTTAATATACTGGTTCCACCCGTTGGTCCGGCACTTATAAAGAGCGCTGCAGGAGTCTCACCGGAGCAAACTGCCTGATTTGCCGAAATCGTCAGCGTGCCTGTCATAGGAGGGGCAACTGTCACGGAAACCGTGCTCGTCTTGCTGCAATTATTAGGAGCGGTGGCGGTGACGGTAAAAATTGTGGTCTGCGAAACGCCCGTTATGTTTGTCAAAGTACCTGAAATTGAACTAGTGGTATCGCCGGTTGGAATCCCGGTTAGATTCGTTGTATTGTCCCGAGTCCATGAATAGGTTGTTCCCGGAATATTGCTCGAAAAGTTGATTGTCGTAAATGCCCATCCATCGCAAATTGTAGGCTGCGTAGGTGGCGAAATGATGAGTGTTGGTGTTGCATTGACGCTAATTTGCACTTGCGTTGACGTCGGCGGACAGCCTGCTATCGATGCATTTAGTGTAAACTGCACTACTTGGTCGGCGGCATTAGTATGTGTGAGAACGCCAGAAAGTGTATTGCCGACCAGCGTAACAGAAGACGCTATAACAAGTGGGTTATCCTTGCTCCAAGTAAAGACGGTGCCGGGGACATTATTGGGATTGGTGACATTGATATCAAAGGACGATCCGGTACATATTGATGGAGTACTGGTTGTAGCGGCAACCGTCGGTACCGGATTAACCGCAACACTAACGGTGTTAATTGTAGTCGGACAGCCGTTTGCGCTTGCCGTAATTGTAAAAGTAGTGATTTGTTGAATCCCTGTATTGTTGACCAATACGCCGAAGATATTTCCGGAACCACTCGCTGCTAATCCCGTAAGATCAACCAAATTGTCACGTGTCCATGTGAACGTAGTGCCCGCAACACTATTGGATGTTCCCAAACTAATGCTAGCCGTTGCTCCCGAACAAATAATTTGTGACATTGGCGTGGCCGAAATCACCGGCCTTGGTTCTACTGTTACAGTTACGGTTGCCGGTAAAGATGGACAGCCTTCTTCTGAGGTCGCATTAATTGTAAATGTGGTAGTCTGGGTTACATTCGTCGTGTTGGTAAGAATTCCAGCTATGATATCGCCACTCGCATTAGGAATACCAGTTATCACAGTGGTGTTATCGCGCACCCAGCTGTATGAAGAAGTACCCGGTACCGAGTTCGGATTGTTAAGGTTAATTGCTGTGATGTTATCTCCCGAACAGATGGTCTGAGATGGAACATCAGCTCCAACTGTTGGCTGTGGGTTAACAGTAATGACCATGCTGAAGGTACTTCCGACACAACTTCCGGCGGTGGCCGTAATATTGTAACTCGCTGTGTGTACGGTATTTGTCGGGTTGATTAATGTCTGATTAATAGTAGCCTGATTGATTTGAGCACTTCCGCCCGTCATACCTCCAGTAACTACAGGAGCACTCCAGGAATAAGTAGTTCCTGGCGGAACGAGATTTCCTCCGCTAGTCGCCGGAGTAATCGAAAAAGTTTCACCGCTACAGGTACCAGGGCTCAAATTGAGTATGTACGGAACTGGGTTTACCGTGACAACGACCGTAAATGTATTCCCTATACAATTTCCTGATGTTCCCGAAATCGGAGTGACAGTATACGTCGCAGTTCCCGATGCCGTTCCTGAATTGGTCAAAGTTTGGCTAATGACCATTTGACCACTGTCTGCAGTTCCGCCCGTAATTCCGGCTGACATAATCGGCGTTGGCCATAAGTATGTCGTGCTAACCGGTACTTCGGTAGCGGCGGTCGGTACGCCATCAATCGGTTCTACCGCAAAAGGCAAACCGCTGCATACCGATGTAGTCTGGTTTGGAATAACTGGTTTTTGATTAACGATCAAGGATAAATTTGAAGTATCGGCCGACGCGGCGCAAGAATTCGAAACCACACAGTGATAGTTTGCTGACGAATCAGTAACGCTTGCCGGCGAAATGGTCAGGGTTGGCGTGTTCCATCCAGAAACATTTAGCGTTAAAGCATTTAACAATGTGGCACCATTATACCATTGGTACAATAAATTTCCGCCCGTTGCGCTTATCGTAATATTAGCTGTGTCTCCATAACAGATAATTTGCGGTAGGAGTGGCTCCAAAGTAATTGCTGGCGGATCGTTGACAGTTATGGAAGCTGTCGATGTACAACCAGTGGCTGAATCTGTATAAGTAAAGGTTGTAGGACCGAATGAAAGTCCGGTAACCAGACCCGAACTACTAATAGATGCAGAAGCATTGCCACCACTCCAAATGCCGCCCGAATTCGGAAACAGCTGTATTTGGCTGCCGACGCATACGGTGGTTGGACCACTGAGTGCCGGGGTCGGATTTACGAGCACTGTCGTGCTGACGGTAGTCATACAACCCGTTACCGTAACTGAATAGGTTATAGTAGCTGTGCCGTTTGCGTTGGCAACGCCGGTAACAACACCGCCGGCATTAACCGTGGCAATAGTTGGATTAAGACTTGACCATACGCCACCGGGTGTCGTATTTGACAGTGTCACGGAAGTTCCCGGGCATATTGGTGTACTGCCCGTAATCGGATTCACGACCGGCAAAGGATTAACTGTAAATGTAGTGCTACTGGCAAAGCCCGTTGCAACTGTAACCAAAATAGGTCCGCTACTCGCGCTAGCGGGTACTGTCGCCACGATTTGTGTAGCATTTGAACTAACAATCGTCGCGTTGGTTCCATTAAACGACACCGAAGTCACGGCCGATAAATTAGTCCCATTGATATTGACATTGCTTCCCGGACAACCGTTATTGGTTGAAAGTGAAGTTATCGTGGGTCTGATATAAGTAATCTTGATTTGACCATTACCTCCGTTGCCTCCAAT
>Ga0136636_10000385_pt1 | contig 21911 bp, 20 predicted proteins | sample AntDrymUQ8522106_2_FD_104653 | JGI IMG/M metagenome (GOLD analysis project Ga0136636, IMG submission 104653) | Polar desert sand microbial communities from Dry Valleys, Antarctica - metaG UQ852 (21.06) | ecosystem: Environmental > Terrestrial > Soil > Desert | place: Antarctica: Dry Valley... | reverse complement strand
CGCTGAAAAGTATCGGCAGCAATAATGAGAGGGGTGTTCCACATCGATTTATTGGCAACTCCACCACCTGCTGCTGCTTCAATTTTTGACAAGTCTAACTCATCGAGCCAAATCTTTTTGGATGGCCTATTACACGCACTTGAAAACAGTAATAAAAAAATTAGATTAAAAAAAAGAAGTCGCTTAATTTCATTTCTTTGTGAACTAAGCTTTTTTAGGTTTTTGAGTCTCATAATTATTTATATTTTTTCGTTGCTACTTATTGCTATTAAATGTGAACCGATTAACCAATTTCATAAAACATCATAACTTCACCACTTGAAGTGTTCCATTATATTCGATTGCTTGATTCGGTTTTGAGGTTATTTCTACTCCAGTTCCAAAATTTTCGTTCACCAAAACGATGTTGAATTTTCGATTCTTTATCATTCCAGAGAATTTACCCTTTCGCTCGCCAATGGTTAACGACTTTGCGGCTTCATCCCAATTTACCGGAATGGTTGCATACGCACCTTTTTCGTAATTGTAGTTGTCGTTTTCATCTTCATAGATGGTAAATTCAGCATTTCCACCGCTGTATACTCTCAACTCAATGGGATCGGCAGGTTTTTCTGTTGCATACTGAAGAAAAGGTCCCATTGGAATAATTGAACCTGCTTTTACAAACAGCGGCATTATATCGATAGGAGCAGGAACCTGAATGGTTTGTCCTCCATCGAATTTCTTCCCGGACCAGAAGTCGTACCACCCTTTTGATTCGGGCAGATAAACACTTTTGTTTTTAATCATTTCGGGATCAAATTGAGCAGCCAACTTGTTGTTTACGATCATTTGAGCAGGAGTGAATCTTACCTGATTTTGCAATATGCACGGAATAAACATCTACACTTGGAATACTGCTTTCTGTATCCAAATTTTTGTTTTGATACGGAGCGAAGAGCTCGGCCTTTAATGATTTGGTGTCAAATTTGATCAAGCCTGCTGATGTTGCCCCAATCCATAAATTATCGTCGGCATCTATAATCGCCGAATTAATTTCCATGTTGGGTCGACCAACTTGTAGTGCGACATTGATATGTTTAAAAGAGTTTGTCTTTCGGTTGAAACGATCAACTATTTTGATTTTATTTACTATCCACAAATACCCCTTGCTATCTTCAGCAAAAGCTATGACATTGACATCGCCGGTCATGGTTGTGTCATTAATATTTTCTCCGTCAAGCTTTGAATAATTTACAAATTCGCCTGTTCCTTTATCCAACCTATTTATACCACCGCCCCAGGTTCCAATCCAAAATTCGCCTGACTTATCAGTAAAAATAGCAGTTACACCTCCCTGAGCCAACGATCCGTGATCAGTTGAATTTTTATAGGTTTTTAGTAATTGGAAATCCTTGGTTAGGCCGAAAAGACCATAATCAGTTCCAATCCAAAGTTTGCCATCAGGACTTTGATTAACGGATTTTACATACTGAATTAATTTATTGTCAGATTGTGTTATATATGGAATTTTGTCGTCAAATGGAGTATTTCCTTTTGAATAAAAATTCATACCACCTTGGTAAGTTCCAATCCAAATTCCACTGTTTGGCTCATTGAATAAGCAGGTAATCAAATTGTTATTCAAACTTTCAGGTGAATTTTTGATTGAATACAGAATCTGAAGGTTTTGAGTTACATGATCATATATGTTTAATCCATTCTCAGTGCCAATCCATAATTTATCGGTGTCGTCAAATATCATACTATGTATCATGCTATTACTAATTGGGAGGAGCTTTCTTTCCTTATCGAGAACGGGTTTTATTTCAAAATTTATAGGAGTGCGATTGTTCAAGATATTACCTGTATAAAGACCATTGCGGGTTCCAAACCAAATTGTTCCTTTATTATCAAGAACCATGGCCACAATGCTGTTTGCTCCAATTGAGTCATATTCCGCTTGAAAATGTTGTACAATGTAGTTTTTTCGGTCCTGTTCAACTACAATAACTCCTTTGCCTTAGGTTCCTATTAACAAGTTTCCAAATCTATCCTCAAGCATTAATGATGCATCAACATCGACGTTTGACTTTAAATATTTTACAAATCCTTGTAAAGTCTTTTCGTAAACATAAAGACCCTTTTGAGAACAGAGAATAAATTCTTTTTTCTTCGTTACATAAAATGTTCCACCTGAAGTATTTTCTATTCCCAATGTCCTTATTTTTGTAAACTTCTCCGATTTATAATCAAATGTGCAGACTCCATCGGTGGTTGAAACCCATAAAATACCGTCTTTATCTTCAAATACTGCACGAATTGCTCCCCCTGTAATGCTGGTCGAATCTTTTGGATTATGAACGTACTTTATAAATTTTGAACCATCATACCGATTTAAGGCATTGTCACACCCCACCCATAAATAACCACGTGTGTCTTTTGTAATATAATTTAAAATATTACTTGATAATCCATCTTCAGCAGTCAGATAGTTAAAATAATATTGCTGTGCATTTACAAGATTAGGATTAATAAATAAAATAAAACCTAAAAATATGCAGATATGGTTTATATGTATTCTCATAAGTAAGTGAGCCAAAGTATAATTTCTGCAACTTGCCTGAGCTAACTTTTCAAATTGCATTCAATAAGGAGTTTGCAAGATAAGTTTTTTTCGTTTAATTCATTCCTTAAACATCAATCCTGGAAAGATAGGATGAAGTGCTGAATGAACTAACCCAATCAGAAAAATTTGAGCCCTTTTACCTTAATAGTACGGAAGACCTTATAAAAAGCACTGCGGACCTAGAATCCTGTATTGCAGACCTAAATAAATTATCTGCGGAACCGGAAAATTGATCTGCGAACCCGATCCTCCGTGGTAAAAAAGGTAGAGGTGGAGGTGGAGGTAGAGGTTAAGGTGGAGGTAGAGGTTGAGAGGGCTATCCTGTATGAATGCATTTACCGGCAAATGCGTCAAAAAAAACAAGAAAATAGATAAAGTTCGGAATCAAATAAATGTTTATTTCTATTTCTTAAATCATGCACAGAACTGTGTAACTTTCCGACTTCTGAATAAATACTGCCAAAAATTCAGCGAATGATATTGATTTAAGTTAATTTGTTGCTTTACCTTTAGCCCATAAACGTAATAAGTATGATAGGAATTGTTGGAGGTGTCGGACCCATGGCTGGCGCCGATTTATTTAAGAAAATCACTGAACTAACTCCGGCAAATACCGACCAGGAGCACTTACCAATCATTATGATGTCTTATCCGAACCGGATAAAAGATAGGACGGAATACCTCGAAGGCAGAATCGCGGAAAACCCGGGAATTGAAATCGCAAAGATATGCTTTGAGCTTTCAAGGGCAGGAGCAACTGTTATAGGTATCCCCTGCAATACTGCTTTTGCACCTTTAATTTTTGATAAGATTACAAGTGAGCTTAAACAGATGAACTGCGATGTAAGGTTGATTCACATGATTGACGAAACAGTTGCGTATATTCAGCAAATTCTTCCCCCGAAAAGTAAAGTAGGGATTCTGAGTACCAATGGACCCTACAGACAGAAAAACTACTTCCATAAGCTTGAGGATGCTGGTTTTTCCCCGATTATCCCGGAAGAGAATGTCCAAACCGAAATGGTTCATAGTGCAGTTTACCATCCCGAATATGGAATAAAAACGCAAAGAGGGGCAATCACACAAAGGGCAAAAACGCATCTTTACTATGTTATGGATTGGATGGCCGACCAGGGAGCACAGGCAATTTTGATGGGAGCCACTGAAATTCCGCTTGCTGTAACCGGAAAAGAGTATATGGGCATCAAACTTATTGATCCGGCAAACATACTTGCCAGGGTCTTGATTGCAGAATACATTAAAACAAATAAGCTCCCAGGGAAGTAGTAAATTTATTATAATTTATTTCGTAATTCTTCAGGTTATCTAGGCTGTAGCAAAATTGAGGAATTTGTACATTACTTGGCTAACTAATAAACAACATAGCTAATTTTGGAATCAATTGATAGAACTGGTATAAAAACTATGCTAAAATCAATTGCATAAAATAATCGCTGAGAGCTATTGGGATCAAAAAAGTCACAAAGTCAAAACCTGACAACCTTCTTCTGAAATAACCTGAATAGTTAAAATTTTAGAAATTTCAACAATACTTTAAAATTAATGGGAACACCTTTCACGAAAGAGAATTTTAAAGGACTTTCTGATGCCCAGGTGGCGCAGAATCATACCTCTCATGGCTACAATGAATTGCCTTCTTCAAAGCCTAAAAATCTTTTTAAAATAGCTCTTGGAGTCTTTAAAGAGCCAATGTTCCTGTTGCTGGTTGCCTGCGGAACACTTTACATCCTCCTTGGCGATCTCACTGAAGGCTTAATGCTTCTGGGTTTTGTGTTTGTAATTATGGGGATAGAGTTTTATCAGGAGAAAAAAACCGAAAAAGCACTCGATGCTCTTAAAGACCTCGCAAGTCCCAGAGCCCTGGTTATTAGGAATGGCGAAACAATACGAATCCCGGGAAGAGAAGTTGTAATGGATGACATTGTTGTGCTTCAGGAAGGTGACAGGGTTCCTGCTGATGGCATAGTTTTGGATTGTAATAATCTCATGGCCGATGAATCCCTTTTAACCGGTGAACCAGTTCCTGTGCGAAAAAGGGAATGGAATGAGGGCGATAAGGCTTTCATTCCTGGGGGAGATGATATTCCATGTGTCTTTTCTGGTTCCATGATCGTTCAGGGTTCCGGAATCATAAGGATTACAAGCATTGGAGTAAAGACCGAAATCGGGAAAATTGGTAATGCCTTGTCATCTGTAATAGAAGAACCCACCAAGTTAAAAGTGGAAATGGGCACTCTGGTAAAACGACTTGCAATTATTGGCATTTCATTATGTGTTTTGGTTATTGCAGTTTATACACTGACAAGGGGTGATCTGCTTAAAGGTTTCCTTGCCGGTATCACACTTGCAATGGCAATGTTGCCGGAAGAATTTCCTGTGGTATTGACTGTTTTCCTGGCAATGGGTGCATGGAGAATGTCCAAGAAATCTGTGTTGACACGAAAACCCGCTGCAATTGAAACTCTGGGTTCAGCAACAGTGCTCTGCACCGATAAGACCGGCACATTGACACTGAACAAAATGACTGTTACCCGGCTCTTTAATGGAACAGAATTCATTACCGTCAAATCAGATAGTGCTTTTCCTGAACCATTCCATGAAATAATTGAATATGCTATTTTGTCAAGTCAGGTAAACCCGTTTGACCCTATGGAAAAGGCGATTTTAACAGCCGCCAGCCTATTCCAGAAAGATACTGCACATATCCATAAAGATTGGGTAATGGAAAAAGAATACCCATTATCTAAAACCTTACTGGCCATGTCAAGGGTTTTTACAAATTCGGGAACAAAGGAAAAGGTGATTGCAGCGAAGGGTGCACCGGAAGCTATCTTTAATTTGTGCCACCTGGACGCTGAAAAAGTTAAAGAATTTGAGAAAGCTGTTGAGGAGATGGCTGGGGCAGGATTGCGGGTACTTGGCGTTGCTAAAGCTAAAATAACTCAAAAGGATCTGCCATCCTTGCAGCATGATTTTGATTTTGAATTTGTTGGATTACTCGGCTTATCAGATCCTATAAGGAAAAATGTTCCAGATGCAGTTAAAGAGTGCTATAAAGCTGGGATACGGGTAATTATGATTACAGGGGATTATCCTGTAACTGCCTCCAACATTGGAAGAGAAATCGGACTTAAAAATCCGGAGGATTACATCACAGGGCCTCAATTAGATGGGATGTCAGAAGATGAACTTTGTGAAAAGATAAAGGTCGTAAATATCTTTGCCCGCGTTATTCCTGAGCAAAAGCTTAAAATAGTAAATGCTCTCAAAAAAAACAGGGAAGTTGTTGCTATGACTGGCGATGGGGTTAATGATGCCCCGGCACTCAAAGCCTCAAATATTGGAATTGCCATGGGAGAAAAAGGTACCGATGTTGCAAGGGAAGCATCCTCACTGGTTTTGATGGATGATAATTTCTCATCAATAGTTGGCGCTGTAAGAATGGGACGAAAAATATTTGATAACCTACAAAAAGCCCTGGGGTATATCTTCGCTATCCACGTTCCTATTGCCGGATTATCGCTGATTCCGGTGCTATTTGCGGACTTACCTCTTATACTGTGGCCGGTGCATATAGTATTCCTTGAATTAATCATTGATCCGGCCTGTACTATGATTTTTGAGGCGGAAAAGGAAGAAGAAAATGTAATGTCCAGACCACCAAGAGGTATAAACGAACCTTTCTTCGGAGCAAGAAAAATAATTTTCAGCTGCATGCAGGGTGTCGGAATCCTAGTAATTACTTTACTGGTTTATTTTATCGGACTTAAAATGGGGTATTCCGAAAAAAGTGTCAGGACCCTCACGTTCTTTACATTAATAATCTCAAATATTGCAGTAATCCTATCAAACCGCTCATGGACTGCAGGATTTTTTAAAATCCTTTCAACTCCAAATAAAGCAGTTACATGGATTGTCAGTGGAGCTGTTATCTTCCTCATTTTGATTCTGAATGTACCATTTCTACTTGACTTGTTCCAGTTTGAAAAAATAGGATATCTGGAAATTATTATATGCACAGTGGCAGGATTTTCCAGTATCATCTGGTTCGAAATCTATAAAAAAATGGGGAAAGCAATAAAATGATGAAAACACTTAGGCGATTTGAAATTTATTTGCAATAAATCTACAGTAATTAAAGAGTTTTTTATCTCAAATGGCTAAGTTCCTTGTCTCAGCTGGGTTTTAGCAATAAATACTTCCCGGCAGATTTGTTTGGCCATGAATAATGGCTCTTTTAACGATCGGCAGTAGACCCAGTGCCAGCGTTTTTACGGTTTATTTTCGGCGTTCGATTAATTTCATTATTCCTGTCTTTTTATCATGTTTCATTTTCACATGAGATCCACTTTGCAATTTAGGATACTAGCCATCTTTAATCAGCAGTCGGTATAGTTCAGAGCATTTCATCAAGAAAATACTTTAATAACTTGGATTCAAAGGTAAATAATAATTTACTTTTTCACAATGTAAAAAATCGAACGAAATGTTTTTTTGCATTGGCTCGACTCATAAATATGGGAATAAAAGAATTAATCGTGAAGAGGAGAATTAAAGCGCAAGATTACTTGGCGTCACTATATACCATAAAACCCGACTCGCCGATTTTATGAGCTACCAGGATGTTTATTCGCTGGCACTCCCCGAAGTAACGGGGCAGGCTATAAGAGCGCTACGCTAGGTTGTGTTTTTCGAAACATATGGGTTTCATATTGCTTTTTGATTCTATATTTGTGTGAATGAAAGATTAAGTCTTAGGATGAAGTAAATCTTAATTATTAAAGAATTTGGACACATCAAAAACATTCAAAAAAAGCCTTGGCTTATTTGACAGTACCTCACTGGTAATGGGCTCAGTTATTGGCTCGGGAATATTTATTGTAAGTTCCGATATGGCTCGTACACTCGGTTCCCCCGGATGGCTTATGGTAGCCTGGGTTATTACTGCCCTAATGACAGTGATTGCGGCCCTTAGTTATGGAGAGCTTGCAGCTATGATGCCACAAGCCGGCGGTCAGTACGTGTATCTAAGGGAAGCCTATAATCCTTTGGCTGGGTTTCTATATGGTTGGACACTTTTCACTGTTATACAAACCGGTACAATTGCTGCAGTGGCAATGGCATTTGCGAAATTCCTTGGCGTATTATTTCCCTGGTTTTCGGAAAGTAATATCTGGCTTGAAGTTGGTTTTATTAAGTTCAATACAGTTCACTTTGCGGCAATCGGATCAATAGGCTTACTTACATGGATCAACACCCGGGGAATCAAGGCAGGGAAGAGCGTTCAGAATACATTTACCTTTTCGAAAGTTGGAATATTGCTTGCTTTTCTTGTTGCAGGACTTTTCTTTGCAAACAATAGAGACGCCATGGAAGTGAATTCGAAAATTTTCTGGCAGGCAGCCAGAATGGAGAACGGACAATTGGTTTCTTTAACTGGATTTGCATTAATAGCAGCCATTGCCACCTCAATGGTAGGCTCATTGTTTTCATCCGATGCATGGAATAATATAACTTTTGCAGCAGGGGAAGTCGTTAACCCAAAAAGAAATATTCCCTTGAGTCTGCTTATTGGTACTGCTACCGTGATGATTCTCTATTTTCTTTCGAATCTAGTTTATATTCAGGTGATGCCTTTAAGAGGAACCCCTGATGGACTTACTGTATTTGAAAGAGGAATGCAGTTTGCAAGTAATGATCGTTTGGGAACAGCTTCAATGTTTGGATTATTCGGGGAATACGCGGAGATTATAATGGCAATGTTTATTGTTATTTCAACTTTCGGATGCAATAATGGCCTGATTCTTTCCGGCGCAAGAGTGTATTATGCCATGGCTATACATGGATTGTTTTTCAAGCAAGCTGCAGTGCTGAATTCAAGGAGTGTCCCGGCTTTTGGATTGATCACACAGTCGGTTTGGGCCAGCTTACTTTGCCTTTCGGGCACCTACGGAAATCTTTTGGATTATGTGGTTTTTGCAGTGCTCATTTTTTATGTGATGACAATACTGGGAATCTTTATTCTCAGGGTAAAACGACCCGATGCGGAACGACCCTATAAAGCCTTTGGTTATCCTGTTATTCCTGCAATTTACGTGATTGCGGCTACCTTTATTATGGTGATACTCTTAATTTATAAACCAATGTATACCTGGCCTGGACTGATCATTGTTTTACTAGGCATTCCGGTATATTTTTTAAGAAAGAAAAGTCTGGGTGGAATAAAAACTATGGAACAGGATTAAGCGTTTTCCAATCCCTTATGTTTATAATAACTTTGGTTATCTTGATATAGTTTCATGCAGAGATCGGCAACCTTATTAGTCGCATGGATTAATGGAGAAACCTCACCGAGATTTTAATTGGCAAGGTTAATAAGTCTATATTTCCCGATCCAAATATGTATTTATATGCTAAATTTGTAATGTAAATGAAATCAACCATGAATATACAGTCAAAAAAACTAGAACTGGTTCAACTTATTTTAAATACCGAAAAAGCCTCTATTCTTGAAAAGGTTGAGGATGTTTTGAAAAAAGAAAAAGCAATAGACTCGTGGGATTTTTAAGTCAGGCAGAAAAGATCGCCATCGATAAAGGAATCGTTGAAGCAGATAATGGCGATTTATTGGCACATGCAGATGTGATGAAAGAAGCAAAAGCAAAATTTAAATTAAAATAATGACGGTTAAATGGACTCCAACAGCCACATTGAATGCACCTACACTATCAGTACTTCTAATATCCATTCAAAGTTGTATATAAGGATTAGGCTGTTAAGAGAGGCGATAACGAGCTGAATAATAAAAAAAAGGATAGCCGCCGATACCATTCAAAACCTGACTGCAGTTTTGATGAAGAGAATGGCAAACTTATCAGTCGCAAAGATAACCGAAGAAACCTCACTGAAATCTATTTTTCCATAACCAAGGGTCTCTGCTTGTATGATGCACAGCAGAAACAATTACGGTTTTATTTTTTTCGTCAATTGTAAAATGACCCTCAGAAAATGGAGGTTATTTTTTATAGTATCACAAGTTTTTAAAAAAACCTTGTATTTATGATGATTGATTTAAGGGGTTGAAGCATGTTTTACAAGCAGTTATAGCGGATTTTTGAATTAATTTGCTTAATGGTTGTTTTCTGAAACCTTCCGCCAAGTCTGGCAATTGTTCGTTTTTCCAGTGGGTAATTTCGTGGATATCTAAAGGGCTTCAGGTTCAAGCTGTACTTTGTGCTTTTTTATAAGGATTTGCTGAATATTCATGATATTTAACCAGACAACAATGAAATGAAATAGGGAAAAAGTCTATCTTAGCACAACGTTTACAGAATAATTAATTAACAAAAAAATGTCACAATCTGAAAATTCCGAAAATAATCAAAAGACAAATATCCCCAGAAGAAAAGTATTAAAAACGTTGGTTGGGGTACCTGTTCTTGGATTATTTGCTTACGAATTCATGAAGAAAAAGTCTTTTGATCAGAATAAAAGCAACGGTCTTATTTCTGAACTTGGTCTTACTGGGATAAATGAACCTTATGTGATAAGAGCAAAAACAAAGTCCGATGAGACAATGCTTCGCATTGGATTCATCGGATTTGGTAACCGGGCACAAGACCTTTCAAAAGCTTTAGGTTTCATAAATTCTTCAAGGGTGGAAAGTATGAAAGCAAACGATAGCTTTGAAAATTACATGCTACAGGAAAATCTGAATGTGACCATAACTGGTATATGTGATGTGTTTGATCTGCATGCTGAAAAAGGACTTGCCATTGCCGGGAGTAAAGATTGTCCAGGAGTTTTGCCTACGTCAGACTACAAAGTCAAACGTTATCGCAGCTTTCGTGAAATGCTCGACGACAAAAATATTGACGCTGTAATTATTGCTACTCCTGATCATCATCATGCAACAATCGCCACAGAGGCAGTAAAAGCAGGTAAACATGTTTACTGTGAGAAAGGTGTAGCAATGAATGAGGAAGAGTTAAACACCTTATATAAGGCTGTTACATCAAGCAAATGCGTTTATCAGTTGGGACATCAGATTCCACAGAACGCGGTGTTCCGTCAGGCAAAAGATATTATCAATAAAGATATCCTGGGAAAAATCACTCATGTTGAAACCACATCAAACAGAAATTCTGCTGATGGCGCATGGATCAGACACCTTGATAAAAGCGGCAAGATCAAACCCGGTGATGAAAACACAATCGACTGGGAGCAATGGCTGGGATCAAAGCCTAATGTCCCTTTTAATATTGAACGATTCTATAACTGGACAAAATATTTCGATTATGATACAGGCTTGATCGGTCAATTGTTCTCCCACGAATATGATGCTGTAAACCAGCTTCTGAGAATTGGAATTCCCAAATCTGCGGTTGCTTCAGGAGGTATCTATTTTTGGAAAGATGGAAGGGATATGGCCGATGTGCTTAATGTAGTTTTTGAATATCCCGATAAAAACCTCACTTTGACATACAGTGGAAACCTTGCCTCAAGTAAAGACAGAGGCCGGGTTTTTATGGGAAATGATGGATTTATGGAACTGGGAGCATCGTTAAAAGTAACAGCCGACAGGGAATCACTTCGGTACAAAGAACAGATGGAAAACGGGAAAATCTCTTCAGCAGGTCCGATGCTATATATTAAACCTGGAAATGGCAAAGTGGATGCCATAACATCCGCTACAGCAAGGTATTATGCAGAAAGGGGGCTTGATAAAACCTATGTGAATGGCCGGGAAGTTGACATTGTTCATCTCCATCTAAAAGAATGGATAGATTGTATACGTAACGGTGGCATTCCCAGCGCAAATATTGAAAGAGCATTTGAAGAGGGAGTTACGAGTATAATGGCGCACAGATCGTACGTTGAAAAGCGGAGGGTTGAATGGGATCCGATTGAAAAACGAATTGTGTAACGAGTAATTTGCAGATAATAAGTTAGTTTCTGCCATAATCATATTTAAACTCTAAGATATAATCCAATGAACTCTTCAAGAAGAAATTTTTTCAAAGTTGCCGGTATTGCTAGTGCCGGAGTATTCACAGGGGCACTGTCATCGTGTATTTCAAAAGATAATAAGCCACAGGAAAGCACTTTAGCTTTTATTGAGGAAGCAGCAAAGAAATCCCACTCTCAGCTTTTTAACATGAGCGGTTATGGCGCCCCCAAGCTGGATGTCGTTAGAATCGGATTCATTGGACTCGGAATGCGCGGTCCCGGCGCAGTAGAAAGAATTGCAAATATTGAAGGAGTGGAAATTAAAGCATTGTGTGATGAGAGAATGGACAGGGTAGAGAACACGCAAAAAGTTCTGACTGATTATGGCTTGCCTCCCGCAAAGGCTTATGGAGGAAGTAAAGACGCATGGAAAGAATTGTGTCTGAGTAATGAAATTGATCTGGTTTACATCTGTACACCCTGGAAATTACATACTCCGATGGCAGTATTCGCTATGGAAAACGGCAAGCACGCAGCCTCTGAAGTACCTGCAGCTACTACTATTGAAGAAGCCTGGCAATTGGTTGAAACATCAGAGCGTACAAAAAAACACTGCATGATGCTGGAAAACTGTTGTTATGACTTTTTTGAATTAATGACATTAAATATGGCCAGACAAGGCTTTTTCGGGGAACTTAGTCATGTTGAAGCAGCCTATTTACATGATCTCAGGGAGCTGAATTTCAGTAAAGAAGGATATACAGAAATGTGGAGGTTACGAGAAAATCAGTTGAGAAATGGAAATCTTTATCCAACTCATGGTTTGGGTCCTGTTTGTCAGGCTTTGAACATAAATCGCGGCGACCGGATGGAATATCTTACCTCCATGTCAACGAATGATTTTCAGATGGCCCAGATGGCAGGTGATCTTGCTAAAGAAGACGCATTCTATAAAGAATTTGCTACTAATGGATATAGAGGGAATATGAATACAAGCCTTATCAGGACTTTAAAAGGTAAAACCATGATGATACAGCATGACGTTACCTCACCTAGGCCATATTCAAGGATTCACCTGATTAGCGGAACAAAAGGAATTGCTGTTAAATACCCTGAGCCGGGAAAAATTGCTCAGGGACACGAATGGATCGAAGAAATAAAGATGGCCGAACTTCAGGAGCAATATTCACCTGAAATTGTGAAAAAACTTGGAAGCATGGCAAAAGAAATTGGCGGACATGGTGGCATGGATTTCATGATGGACTGGCGTCTTATTGATTGTTTGCGTAACGGACTTCCCCTGGATGAAGATGTTTACGACGCTGCCTTGTGGAGCAGTATTGCACCTCTAAGCGAGTGGTCGGTTTCTAATCGGTCAAACTCGATTCAAATACCTGATTTTACTTGCGGGGCTTTTAAAACCAATCAGGTTGTTGATATTAATCTTACTCAAGGCGGAAATACAGGAGTAAGGAAAAGTGTCAGAAATGCTGAAAACCAACTAAAGGTTTAATTGATTTTCATAGGATTGATTTACCTTAATTTGTGTTTTTTCATTTACGCTGGTTGTATTTTCGTGAATCAAAGAGATGTGAATTTAACTTAAAGTATGATTGGAATTGTTGGGGGTGCCGGTCCTCTGATTTTAGCATGTTCGGAAATTCCGCTGGCAATAAGTGGGGATTCTTATCATGGAATTCCACTAATCGACTCAACACAGATTTTAGCCACAGCATTGATAGAGAATTACAGAAATTGAGATAGATTTGAATCTATAACTTACAAGCATGAAGAAAGTATGGGCAGTTTATGGATATTTCCTTATTGGTATTATTTCTGTAACTATTATCGCATCAGTTTTAAAGATTTATGGAATTTTAGAGTTAAACGATTCGATATTAGCAGTTTTACGAATTAGTACCGTTGCTGCATTAATTGTTTTTGCAGTTCGGAAAAAATCTCTTACAACCTGGATACTTATTAGTCTGGTAGCAGGTGCCGAGTTTGGCTATGACGTTCCACTTATTGCGCAAAAACTCTCTTTTCTGACAGAAATATTCCTCAGGCTTATTAAGACAATAATTGCCCCTTTGCTATTTGCGACTCTAGTAAATGGAATTGCAGGTCATGCCGATTTAAAGCAAGTTGGCCGAATGGGTTGGAAATCACTTTTGTATTTCGAAGTTGTCTCGACAATTGCATTGATAATTGGTTTGATTGCTATTAATATTTCCAAGGCTGGAGTGGGACTGAATTTGCCCGTATTGCCTGATTCTCCGAATCTAATTGCTGCAAAAGCCCAGACGGTTTCGGAATTTATTCTTCATATTTTCCCTGAGAATTTTGCGAAGGCCATTTTTGAAGGGAACATTCTGCAGATTGTTATTTTCAGCATTATTTTCGGGATTGCTCTGGCCATGGTGAAAAGTACTTACAGGGAGCCGATGCTTAAATTTACTGGAAGTCTGGCCGAGGTGATGTTTAAATTTACCAATATTGTTATGTATTTCGCACCGGTTGCTGTTTTTGCGGCTATTGCTTATGCGATAGGAACCATGGGGACCGATGTCATTTTCGCATTATTTAAACTACTCGCGACATTGTATGTAGCCTTGCTGGTCTTTTTGCTTGCTGTTTTATTGCCTGTGGCTTTATTTTTTAAGATCCCGGTAAAAGCATTTATTTCGGCGGTTTCAGAACCCGCTTCTATTGCTTTTGCGACGTCAAACTCAGAATCTGCCTTGCCCTCAGCAATGGAGAGTATGGAAAAATTTGGCGTACCCCGAAAAATTGTTTCATTCGTAATCCCCACCGGTTATAGTTTTAATCTTGATGGTTCAACCTTGTATTTATCGCTTGCAGCAATTTTTGTTGCACAGGTAGCGGGAATTGAGTTATCCATTGAAAAGCAGGTAGCAATAGGACTAACACTTATGCTCACAAGCAAAGGAGTGGCGGGAGTTTCGAGAGCCTCTCTGGTAATTCTATTGGGTACTTTGGCAGGTTTCGGCCTTCCCGTAGAACCCGTTTTGATCATTTTAGGAATTGATGTATTGCTCGATATGGCCCGCACAAGTGTAAATGTAATTGGAAATTGTCTTGCCTGTGCAGTTATTGCCAGATGGGAAGGTGAGTTTGATGATAATGCCGCTAAAAAATAAAAGGGCAGCCCATCACGGGATGCCCTCTTTCGCTAACCACTTAAACCTAAAAAAAGAAAAGTTTACAGAATATTACACATCCAGGTTTCTAATTCCAGTTCCTCGTCGATGAATATCTCCTGAGATTTTACATCAAAAGATTCCAGCATCCAATCTTCAAGGACTATTTCTTCTTCCTGAAAATCATTAGTATTGTTTATTGAAAAGCTTTTTAACATCCAGTCTTCCAATTGAATTGGCTCCTCACTAATTGACGTGAATTTGTTACTGAATTCAGTCAGCGAAGTCATCCAGCTTTCAATTTCCATCTCAGCTTCCTTAACAGTAAGTATGATGTTTGAAACTGAAGTAAGATTTTTCTGTTTGTTTGCTTTTTTGCCTTTATTACAATCAGCGTAAGTATTTAAAGTAGTTAAGCTGAATGCTGCGATAAAAAGGATATAGAATAATTTTGTTTTCATTTCGATTATTTTAACGATTATGAAAACATATTAACACAATGCGTGCCAAAGTTTATAAAAAACAGATAATGAATTAGATATGTATATATTGACTATTTATAATCAATACAAATATGAACGATTTTGGAACAGGAGTGTTCGTTTTCGGACAAAGAAAGAGGAATGAATGATGAGTTAAAGAATATTTTATAAATATTTTGTAATTGCAATATAAAGTCCTCAGAATAGTGTAAATTACAACATAAAATGCAGTATTTATTTTAAATCGTTAATTATTAATTATGGAAACATTAAAAGTAAAGGAGTTCGTAGAAAAATTTATGGCCGATTTGATATCAAAAAATCCAAATGAGCCAGAATTTCATCAGGCTGTTCATGAAGTAGTAGAAAGTCTCGCTGAATTTGTAATGGATAACCCAATTTACTTGAAAAACAAAATTTTGGAGAGAATGACAGAACCTGAGAGAATCATTTCCTTTCGTATTCCATGGATTGATGATAACGGCGATATTCAGGTTAATCGCGGATATAGAGTACAAATGAGCAGTGCAATCGGTCCATATAAAGGTGGCATGCGCTTTCATGCATCAGTAAACCAAAGCATTTTAAAATTTCTGGCATATGAACAAGTATTGAAGAATAGCCTGACTTCTTTGCCTATGGGAGGTGGTAAAGGAGGAAGTAACTTCAATCCAAAAGGAAAAAGCGATCAGGAAGTGATGAAATTTTGTCAATCACTTGTAAACGAACTTTATCGCCACATTGGTTCCGATACTGATGTTCCGGCTGGAGATATAGGCGTAGGTGGTCGTGAAATTGGTTATTTCTATGGTCAGTATAAGCGTTTATCTAATAATTTTACCGGCACATTTACTGGAAAAGGTTCCGAATGGGGAGGGTCTCCTTTACGACCTGAAGCAACAGGTTACGGAGCAACCTATTTTGCTCTGGAGATGCTCAAAACACGAAACGATTCGATCAAAGGTAAAACGGTAACCATAAGTGGCTCAGGAAATGTATCGCAATATACTGCTCAAAAAGTAACCGAATTGGGAGGCAAGGTTCTTACAATGTCTGATTCTTCTGGGTATATCCATGATCCGGAGGGTATTTCACCTGAAAAACTCGAATACATTATGGAATTGAAGAACTTGTATAAGGGCCGAATAAGTGAATACGTTCGAGAGTATCCAAATGCAGAATATTTCGACAGACAGAGACCATGGGGTATCAAATGCGATCTGGCATTTCCCAGTGCCACTCAAAATGAATTGGATGGTGAGGATGCGCAAAAACTAATCAATAATGGCTGTTTCTGTGTTACCGAAGGTGCTAACATGCCATCAACCCCTGAAGCGGTTCATATATTTCATGGAAACAAAATATTATTTGGACCTGGTAAGGCGGCTAATGCGGGAGGTGTTGCTGTTTCTGGTCTTGAAATGGCCCAAAATTCCATGCGGATGAAGTGGAGTCGTGAAGAGGTTGATCAAAAATTGCAAAGCATCATGAAGAATATTCATGTCGCTTGTGCAAAATATGGTACTCAGGAAAATGGGTATATCAACTATGTGAAAGGTGCTAATTTAAGTGGATTTATCAAAGTGGCAAATGCCATGATATCTCAAGGTATTGTATAGTTGAAAGAATATAGCAAAAAGCGACTGTTGTTTGGATGGTCTATGATGCCTTGAGTTAATCATTTAACTTTGCACTTTAGCGTCCCAAGCAACAATCGCTCTGCGTGTTCGTGTCTTTATTTACTTTTGGAGCGCTAATATTCCCTATTCGCTACCAAGTTTTATAATAAGCTTAATGATAGTTTCAATTTCAGAATCAGGAATTTTACCTTTGTAGAGAGCGCGGCAAACGCGGTTTTTATCAAGAATTACAACGGTGTAATTATCCATAGGCAATCCCCAATTAGTTTGGAGAGTAGCTTCATAATCGAATAAGATAGTTGTGTCGTATTTTTTTGCTTTTCCTCCGGCAATAGTGCGGATCAGGTAATTGGGTTTCCAGGTTGATTCGCAATCAACAATACCAAACCCTTTGAATTTGTCGCTACTGATTCGGTTGTCAACTTCTCTTGCTTTTTTAACGGCGTCATTGAATACATCGTTCAGGTCAGAAACGTCAGGATCAACATAGTTCAATTGCAAAACTTTTCCCGGCCAGGTTGCCATTGAAAACTCTTTTCCATCAGCATCAGTGAATTTCCAATCTGGAGCTTTTACGCCAACTTCCAGTTTTATTTTTTGTCCATATACAGTAAAAAATGCTGTAGAAATAACAAGCATGGTAAGAATTAGTTTTTTCATAGAGATTTGTTTTAGTTAAGTCGATACCAAAATAAAGCAATTTTTCCGAAAATGGTTCTTTATGATTGAATTTATATGTGGTTAAGGTTAAATGAAACTATTATTACTCCAATTCAGGGCAATCATTATTATAATCCAATTATTCGGCACCTAATTCATTATGGTATTGCTTTATCAATGATGATGTATCTAAAGACAATAAGCATACTTATAAACAAATGAGTTTACCAAACGGGAAAAGCCGCCCGCATTGGGTTTACTTCCTCTTGTAGATAATATAACTATAAGAGAAATCATTTTTCTCCCCCGCTGGAAATTTAGTTCTTTCAGTCTCCTGCCACTCATCGAAATTTATTTCAGGGAAAAAGGTATCTCCCTCAAATTCTTTATGCAATCGGGTAATGTAAAGCTTACGGGCATGTGGCAAAAACTGTTTGTAAACCATTCCTCCCCCGATAATAAAGCTTTCGTCATTATCATCGCAGGCATTAAGCGCATCTCCTATCGAAGAGACCATTATGCAGTTCTCAAATGTTTCGTCCGGTGCATCTGAAATAACTATATTCCTGCGGTTTGGAAGGGCTCCTTTTGGTAAGGAAAGAAACGTGCGACGACCCATGATTACGGTGTGTCCGGTTGTGATTTGTTTAAAACGTTTCAGGTCGTCGGGTAAGTTGCACAAAAGGTCGTTGTTTTTGCCGATGGCATTGTTTTCTGCGATGGCTACAATGATTGAAATATTTTTATTGTTTATCTGCGACATGTCAACATTTTATTAAAGTTAAAAAATCGATTAAAATACGTTCGCCAAAAACAGAAAATTTACGTTTTTGGTCAGATGGCAATATCCCCTTTGATATGTGGATGCGGGTCGTAATCAGTAAGTTGGAAGTCCTCAAATTTGAATCCAAAAATATTATTTATCGATGGATTTAGTATCATGTTGGGTAATTTACGGGGTTTGCGTTCCAACTGAGTTTTCACCTGCTCAATATGGTTCAGATAAATATGTGCATCACCGAGAGTATGAACGAATTCGCCGGTTTCAAGTCCTGTAACTTGTGCAAACATTTTTAGCAGTAAAGCATAGGATGCAATGTTAAAAGGTACACCCAGGAAAATGTCTGCACTGCGCTGATAAAGCTGGCAGGATAATTTCCCGTTGGCTACATAAAATTGAAACATAACATGGCAAGGTGGGAGGTTCATTTGATCCAGGTCTCCAACATTCCATGCACTAACAATATGTCTTCTTGAATCCGGATTCTTTTTTATTGATTCTATAACCTGCGAAATCTGATCGATATGCTTGCCATTGCCAGCTGTCCAGCTTCTCCACTGATATCCATAAATTTTTCCAAGTTCACCATCCGGACTTGCCCATTCATTCCAGATTTTCACTCCATTTTCGTTCAGATAGGCTGTATTCGTGTTTCCCTGGAGGAACCAAAGAAGTTCATAAATAATTGACCGCAGGTGAAGTTTTTTTGTAGTCAGAACAGGAAATCCTTCGTTCAGATCAAACCTCATCTGGTAACCAAAAACTGATTTGGTACCTGTGCCCGTTCGATCGCTCTTTTCTACTCCTTTATCCATCACATGGGATAACAGTTCCAGATATTGCTTCATAATTTGTTTTTTCCGCCATAAGGATCACGGAATCAAAGGAATGAGGATTTTAAATTATTAGAAAAACCTCTGTAACTCTCTGAATCTTTGCCTCTTGTTGGCGTTATTTTCTATAATTATTAAAAGCTTAAAATTATACAATTTTGACTTAGTACCATAAAATAATTATATTAAGATTCGGTATCATAAGAGTAGTTGAAACAGAGCTCATGGATGAATTCTATGAATTAGAACTTGAAACAGGTGAAGTTTTTTCTCCATTAATTTATTCCAAAACTTAATGGACAAAACATCATTCGTTTACTCCTTTATTTGAGAACATTCAAAAATAAGGATTTAGAATTAAATGACTGGTAGTAAGAAAGATTTAGTAAAGTATCGTTTATCCTGGGCTTGGGATACACTTGAAGATCCTAAAATTTTAGCTGACCGAAAAAGGTGGAACTCAACTATAAATAGACTGTTGGTTTTTCAAATCATTGGTGTTTACATCTATATTTTTCCTCTAAAGATTGCACTGAGCCGGATATTCTTTTATATTCGTTAATTATTTTTCTCAATGAGTAAAAATTACCGTTTCACATTAATTGGATTAGGCCTAGCCTTTATTGTATTTCTGCTTTGGTTTTTCAGCAGTATTGTGGTTTATATCATAATATCTGCTGTTTTGGCATTAGTGGGAAGTCCGATTGTGAGTTTTCTGGGAAAGATACATATCTGGAAATTTAGATTGCCGGTTGCAATCAGAGCATTTATAGCACTTTGCGCCATTTATATGGTTTTTGTTGGGTTTTTCTGGATTTTTATTCCCGTTGTTGCCAAAGAGGCGAATGCACTTTCGAATATTGAGGCCGACAGTCTGATTGCTCAATTTCAGGTACCTCTTGATAAAGCTCAGGTCTTATATGATAAGTATCAGATAAGGGAAACAAATAGTCCGGGTTTTGAAGAAATAATTACCGGTAAAATCAGGCATATTCTGGATGTGTCTATATTGTCGGATATGGTAAGTACGCTGGCTGAAATTCTTGGTAATCTTTTTATTGCGCTGTTTTCAATAACATTTATAACATTTTTCTTTCTTCAAGAACAAGGCATGGTTACAGAAGCCATAATTCTATTGGTTCCTAATAAACACGAACCTGCAGTAAGGCGGGCACTTGAATCGACAACCCGTTTGCTGATTCGTTATTTTATAGGGATTGGTGGGCAACTTACCGGAATTCTATTACTTGTGACCATTGGAATGACAATTATCGGTTTGGATTTTAAACAGGCATTATTGATTGGACTAACTGCAGCAATTATGAATATCATTCCCTACCTTGGACCCTTATTTGGTTCTGGACTAGGAATTTTAATGGGTATGGCCTTTCATATTGACATGGGGATAGTTAACCTTCTACCAATGGTAGGGTATATGGTACTTGTTTACCTTATAGTTCATGCAATAGATAATTTTATATTCCAGCCATTTATTTTCGGAAACAGCGTACATGCGCATCCCCTGGAAATATTCCTTGTAATAATGATGGCCGGTAGTATTGGCGGGGTAACCGGAATGATTCTGGCTATTCCATCTTATACGATCTTAAGGGTTTTTGCCAAAGAATTCTTTAATAATTTCAGAGTTGTGAAAAAATTGACGGAGAAGATATAAATGATACTAAGCGGAATAAATATCTTTACATATGCAAAAAGCCGGATGAAGCAGTTCTTAGCATTTACATTTCTTTTAATTTCAGCAGCCCTTACTGCTCAAATTTCTATTCAGGCCGATGATACTGCAAGTTGTAGCGCTTCAATAATTTCATTCCGCATTGAGCCTGCATCAGCACTTGATACTATTACCTCCGTTGAATGGGTTTTTGGTAACTGGACTGCAGTAAGCACTCAGATGAAACCTTCAGTTTTATATAATTTACCGGGAACATTCGATGTAATCTGCACTATAAACGGTTCATACACCATTACTGAAAATAGTATGGTAAGAATTATAGATTGTTCTGACACTCTTAATCTCCCAAATGTATTTTCTCCAAATGATGATAATATCAATGACCGGTTTATGGTTGAAACAAATGGAATTAGTTCATATTCCTTTTCTGTGTTTACTCGTTCAGGAACTTTGGTCTACAAATCCGAATCTCCAGCGATAGAGTGGGATGGGCGCTCACTTTCCGGTCAGAAGGTGAAAAGCGGTATTTATTTTTACACCATTCAGCAACTTAACGGTAAGCCTCTAAATGAGTTTAAAGGATTTGTCTATTTATTTGAGTGATTTTGAATAACTTGTAAGGAATTATTTTTCGATTTTAAATAAGTTCCAAATAAGAATCCTGTCAGATATTGTTTTTTTTATATTTAATATCTTTGGATTTCTTTACAATTTTTGAGAAATGCATTAACCTGGACTTTTCAATACTCTTAAATAATCACAGGAATGAATAATTACATCGCCGGAAAATCTCGCAGGACTTTATTCCTCTGCGGTTTGTTTTTTTTCATGTTCAACCCGGCTTTTTTCCCCTTGGGTTCTGCATCAGATACTGCAACAGTTGCTGGATCCCATGAACCTTCACGTGAGAACCTGATCAGAGGTGAGCGACTATTTTACGGGCTGGTTTATAACAGTGACGCGTCTATCAATTGTGCCGGTTGCCATAACACTAGTTTTATTGATACTGTAAACTGGAATCCAAATGCAGCAGAGATTTCCGTTAAGTACAAAGACAAAACTATTAAAGACTTAAGCAATACT
>Ga0136636_10000384_pt1 | contig 21914 bp, 11 predicted proteins | sample AntDrymUQ8522106_2_FD_104653 | JGI IMG/M metagenome (GOLD analysis project Ga0136636, IMG submission 104653) | Polar desert sand microbial communities from Dry Valleys, Antarctica - metaG UQ852 (21.06) | ecosystem: Environmental > Terrestrial > Soil > Desert | place: Antarctica: Dry Valley... | reverse complement strand
TTTTACCTGCAATTACAAAAGGGACTTTTATTTCACTAAATACCTTTTCAAGCAACCAAATGGCAGCTTCTTCATTTTCAACAATGCCAAGGTTGCCATGATAAAGACAAAAAGAACCAAGTCCTTCTCTTCCATCGGCCTGAGTGAATGGGATAAAAACTGGCAATAATTGTATATCAGGGGCATTAAATTCCGATCTGTATAAATCCACATCCTGCTGGCTTACAGCCGCAATTTTACTTGTTTTGCATATTTGTCGCTCATATTTTTTAAGCATGGTGCTTTCATGTTGATAGTAAAACTTACGTAGGGGATTTTTTTCGTATAAAGCAAGGTGATGGTAATATTCAAACTCTGCATTGTGCAGGCGGAGTAAAATAATTCTGTTGGTAAGTTTGCCAGCAAATAAATAGTAGCTGCAATGAATACCTTCAATTAAAACAGGATGATTATCTTTTTGCAAATTTGCAAGCAGCGCATCACTTTTTCGGGAGTTTACAATGTAAGGCAGCCTCAGCGAAATAGGGTTTATCTTCCTTCTTGGATAATAGGTTACAGTTTCACAGTATTTATTTAGTTCTTGCTGTGGGGCACGTTTGTTTAAAAAACAGTGGAGATGTATTTTAACACCCGCCTCCTTTAAAGTTTTTATTTTGTAAAATAAATCAACTACACCACCAAAGTCCGCAGGCCAGGGCACATCATGCGTAATTATGTGTAAAATTCGTTCAGCCATTTTTTAAGTTTATTAATATATTTCAAAAAGCTTTTTAGAGCAGTTTACTTAACCACAACGTTTTATAAAACGCTAAGAGCTTTTTTTCTTCCTCCTGCCAGTTGAATACAAGCTTAGCCTGTTTGCAGCCTTCAGCCAGTCGTTTATATAAGAACCCATCATTTAATAAATTGTTCAATTGCAGCGCAAGGTTAGTACTACCTAAATCATTTACAAGTAAAGCAATTGGATATTGGTTGTTGATTTCTTCATAAACAGGATAACTTACGCAAAGTTGTGGTATGCCAGCTTGTAGGTAATCGAAAAAACGGTTGGCTAAAGAGTAATAATTACTTTTACCTGCCTCATCAAATAAAGTAATACCTGCATAAGCTATCCTGGTAATTGCCCTTAGTTTATCTGGCGGCACATTGCCCATAAATATTACTTTATCCTCTACATGGTGCAAAGCAACCAAGGCTTTTGTTTGCTCCATAAAATTACCTTCACCGCAAATAATCAACCTGCAGCCAACATTTTTCATGGCAGGAATGAGTGTTTCAAAACACCGTCCTTGGTTTACAGAGCCTTGGTAAAGTAAAAATTTTTCTCCGGGTGCAATAATGTCATTGACATCTTCACTCAATGCTGCGGTGGTTTCTCTATACAATGCAATATTTCTAACTACAGCATAATTTACCCCATACAAAGCCTTAAACTCATCTGCGATAGGTTGATTTACAGTATAACCTTTTGTAAATTTTGGCACAGTGTACTTTTCTATTGCTTTCCATACTTTATAAATGGCAGGCCTTGTAGCAATTTCCTTCATTTCACAAAAAAGCTCATGGGCATCATATATCCGGATTTTTTTTCTTAGAGCAGATACTATATAACATGGCAGAATACTATCTAAATCAATTGCACAAATAGCATCTGTTTTTTTAAATAAAAGATAAATTAGTAACCGCAGGTTATAAGCTACATAAAATAGTTTGCCTTTTTCAAACAAACAGTTGAGTCTTTTTTGTTGAAATAGCTGAGGCGTTAATGGTATAGACTTCTTTTTTATCCTTCCTACAAGTAACACTTTGTAGCCATCGTTGGCAAGCGAAGTACAAATGCGCTGCATCCGCTGATCGTAAGATAAATCTGTTGTAACGGTGAATATAATTGTTTGTTTACTATTCATTTACTAAGGTGTTGAGCTTTTAAATTTTTAACCGGCATTTAAAAGCAAGCTATTTTGCTTTGGTAAAGTTGCAAGTTTACGATTTTGCTTTGATGCTAAACGTTTTTGGATAAGGCAATAAGCACATATTATGGTTTATGGTTACAAACTTTTAAACAATTAAGTTTGTAACACCAGGATTTTGCAGTTTAAAATTTATAACAAGGGTACAATACCTTTACACAGGCTTTAAAAACATTTTTTGACGTATTAATAGCTTACTATTTTTTTACACCAAAAAATTACCTGAAACACATATCCGTATTGGATTTGAAAACCTCTTTACGCTTTATACTGCAAAATCTGGGTTAATGCATTGTTTTTGGTGAATCAAATAAATTTGAAAATGGATTTTTCAAATAATTTAGCTACTTTCGCATCCGAAATAAAAAAGATATCTAACAAAGACGTTACTAAAAACAAAGAAATGCCTTACTTAACAATTGAAAAAAGAGCAAATATTTTTGCTGAATTTGGTGGAAAAACCACCAACACGGGTTCTATTGAAGGACAAGTAGCTTTATTGACACTTCGTATTAATTCAATTTCTGAACATCTGAAAACCAACAGAAAAGATTTTTCTTCGCAAAGAGGATTGATGAAGATGGTAGGTCAACGCAAGCGTTTATTAACTTACCTAAGCAAACACAATCTCACTGGTTACAGGGCTCTAATCGAAAAACTAGGTCTTCGTAAATAAGTTAAACAAAATGTTTGAAAAAATTAATTCCCAACTATTTTTATAAAGGTTGGGAATTATTTTTATTTGCTCCCTTAAATTTTCTGATTGACACCATTTTAAAAATCTTTAATTTTTACGAGTATGAGTTTACAAGCTACATCGGTATCATTTGATATAGGCGGTGGCCGGATGGTTACCATCGAAACAGGTAAAATGGCTCGTCAGGCAGACGGAGCTGTTGTTGTAAGGCAGGGCGACTGCATGTTATTAGCAACAGTAGTTGCCAATAAAGAGCCAAAAGAAGGACAAAACTTCTTCCCACTATCAGTAGATTACCAGGAAAAATTTTCATCCGCAGGCAGGATACCAGGTTCATTCTTTAAAAGAGAATCAAGGTTAAATGACTACGAAATATTGACCAGCCGTTTGATAGACAGGGCGTTACGTCCTTTATTTCCAGAAGATTACTTATGTGATGTACAGGTTTTAATTAGCCTTTTATCCAGTGATGCGGAAGTTTTACCAGACGCATTGGCTTGTCTTGCTGCATCTGCTGCCCTGGCTGTTTCAGATATTCCTATCCAGGAAATTATATCTGAAGTACGCATTGGCAGAAAAGATGGCAATTTCATTATTAACCCAAGCCGTTCTGAATTAGCTTCCTGCGATTTGGAATTCATCATTGCTGCTACTGAAAATAACATCATGATGGTAGAAGGTGAGGCAAATGAGTGCCAGGAAGAAGATTTAATTAAAGCAATTGAACTAGCGCATGAAGCGGTAAAAGTTCAGATAAATGCTCAAAAAGAATTAAGAGAAAAATTAGGCCTTACCACCAAAAGAGAATACAAAAAGCCTTATCGAAACGAAGAATTAAACGAAAAAATAATTGCTTTTGCAAAGGATAAAATGCATGCCATTGCATCTGCTGCCTCAGTCAAACACGAACGCAGCGATGCTTTTAGTGCTTTAAATAAGGAAGTAAAAGATTTTTTTGCAGAAGATATCTCAGATGAAGATAAAAAATTGATTGGCCATTATGTAGGAGAATTGCAATATTATGTTGTACGGGACATGATACTGAATGATAGAAAAAGATTGGATGGACGAGGAACAGAAGACATTCGTCAATTAAGTATGGAAACAAGTATTTTGCCAACTCCACATGGCTCTTCTTTGTTTACAAGAGGCGAAACGCAATCTTTAACTACCGTTACATTTGGTACACCACTAGATGAGTTATTGGTAGAAAGTGCTTTTAAATCGGATTACACTAAATTTATTTTGCATTATAATTTTCCTCCGTTTAGTACCGGCGAAGTAAAAATGATGAGAGGTGTAGGACGTAGGGAAGTAGGACATGGTAACCTTGCCATGCGTTCATTGAAAAAAATGATGCCAGGTAGCGAATATCCTTATACTGTAAGAGTTGTAAGTGATATTTTAGAAAGCAATGGTTCATCTTCAATGGCTACAGTTTGTGCTGGTTCGCTTGCGCTGATGGATGCAGGTGTACCAATTAAAAAGCACGTAAGTGGCGTTGCTATGGGCTTAATTAAAAAAGATGATCAGTTTGCAGTATTAACAGATATTTTGGGAGATGAAGATCACCTGGGAGATATGGATTTTAAAGTAACCGGTACCCGTGATGGTATTTGTGGCGTACAGATGGATATAAAAGTGGATGGTTTAAGCATGGACATCATGCGCCAGGCGTTAGCGCAAGCACGTAAAGGTAGGCTTCATATACTCGATGCTATGTATGACTGTATGCCAGCATGTAGAGAAGAAGTAAAACCGCATGCTCCACGTATGGTAAAATTAACCATTGATAAAGAATATATTGGAGCGATAATAGGCCCCGGAGGAAAAGTTATTCAGGAAATGCAGCGTGAAACCGGTGCTACTATCAACATTGAAGAAGTAAACAACGCAGGTGAAGTAAGTGTTTTCTCTGCTTCAAAAGAAGGTTTAGACAAGGCTGTAAACTGGATTAAAGGCTTAGTAGCTTTACCAGTAGTAGGAGATACTTACGAAGGAACCATCAAGAGTATTAAAGAGTTTGGTGCTTTTGTAGAATTTTTACCTAAAAAAGAAGGTTTATTACACATTAGTGAAATAAGCTGGAAACGCCTTGAATCAATGGAAGGTATTTTTAAAGAAGGTGATAGGGTTAAAGTTAAATTACTGGAAATTGACCAGCGTACCGGTAAGTTTAAATTAAGCAGAAAAGCTTTAATGCCAAAACCGGAAGCTCCAGCCAGGTAATAATATTGACACTTAATTTTATTTTATTTACTCCGAAGAAAATCTTCGGAGTTTTTTTTTACCGTAGCTACCAACGCTCAGATGTTTTAAAATAATAAACATTGTTTTAAAACATCTTTCAAGCTCGAAATAAAAATGTAATTGTAGTAACAAAAGTTATTAGTTAAGCTACACAAGCTACCAACAATCTTAAATAGAAGGTTGCATTGTATAGTAAGCAGTAGTAATAAAGTTGTTAGAAAATATAATCAGGCTACAGTATTACTTTAAATAACTATCTACAAAATTGGTTTGATACTGAATCCAATCATTTAGTTGTTGTTTACTTTCTTCTACATAAGCTTTGTTTTTATCAGCAATATTTTGTTCTTCGTGTGGGTCATTTTTTAGATTGAACAGGGAGTAAACATTGCTGGTAGCGTTGTAAATAAATTTATAATCACCTTCTCTAAAGCCAAAAAGAATGTCGGAATAAGGATTAAAGAAATAAACCTTTTTTCTTCTATTAGTGCTGAATAAATTTTCACCCTGCCAAATATCGGGTATGGGTTTATTTAAAATAGACATAACTGTGGGCGCAATATCATTGATACCACCTACCTGTGGCATGCGTTCGCCATGAAAAAGAATTGGGTTAATCAGCATTAATGGAATGTGTAGATTTTCTTCAAAAATACCACCTGCATGGGAGGTTTGCCCATGCCTGCCAAATGCCTCGCCATGGTCTCCTACAACTACAATAAGTGTAGAGTTGAATAAATTTCGGCGTTGCAACCCTTCTACTAATTGCTTTAATGCTTCATCAGCCTCCTGCAATCCGTTAAGGTATTTTTCTAAAAACTTGTTATTGGTATTAAAATCAATGCTTTTTCCAGTGGAGTAATAGGGATAATGGGTTTGAAAAGTCCACAGCATAGAAAAGAATGGAATGGTAGCATTTTCATCTACCCAATTTAAAAAATTTACGGAAAGGCAAGAGTCTTTTATGCCATCGAGGTTGAGGTTGGCAAAACGAACTTTAGAAAAAGTTACCCCACTGCATGAGCCTGTTCTATAATCTTGTATGGTATCTATTTTTCTGTTTTTAAGAAAATCTTCTGCGCCTTGGTAACGATTATCGCCTGCGTTAAAAAAGGAAGTTCTATACCCTGTTTCTTTTAACTCAGCAGAAATAGAGGGCCATTTTATGGCAGGTTTTTCTGCTGTTATTAATTTGTACGATAAATAAGGATAGGTGCTGCACAATAAAGATACCAACGACTTATTAGTGGCGGGTACATGTGAATAAAAGGCATCAAATAGAATGGCAGACGATTGTATAGAATCTAAGAATGGCGTGGCATTGTACTTTTTATTATAAGGTGTTATGTATTCTGCCGGGGTTGATTCCAATACAAAAAATAAAATATTTTTAATACCTGCCTGCTTAAACTTACTTTCATAAGCTGGCATTACTACGTTTTTATTTTTTACCGTAAATTCATTTGTTGCGCTCAATTTTTTGTTTGCTGTTATTGATATGCCATCTTTTTGAAACAAAGAAGACAGAAAATACATAACCGGGTTTTCCTTTTTTGGACTAAGTATTGAAGGATCGTTTTTTGAAACAAAGCCAAGTAACAAACAACTGCTCAATAAAAAAACAGTACCGTAAGTAAACTTTTTTATCAATTGGTAAAAGAGATAGGTAAGTGGAAATATAGCAAGGCTCATCAATAAATATGCAAATAAAATGATTTTATCTATATTGGCTCCTATGGCTTTTTTTGCATCTGTACTATACAAAAAATCGGAATAATACATCCATTGGTATGTAAATGGCCGTCCTAAAATGGCAATTACTTTTATATTAATCATAGCTATTAAAATGGATATTACTGCAAATAGGCCATACACCCATAGCACAAGGTTTCTTTTAGTTTTTGCTATCATTAAAATAATACCAAATGGGGCACTAATAAGGCAGGTGTATTTTAAATCCTGATAGGCCGTTTTAAGCATTAATGGAATAGGATTAAGTGGGCTAAACAAAAACTGAGCAGATAATTCTGTTATATAGGCTCTTATAAGTAATAAGATAATTGTTAAGGAAAAGAAAATAGAGAAAAATACGATTGTTGGATTAATTGTTTGCGATACCGATTTTGCTATTATTTTTTTATAGCCCAGAACTAGTAAAGCACCAATAGTAAAAATTGAAATAAAAAGTATTGTATATTTTATTAGCGATATGTAGGTAATGGGTTTTACTTTATCGGGGTTGGGCGTGTGTAAAACAGATTTATTGCCATGTACCATTATGTGATAGAACTTGCTATCTGGTTTTTGATTAATATCGTAATATCCAAAGTAAATATTAAATGGACCAGCAAGCTTGGTATAGCCAAAAAAGTACTCAATAGAAGTGCTATCTGGTAAATGCAGCATTATTACATAATCATCTCCGTTTTTCGTCATGGGAGAGTGCATGGTATTACCTTCTATATAAGTGCCCGGAGGCCTTGCTGCTACTGAATCCCAATCATTTACACCCCATATCATATTTACAGATTCTGCCCCTGTTACATGGTATCTTATTTCAATATCGTTACCAAATGCTGACAGGCTTATAAATAAGAAAATAATGCTGCATATTTTTGTAGACATATTTATAGGTTGAAATTGCTTTTCAAATTATTGGCGTTAAAAAAGTACCTGTAAAAAAAAATGTGTTTTTATAATTATTATTTTATATACCTGTTGTATATTTTAAAAGGTTAGTAAAACTTTTAAAAGTACTATCCGTAATACTCCAATCCGGTGTTTCTGCATCGCCCCATGCTTTAGGTGTATCAGCAAAGTTGAAATAACTAAGGCCATATATTTCAGGGTATTTATTAATGGTGGTTGCAGCGTTTAACAGCCATTTTTTTTGGTAAGCTTCCGGGCCCTTTACCCCAAACTCTGTAATAAAAATTGGCCGGTGGGTAAAGCGCATTCTGTGAAATTTGTATTGAAAAATAGTAGAAAAACTTTGCTGTTTGTTATAGTCATTAATATTTTTATCAGGTAAGCCATAAATAGCAAAACTCACAAAATCTACTACATCTTTTCCGGGATACCATTCTACACTTCCTCTATCGCCTGCCGGGCCCCACACCATTTTAATATTTGTTGGCCTGGGTTGCTTAAAGTTAGCAACATACCTGAATGCCTTAATGTAAGCAACAGGATCCATACTTTGCCAGGCATATCTGTCAATCGGTATTTCCATCTCGTGCCCCCATCTTAAATAAACAGTTTGTGGGGCATCAGCAATTATTTCGTACAGTTTTGCCCAAACCCTGTCATAGGTTCCATTAATGGTATTGGCAAGTATTGCCGGGTCTTTTACCCTTTTACCGTCTTTCCATGGTTCCATGGTTACTATTACATTGTGCCGCCTGGCAATAACTGAATCAAAATTCTTTTTAAAAAATCCGTTTAGTACGCTCACCATATCTGTAAATATATGCTCTGTACTAATTAATGGTTGGTTGGTTAAAAGTAATAAGGGATCATACACCCCTAACTGAATAGGAATGATACGGTCTTTTTTTGTATAAATGGTGTCAGGTTCAGCAGCCTCTTTTGGCGTTCTGTAGAAAGCTTTATCTGCTATTATCTTTCTGTTAATATCATTTAATATTTGATGGTTCAAATCATTGCTGTTTACGGTTGTACTCCCTAAAAATAAAATCGGTTTATTTGTAAACCGCATCCTTAAAAGTTTACGTCTCATCATTTCTGCAACAGATGGATATAATGGATAGCGATCGTTGGCAAATTCTCTATCCATATTTAAGTTGATAGAAATTTGGTCAACAAAATCGTTTCCCGGCCAGTATTCTTCGGCGCCGGGGTAGCCGGATGGACTCCAAACTATTTGTACAGATGGAGCAAATTTTTTACAAAGAGAAAAAATATGCCTGAAAGACCGGATATACTCATTAAACGATTGAGCCTGCCAGGGGAGTTGATAAGAGGGAACCTCCATAGCTGCATTGTAGCTTAAATAGGTTAGGGTGGTATTTTTATTGAGCAGCTTAAAAAGAGTCGTTAATTTTTTATCGTAATAGCCACTTATAACAAGGCTTGCAATGCTATCATCTAATTTTTTGATAATACCTCTCGGCCAAATCTGCAGGTGGATGAATAATGATTGCTTTTTTTCTATAAATCCGTTTAGCGCTTCTTTTGCTAATGCATCTTCCGCATTATTTATCCAGCGTAGCGTTTGATGTTGTTCACTTTGGGTTGTTTTTATTATTTGATTACTGGCCGTATCGTAAATGGCAATTATTAGCTGTACTCCAGATGCTTCTACTTCATCCATAGCAATAGATCTTTTGTACAGCAATGCTTTATAGATTCCTGTAAATAATAAAGCAGTAGTACCAGCTATCAATAATATTTTTTTTATCATGGTATATTTTAAAATAGCTGTTTACTTTATTTTTATAACGCCTGTTACGCCCTGATTTTTACTCATTTTAACGTAATTACCAAGGTTAAAATTGTAACTATTATAAAATTAGTATAACGTCATTCCACCTGTTTAAAGTTTTTTATTCAGCTATTGTAAATAAAATATTACTTTAAAAATCTCGTTACTCCAATAATGGATTTTACTTAGGTACAAAAACCTGTTTAGTGATTTCTAAAATTGTAAAGGTGAAAAAGTCAATTATTTATTTTCAGGTGTTTTTTAAAAGACTATTAATAGTAACAGTATCTGCCATATTTCTGGTATTGCTTTTTTTTACTTTTTTTTATATGAATAACGGCAATCAATTGAACAGTAATTTTAATGGGGAGCGAAAGGTATTTATACAAGAACAAAATGGGCAGTATAGCTTTAATAAAAACGGCAAACCATTTTTGGTAAAAGGTGGAGCCGGATATTCTTTTTTAAAGGAATTAGGCATGAGTGGCGGTAATACTATTATGTGCTGGGATACTTCTAAAATTGAAGCTGTTTTAAAGGATGCTGAAAAACTTAATATAGCTGTAATCATTGGGTTAGATATACCCGGTACTGATCATATTGAATTTTATAAAAACGAACATAATATTGAAAATGTGTACAATTTGTACAGTAGCATAATACTACGGTATAAAGATAATGCTGCATTATTAGCCTGGTGCCTCGGTAATGAGTTAGCCATGACAGCCAGTTACGAAACGATTCCCTTTTACAAATCAATTAACAGGTTATTGAAGATGATTCACCAGAATGATCCTCAGCATCCCGTATCAACAGCCATTATTGATGTACCTAAAATGAAGCTTATTGGCTTACAATTTACAATGCCGGGCCTCGATTTTTTGTCAATAAATACCTACAATGGTCTTAAAATTCTCGACACCAAATTGGATGATATTAAAGCTTTTTGGAGTGGCCCCTACCTTGTAGGCGAGTGGGCGCCAAATGGTGCATGGGAGTCAACAAGAACAAACTGGCTGGCGCCTATAGAATCAACAAGTACTAAAAAGGCAGAGCAGTTTGCTGAGTTGTACAACAAGTATATGCCTTTAAATAGTCCCAGGTTTTTAGGATCTTTGGCATTTTACTGGGGTTGCAGGCAAGAGTATACTAATACCTGGTATAGTTTTTTTAGTGAAGAGGGTGTGCCAAATGAAATTTCGGAGGTTTTAAAAGATTGTTGGAATAACAGCACATCAAAACATCTTTCTCCCCGCCTTCGTTATATGTTGGTTGATAGCCTTGGTGCTGCCGATAATATTATTTTTAGTCCAGGTACGCCGCATAAAGTAAACCTTGTGCTAGATACATGGAGTCCGCAGGATACTTTATTTTATAAATGGCAGGTATATAAAGAAGACTGGCAAACCTGGGGTAGTACCTGGAATTATTTTAAAAAATTACCGGCAGAAACAGGCTTATTTGTGGATAGTACCTTGCAGCACCCCGCTTTTATTGCCCCAGTAAAAAATGGACCTTACAGAATTTATGTTACCGTCTATAACTCTAAGGGATATTGTGCTACAGCCAACACCCCTATTTATGTAGAAGAATAATGAACAAAATATCTTTTCCAATACAGCCCCCTGTTGCAAAAGAAAAAAGGGTGCTTAGGCTAATGATTTTTGTTGGCCTGGCTTCTATAGCGTTTTTTTTGTACTCAATGTTACAAAAAAGCAATATCAGTTATTATCCCTTGTATATATTATTAATAACCACTATGGTATATTATGCATTAAAATATCTGCATGAGTGGTACCATTATTTTTCTATTTCGGCAGATGTAAAGCCAACAACTAATAAAATTTATACGGTAGATATTTTAACCACCTACTGTGCTGGTGAGCCTTTTGATATGCTGGAGCAAACGCTCACAGCCATTCAGCAAATAACTTATCCTCATACTGCCTGGTGTTGCGATGAGGCAGATGACCCTGCCATAAAACAACTCTGCAACAGGCTTGGTGTACAGCATGTAACCCGAATTATAAAGAAAGATGCTAAGGCAGGCAATATTAACAATGCATTGCAATATGCAAGCGGAGAACTATGTGTGGTGCTTGATCCGGATCATGTTCCCGTACCAGAATTTTTAGATAGGGTAGTAGCCTATTTTGATGATGATGCAATTGGTTATGTACAGGTAGTGCAAGCTTATTATAACCAAACAGAAAGTTTGGTAGCAAAGGGTGCTGCACAGCAAACATATCAGTTTTACGGGCCAATGATGATGGGCATGCATACTTACGGAACTGTTCAGGCTATTGGTGCTAATTGTACTTTTAGGCGGGCTGCTATTAACTCAATTGGCGGCCATGCAAGTGGCCTTTCGGAAGATATGCATACAGCTATGCAACTGCATGCAAAAGGGTGGCGATCTGTTTATGTACCCGAAATACTTAGCCGTGGATTAGTGCCTGCAACCATGTCTTCTTATTACAAACAACAATTAAAATGGAGCAGGGGCACCTGGGAGTTATTGGTAACTACTTATCCCAAACTTTTTACAAAATTTACCTGGCGCCAAAAAATACATTATGCAACACTGCCTTTTCATTACCTGTCCGGCTTTATATTTTTACTTAATTTTTTAATACCTGTTATTTCACTTTTTACAGGCAATATACCCTTGCAAATGGATATTGTTAGTTTTATGCTGGCTTCGTTTCCTATGTTTTCTATGGGAATACTCATTCGCCATTATGTACAAAAGTGGGTTGCAGAAAAAAGTGAAAGGGGTTTTCATTTGGTAGGAGGTATATTACAAATAGGTGCGTGGTGGATACATTCTGCAGGTTTTATTTATACCCTGCTACGTAAAAAGGTACCCTATATACCTACGCCAAAAAATGATAACGACCCACTTCCCATACTACTCAATTTACCCAATATTCTTGTAGCAATTATTTCATTGATAGCTATTTTTTATGGCTTGTGGTACGATTATACGCCTTATACTGCATTTATGGTAATGCTGGCTTCTATGCAGGTGTTTTTTATGCTTTTTATTTTATCTATATCCGGCTATACAAGTGATTCAAGTAAGGCAACCAGTATTGCAATGAAGCTAAGGCAATATACCTGGCTCATAGTTAAATCACATGGTTTTTTAAGAAAATTTTCGCTCCCACTTTCTTTTTTAATGATAATTGTTTTTGTTTATTTCTACCAAAAGCAAAAGCAATTACCAACATTTTTACCAAAACCATTAGCTGGTTTAAATGTGTTTTACCCAGGTATGTACTTACCTGATACCAATAGTAATGATAGGCTTAATAGCCATGTTATTTCTATTGCAACAGAAAGAAAGGATATTTCTATTATGGCGTATGATTTACCCTGGGGTTATGGTGAAAAAAATGAGGTGGATACCCTATTGCTGCAAAAAATATATAGTAATAATGCCGTTCCTATGGTTTTGTGGAATCTATGGCAAAAAGATAGCAGTACTGCTGAGGCAATAGATACAGCGGCGCTAGAGCATATTTTGCAGGGTAAATACGATGCCCCAATCATAGATTTGGCCACAAAGCTGGCAGTAGTAAATAAACCAGTTTTTTTGCAATGTGGTAATCAACCGATACAAAAAAAATACCCGTTGTTTGCACAGCAAAAAGCCAAACCAGCTCATTTTATTGCTGCCTGGCAATATATACACCGGTTATTTGATCTATCAGGTGCCGATAAAATAATATGGATTTGGAACCCTGTTGACACAGCTTCAGTTGCAAATTTTTTTCCAGGTAAACAGTATGTAGATTGGTTAAGTGTTGATATTGAAAGTCCGGCAATAAATACTGCAGTTACAGGTAAAAGTAGTTTTGATTCGCTTTACAGGCCATATCACCTGATGCCAATTTTTAAATCTGGCCTGCCCATAATGATTATAAATAAGCTTGGCTATACCTTACAGCCAGCAAAATGGTGGAAAACTGCCTGGGATAATATTGATACTTCTTTTACTGAAATAAAATCGGTAGTGGCAGGCTCAGGTGCTGTTTTACCAAACCGGCAGGTTGTGGCAGCGGCGGTTAAAATTGCCCTTGCCAATGCACCTGCTTTGAGCATGCCACTTTTACCTACACCAGAAAAATTGCCTGCAACTACGGTTATTTACGGTAAAAATATACTACCGGTGGCTTTTAAAAGTACAGTCTATGATAAAGGCTATTACTGGTTTAGAAACAGGCACACTATGGGTGCCAAATCGCTTGAAGCTGATGTAGTTGCTATGAAGGATATAGGTATTAATACAATTGAGCGAACAATGCCTGGTTTTTACGATAATAAACTTGGAGAAATATTGGTTAAAAATAAAATGAACCTTATACCTCGTTTTTGGATGTTGGCTACACCAGGTGTTGTTTTAGATGAAAGGCAATTGCAAGACCAAAAGAAAAAGATACTGGCAACCGTAAAAACCAACCTTAGTAAAAAAAACATTATTGCCTGGAGCCTGGGAGAGGATGTTTTATTTAGTTTATCTAACCAATTATATAAACCTGCTTATTTTTATTACCAGCAAAAATATGTTCTTTGGCTTGCTGATGTTACCCGTCAAATTAGGAAATTGGATGCGATAAGACCCATTTTAATCGATTTACAATGGGACGAAAAGGGTAGTGCCCGGTTTAATTATTACAAAAAAAATGTTCCACTTATAAATCAATATATGCTGGTAGCAGATATAAAATATAAGCATGGTTTACAATTGCCTTTACAAACTGGAATGGCCTGGGGCCGGGTGCCGGTAGAACTTTGGCCGCTTGTACCAGCTATACTGCAATCGGGTACCATCCCTGCCTGGCAGGATATAGAAAATACCGACTTTATTACCATAAATGGATTATTGGATTTAAATGGAAGAAAAAAGCAATGGTACAGAGATGTACGAAGATCCTGGGGTGCTACGCCTACAGGCCCATCCCCTATACCAGATATAAGAATATTGAAGCCTGCAAGAAATACAAAGAAAAATACTCAATTAGCTTACCATGTAATGTACAGGCAAAATAAATCGATGTGGCGTATTTATCAGGATGATGTAAAAGACATCAACTTTGAATGGTACATGGTAAGAATTGATCAGTATGGAAATACTATGTTTATAAAAAAAGTAGGAGAGGGGGCAACACTCAACTTAACAATGCCCAACGATCCTCAATATTACCAATTATATGTAGAGGCAATTATAGGCGGAAATGTTAAAATGGCAAGTTCTACCTTAAATACACCACTGGAATAATAACGTTTGTTACAATCAGCACAAATTAAATTTTATTTGTTTAATGCTAAATATCTATAAATATATCATACGCTTATCAGCGGTAGCAAAAATTGGTTGATAAAATTTTTATGAAAATTTTAAAAATATTTTAGTTGTGTATGTTTTAAAATGCTGCAATCGAATACGGAAGAGTTATATTAATAATAGTAATTTCTGCCCGTTTATCCTACAAAAAATAATAATTAAAATGAACATAAATTACTACTATTTGGTAAATACAAAAGTAAAAAACAAAATAGTAAAATTAATTTAATGGAGTAAAGCTCACTGAAAACTTACTTTAAATGTGAGGCGGTTCTGCTAATAGGTGCTTTTATAAAATCTTTGGGAAAACTTTTAAAGTATTTCCACAAAATGCCTGCAAATTCAGGATAGTCTCGCAAGTGAATACCACGGCTTTTAACAGCCACAAAAAATGCAAGGCCAAAGCTTATCGCAAAATTTAGAAGGCCTATCAATGCTACGCCAAATAAAGTATACAGTAATTCATTAATACTAATGGCATGGTTCAGGCCAAAAAATCCAATGGTAGCATTTGCAGCAGAAAGGGTGATATGTCTTATATCGAAAGGAATACCAAATAATTTACCAAATAATCCGGCCATGCCAAGAAAAAAGCCAAGCGAAACATTTCCTGCTAAAGAACCAAGGTTATTTTCTATATAGTGAATTATTTTATAGCGGCGTTTTTCATTAAAGCGGTTTTTAAAAGATCTGGTAATACGGAGCCGCTCAGCTATTTTCCCATATACTACATAGTTTTCTACAAAGCCTGCAATGAGGCCACTTGCAAACAAAAAGAAACCAGTAATACAGGCATACAACAACGCTAAGCTATGCAATGGCTGCTGATCTGTTAATAATTTTTGTGCTGCAGCACCCTCGGCAATTTTAGTGCCGGTAGCAGCAAAAAATAACCAGGCCAATAGGTACGTTAATGGAAATACTACAATCAAATTGCCTGCAAAAGAAGCAAGTTGAGTACGGCTAACTTTTGCTATGGTAATAGCAAGGTTTCTTAAATCCGGAACCTCTCCAATTTTTTGTAAATCAAATGAGCTAGCCACATTATTGGCTGTATAAGCAGGCTGTTTGGTAGCAAGTGTACTACCTGTTTCTTGTATTAAAATAAACCCAATAGAGTAATTGGTACTGTACAAAAAGCCCTGCCAAAATGGAGCTGCCCCCATTTTGCCCAGCAAATTTTTGATAATGGCAATAAATGAAATAATAATGCCACCGCCAGCAGCAGAATTAAACATACGCCAGAATTCTTTGCGGGTAGTGGTAATAAATTTTTCGCCTGTGCGCCCGCCGTGTTCTGCAATTTGATAGGCAAGTACGCTCGTGTTTTCGCTTATAAATTCCCTTAGAGAGTTTTTGGTATTTTCATTTCGCACAACTGTACTAAAATAGCCTACAAAGCGCTCTGTGTTAAATGTGTTGTCTAAATCTACTACATCTAAAATAATAAACAGCCGCTCAATCATTTGTTGCAGCCGGGTAAGTATATATGCCTGTGCCAGGCTTGTGCCATATTGTATTCTTTGGTCCTGTATCCACTGAATACTCTGTTTACAGTTGTAAAGTGCTTCCGTAATATTTTGTACGAGCGCTGTTTTTGATGCTACAGTTCCATTTAATTGGTATTCTTGCAGCAACAGGTTTACAAGCCTGTTTTGTTCTAAAAAAGGGAAAACAGCATTATTGAAATTTTCAAACCGTTGGGTAATTTCTTTTTCTAATCCAAGATTGGCAATTCGATGGCTAAGTAGTTGTAATGACTGGCAAAATTGTTTTAGTAAGGCTGGCTCTGTTAAATTTATTTGTATGCCTAACCATTCAAAAAACTGTATCCACAAATTTTTATCAATACCTTCTACCCACAAGTAATCGTATTTCTTATAAAATATTTTATTAATTACAAACAGAAAATTATCTGGAGTACGCAATTCGGGCAAAATCTTATGTTTGAGTTTGCCCATGAGCTCCTGCACAAAACCACGACTGCTCACAATGCCATTTTCTGAAAGTGCTGGTACAATATTAGTATGTAAAAATTGGCTTAGTAATGCTTTTCGTAATGAAAAAAGGGATGTTTTTTCTTGCCCAATCTGATACAGTAAGGCTTTAAACCGGGTTTCTGCCTGCTCAAAATCTCTTGGTTTACTAGGTCGTATTTTGTCAATAATTTCTGTTAAAAACTCAAGGCTTCTATTAGGCGCATGCAACGGTAGTACTACAGCCTGTTGCTTTGCAGGAGGTGCCGTATTTTCTTTATTGTCTTTTTTAGATTGGCGAGGCATAGGCTAAAGATCAAATTTTAATAAATAACACTACTTATGTTATTTATTATCTTATTTTGATTGACAAAAATTGTTACCTAAATGTTGCATCAACTATTTAATTGCTAAAAAAATCACGTTACATTTGTCATCTTTATGATACTATCTACACAAACACATTTTGCCGAGGCTACAGATTCTCTAACTATGTTAGATGAATACTGCTCCCTTATTTTATGGAATGATGATGTTAACACCTTTGAATGGGTGATTGAAACGCTTATTGAAGTGTGTGGACATAGTACCGAACAAGCCGAGCAGTGTGCTATTATTATAGACAGCAAGGGTAAATATGGCGTAAAACAAGGTAGTTACGATACATTAAAACCAATGTGTGATGCCATCACCGAAAGAGGTATCAATGCAACTATTGAAGTTATTGCCGGTTAATTTTTTAGCCTCCTGCTAAAAATAACCGCAGTCAAAAATAAAGTGATTTATAAGTTTAATATTTTGGCCCTCAATACTAAAACCCTGGTATTGTTTTCAAACTCTATTTTCCAAGTTGCTTTTAAAATAAATATGCTAGCATTGGATAAATTTTTATTGGCTAAACTATTGGCAAAACTATTGGGCAAAAGAAAAATAGGGGCAAAAAAAATGTTGTAGCCAAACTAACTAAGCCAATCATTATAATCAGTTTGGCTAAAGCCATCCTTTAAATGCAATAAATATTTCATCCTACAGCTAAGCTATAGACAATTTGAAATTTTTGTGAAATGCCTTAAAAAGAAAACTTTGTGCTGCATAGAATAAGAAGATGTTGAATCAATTGCATTTGGCTTTAGCAAGTGGTTAAAAGTAAAAGATGGTAAAAAAGATAGTTTTAATCAAACAAACTAAGCTATCAATAATAACCAGTTTGGCTAAAGCCATCCTTTAAACGGAATAATTATTTCGTTCTACAGCTAAAGCTGCGGGCAAATGAAAAGTTTAAAGAATTGACTACAATGAAAACTTTGTGCTGCGAAGAATAAAAAGATATTGAACCAATTGCCATTTGCTTTAGTGGATAGGTAAATGGAAAATCAGGTAAGAGATGGCTTTAGGCAAACAACAAAACAATTTTTGAGATGGTCATTTTAGATAGCCTTATTCAATTTCCTACTTTAGATAGTATGGCGGATGACGGTTTGGTAGCTCTTGGGGGCAACCTGCTTCCTGCTACATTATTAAAAGCCTATCAGCGGGGTATTTTTCCATGGTATAATGAGGGTGAACCCATTCTTTGGTGGTGTCCCAATCCACGCTGTGTATTATTTCCCCAACAACTAAAGGTGAGTAAGAGTATGCAGGTAATTATAAAAAAAAATCACTTCCGCTTTACTGTAAATAAGGCTTTTGCTGCTGTAATAAACAATTGCAAAATAGTAAACCTGCAAAAGCATGATGGCACCTGGATTTCTGATGATATTACCAAAGCTTACAATCATTTACACCTGCTTGGCCATGCCCACAGTGCAGAGGCCTGGCTTGGCAATGAGCTGGTAGGTGGCTTGTATGGCATACAAATAGGTAAAGTTTTTTTTGGAGAAAGTATGTTTAGCAAAGTAAGTAATGCAAGTAAGTTTGCCTTTATACAGTATGTTCAATTACTACAAAGCAAGGGCATACAAATTATAGATTGCCAAATGCCTACCAATCACCTCAAAAGCCTTGGTGCTATTATGATACAGCGTAAAGATTTTATTGACTTGCTTAATAAATATTGCACCTAAAATAACCTCAGTTCGGGTGCATCCAAAATTGTCGTTCCTGATTTCGGTTGGTGAGGACACCGACCGCTTATTGCTGCGACAATTTGGGATGAACCCCCTCAGTTTTAAGGTTGTTTTTAGTGGTTATATTTATATCAAATTGGATAATACAGAGACAAGGGAAATTATTTAATGCGCTACAAAATAAAAAATAACCTGTAAAAAAGGAGGTTGGCTTGCTACTGTTTAATGATAGTTATTTAGATGACCATAGTGCAAAATTTTACAGTAAATGTCAATTAATATCTATTTTAAAAAATAATATTATCGTCATTTTAATGTATAAAAAGGGCTTACTGAAAAAAAATATCAAAAATATTTTTTTCCAGTAACCGGAATTGTAGTTTAAAATACCATGGTTTTAAGTTGTTTACTGTTTTCCATATTTTGGCATTTTGTAAATGATTGAAAACCAACAGTTATTTTTTGTTTATGTTATACGTAATTTTTAAAAAAGACGTTTATATAATGAAACCGGACTTGTATAATATCAATTTTTAAAGCAAAAGATATTGTAAATAAAGTTTAACAAAGCTCGTTTTTATCCGTACCCTATCTTACCCTACCGTAATCCTTCCAAAGAATTTACCCTAAAGCAAACAACTTGCCTTGGGGTATTTTGTCGCTAAAAGTTTCTACAAAATTTTATTCTTTTGTGCCAATTAAATAAACCCTTAGCTACAGTTTTTTACAGAAAGTTGCACGAAGTTGTTTTTTACTTTTTAATACATTTAATTGGTTTTGTAATAACATTATTAAGCCTGATTAAAAAAAAGTTAAAAAAAATATTCTCCATAATTTGGAAAAAAAAAGGCTTCTAAGTCTTTTTAGCTTTAATGCCTTTTCCATATTTTGGCATTTTATAAAACATTGATTTTCAATACATTTTTTTTCTTTTTCACATACCGAAAACCTAAAAATTACGTTTATACTATTGTTGTTTTTACTGTTGCATATCTATCTGCAAATGATTGATAAGGTGATAAGAATTCAACTGTTAATTGAAATGTAAGTAAAAAAGTGCCCGTAGTATTTTTTTACGTAAAATTCTTTTCAATTAGTTTTATTACCCTGTTTTTACCCGTACCTCTCCCCTGAAACGTACCCTAAAGCAAATTGCTTTAGGGTTTTTTTATGCTTACTACTATTAATTATTAAAAGTTTAGGTTGATTTTTATGGTAGTTTTATTCATTACCATTCTACCACAACTTTACCAATACTTTGCCTTGTTGCCAAGTATTCATGCGCTTCACCAATTGCAGTTGCCGGAAATACTTTACCTACTGTAGGGGTAAATACACCTTGGTTTGTTAATTGAACTACAGTAGCCAAACAACGCTGTATAACGCCGGGTTTTTCATCTGCAATCCGCAGCATATTTACCCCTATCATTGCTTTAGAAGGCATCATAAACATTAGCGGGTGATAAAAGCCAAAGCCAATTGCTGCACCAATTTTGCCAAAAATATTTTTATCCGTCATGGCAGCAGCGCCATAGCAAACAAGGCGGCCACCCGCTGCCAATGATCTAAATCCTTTTTTTACGCTGCTTCCTCCAACGGCATCAAAGATTACATCTACCCCTTTTTTGCCGGTTAATTTCAAAATTTCCTTTTCAAAATCCTGGGTATTGTAATTAATTGGGTGATGTACACCAATAGATTGCAGGTAGTTAATTTTTGCATTGCTGCCTGCTGTTGAAAATATTTCGCATTCTTTATATTTCGCAAACTGTATTAAAGCTGTACCTACGCCGCCTGCACCAGATTGAATCAATATAGTGTCGCCTTTATGTAATTGTACCATTTCTGCAGCCGCAAAATAGGCTGTACAATATTGCGTAGCAAGCGCTGTAGCCTGGGCCATACTAAGGTTAGCAGGTATTATGGTAGTTGCAGAAGCATTGGTTACCGCATATTCGGCGTATCCGCCAAACCTTGTCATGGCAACTACCTGGTCGCCTGCTTTTAAATGGGTTACATTTTCGCCCACTTCTTCAATATAACCTGCCACATCGTAGCCTAAAATTGCAGGAAGCGGGGGAGCTTCCTTATACATACCTTGCCTTGCCATTACATCTGCAAAGTTTAATCCAAAGGCTGCTACTTTTATCAGTATTTCATCTGCTTTATACGTAGGCATGGGCACTTCTCTTATTTGAAAAGCTGAGGCTGCTGCTCCATTTTTTACTAATACGGCTGCTTTCATTTTGTAAATTTTATGCTGCTAATAATTGCAATAAGGTAGCTGATAATATTGATACTATTATTGCACAGTATTTTTTATATCAATATAAATTTGAACGGTAATCTTTACTACAATACTCGTTTTACATTTACAGATACTTTAAGCTCATGTCTTCCACTGCTCATAATAACACCCTTTAGTGGGGTTATATCTGCATAATCTCTTCCCCAACCAATTACAATATGCTGGTCTGAAGGAAGTATGTTATTGGTAGGATCAAAATCTACCCAGCCATTGCCTGGAATAAAAACTGAAAACCAGGCATGCGATGCATCTACGCCCACTAATTTTTTTACACCGGGTGGCGGGATGGTTTCAATGTATCCACTTATATATCTTGCCGGTAAACCAAGTGAACGAAGGCAGGCAATGGCAAGATGGGCAAAATCCTGACAAACACCTTTACGCTCTTTCATTACCAAAGACAAGGGAGTAGAAATAGTGGTAAAGCCAGATTGAAATGTAAAATCGGAAAATATCCTGTTCATTAAATTTTTACTGCCTTCAAACAAAGATTTGCCTGATGGAAATGATACCCTTGCGTAAGCAGCTATAGCTTCGTCTGCCATCGTCATGGAGGTGGGTGCTATAAATTGTTTTACATCTATGATGGATGCTGCAATGGTAGAAGTGAGTTTACAAACTTCTTCCCATGCTATTCTATTATTTTGTGACAGGTTATCGGCACCCGACGATAATTTTTCAATTTCTGAAACTACATGTACACTTAATTTTTTATGTTCTTTTTCAATGGTAAAATATACCAGTTTGTTACCAAAAAAATCATCATATTCTATCAAAACATCTGGTTGTGGAATAATAATAATCTCTGATTTTTTACAACATTGTTTGTTGGTACTGCGGGGGATTAACCTTA
>Ga0136636_10000383_pt1 | contig 21924 bp, 22 predicted proteins | sample AntDrymUQ8522106_2_FD_104653 | JGI IMG/M metagenome (GOLD analysis project Ga0136636, IMG submission 104653) | Polar desert sand microbial communities from Dry Valleys, Antarctica - metaG UQ852 (21.06) | ecosystem: Environmental > Terrestrial > Soil > Desert | place: Antarctica: Dry Valley... | reverse complement strand
GCGTTGGTGCAAGGTGTTTGTACGGTTTTATAAGCTTGAAAATTATTTTTCCATGCTCTTTGCATTTCCCGATCGCTAAAGTGTACAGGCATAGATATGCGGCTTCATTATCTCGCCATAATATCACATCACACCAAACATCCCTAATTCGGCTTTGTTGGGTTCACGATTTAAGCGATCGCAAATCATCTGATATTCATCTAAGGTTAAGCCTTCAGATTTGATTTCGGCGGCGGAAAATTTGGGTGTGGTGATATTTGCGGTCATGGTTAGCGTGCGACAAATCTTGAGCGTTCGTTATCAATTTTATCGCACATATTAAATAAAAACCAAAAAGCTGAGGCGCACGCTGCGCGTGCGCCTCAGCTTTTTGGTTTTTATTTAGCCGAGCTACTTAACTTAAACATACCAGCGACTAGCCGATCGCTATCGATCGCAAATAGAGAAGGCATATCTTGAGAAGGAAGGGTCATGTAGTTTATATAGTCAACTTTCCAATTTTGGGTATAGGTTAGCGGTAAGGGAACTAATTGGTTTTGGGCGATTTTCTGAAGTGCTGGCTGCGAGTTACTAAGCACCCCAACTAATCTTCCTGCATGGCTACTCACTACGATTAAAGATGGTTTTGAAGAAACAATTGCTCCATTGGCGATGAGTTGGGGGATTTTGCCAGATTGGGATTTGTTTTGACCAAATAATATTTTCCCAAGATCAACAATCATTACCTTTTGACCTGCGAAGGTCAGTTTAGGAATGTGATTTTCTAAGGGAATCACGCGGTAAATTGCTTCTATCGGCAAAACAAACCAACCAAGACGCAGACGGAAAGCGACATACTGCTTTTCTGAGTCAGATTTTAGTCCTGATAGTCGTTGCGATCGCAGAGAGGAGATAGCTGGCATAATCTAAATGAATAGTAAGTTTATTTGGCAACAAGTTGAGATAATGTTTGGAGGAGTTCATTATCTTTGAAAGGTTTAGAGAAATAGGCGGAAGCTCCTAAACGCATTGCCAAATCTCGGTGTTTCGATCCGCTACGAGATGTAAGCATTACTACAGGAATATCTTTACAGCTATCATCGCTGCGAGACTGTGCTAAAAAGCCAAATCCGTCTAATCTTGGCATTTCCACATCACAGATTACCGCGCTAACTCTGGATTTTTCCGAAAGAGTTTGTAATTTCTTTAATTTTTCCATTGCTTCCATTCCATCTTTAGCCTGTTCTACTCGATAGCCAGATTTTTCTAAGGTCATTGCCAAGAATCTCCGTACGTTAATTGAATCATCAACGACTAACACCGTAACCCGCCGATCGCTTCGCGCAGACGGTAAGGTGATATTTTTGCTAGGAGTTGCGTTAATGTCCGCGATCGCCCAAGTCAGCAAGCCGTCAATATCAACTAGTGGCACAAGTTTCCCACCACCTAAAATGGCACATCCCATAAATCCTGAAGGCATCGGAATTAAGCTTTGTACTCCACGAATTGTTACTTCTTGTTCACCCCAGTAGCGATCAACTTGAAGACCAAAGGGAACATTATTTTGAGCAACAATCAGTAATAACGGCTCATCGACAATCGGACGGTTTTCAGTCTCAGATTGGAACTGTAGACGGGCAAATTGCAAGCGATCGCCTAGCTTTAAAACAGGGACAGAGTAGCCTTCCCAATCCAGCACTTCTTGATTAACGATTGTGTAGATGGAAGTATCTTGAATTAGGAGAATCTCTTCAACGGCGCTGGTGGGTATTGCCATTTGCAAGCCATTTGCTTCAAACAATAACACGCGAGCGATCGAGAGAGAGACTGGTACATTGAGGATAAAGCTAGTTCCTTGCCCTGACTCGGTTTTGACACGGATGCTGCCACCAATAAGATCCAAGTTAGATCGCACGACATCTAGCCCCACGCCACGCCCCGACAATTCTGTAACCTGTTCAGCTGTGCTGAACCCTGGCTCAAAGATTAAATCGAGAAGTTCTTCTTCACTTGATTGATTTAGTTCCTCTTCGCTGAGTCCCATTTGCAAAGCGCGATCGCGAAGCTTTGTAAAATTAATGCCATTACCGTCATCGCTAATCGTGATTATAGTCTGATTACCCCGATAACCAGCCGCAATTTCAATCTTACCTTTAGGCGATTTACCAGCAGCAATACGTTCTTCAGGTGTTTCGATGCCATGATCGAAGGCATTCCGCAGTAAATGCAAAAGTGGATCTTCTAAAATTTCTAAAACTGATCGCTCAACTAGGGTCGAACTACCGCGCAATACAAGATCAACCTGCTTATTATGAGCTAGGGATAGGTCACGCAATAGTCGAGGGAACCTTCCTAAAACTTCATTGAGCATTCTCATTCGCGCTTGCTCAAGGGCAGTTTGCATTTGTCGAGAGGCTCGCCCTAATTCGCGTTCTACACCTTCAGTATCAGTCAGGGCTGTTTCCAAATCGCTAGAAACCTCTTGCAACTGCACTACGCTATCCATAATTTCCCGTGACACGATGTGCAGATCACTGTAACGATCCATCTCCAAAAGATCAAAGCGACTGGTATCGGGCAAGAATGAGTTACTAGCTATATTTGCAGAACTATTTAACTTGTTTTGACTGGAAACGACAACGGGGGTAAGAACCTCAGAAGATGTAGCCACACGATCATAGACTTCTCTTAGCTGCGCGTTAGACTGCTCCAATCCATGCATTCTGTTATTTAAAATCAGCACCAAGTCACGCATTCTTTTTAGTTGCAGTCTCAAGCCACTCCGTTCGGCATTTAGTTCGCCAAAGCGATCGCTTAGTGCTTCTAAATGACGAATCGGAATCCGAATTGTTGACTCGGCACTAGTTTGATCAACGATCTTCATTCCCGATTCTGTGGAGGCTGCCACAAGAATATTCTCTTGCCAATCATCTAACGGAAGAGCGTCCGCAGATAGCTCAAAATGATCTGGAAGTAATTGAAACTGGCTAATGCAGACCAATGCTTGCGATCGCCGCCACACATCTAGCGCGGCTGTAGTTACTTGCAAAACATTTGCCTGTGGATCGGTGAGAGCTTGATTGATCTCTTCACATAGCTTTGTAAATGCTGGCAATTCAAGCATCTCCCCTAAACAGCCAAATTCTTGACTGGCAAGTTCAAACTCTTCTCGAAGCACCTTGGAATTGGGATCATCCATCACTTCGGCTAGTCGATTTAGGCAAGCATCAACTTCAGTTGAAAACATCAAGATCCGCATATCCTGCCCTACCTCCTCAGATAGCAGGCTAGCCTCATGCTGTGCTGATAAATCTCCTAATATTTCGTGCAATTGGTTAAAGGGTGGATGGATGTACTCCTCTAGCCATTGATGTTCAGGATTGTGACGCTGCTTATGGATATTGGCGACTTTATTCATTCCATCGATCGCATTCAGGAATAGTTTTTCCACTTCAGAGGCGATCTCTGTTTGTTGATTAGCTTGCAAAATTTTGAAGAAGTCTTCTAATCGATGAGCCATTTCACTCAGAGAATGAAAGCCCATCATTCCTGCACCTCCCTTCATGGAGTGAGCAGATCGTAAAATCTTATTGATTGCCGATTTTTGTAAACCGCGATCGCTCAATCCTAATAATTCAGATTCAATATCCGCCAAAAAATCCCTTGTTTCATCAAGAAATAGCAATCGAACTTCCCACTCGCGATCGCTCAATGTATTCGCTGATATATTGACTGCCATATCGACCTCAAAATTAAATTATTTATTTTGTTAAAGTCCTTAAGCTGCTTCAACCTTAAATGTCTCTACAGATGCTTGTAGCTTACTTGCTACGTTAGCGGTTTCTTGAAGGGCGATCGACACTTCGCGAGATGTTTCCGAAGATTTCTGAGATTGAGTGGATAGATTTTCCATAACTAGCTTCACTGATTGCGATGTCGCTACCTGCGAAGTTGTCGCGATCGAAATACCTTGGAAGAGTTCGTTTACCTTCTTTGCAACTTCCACAATCTGACTCAAACTCTTTCGCGCATCTTCCACTTTGTTAGTACCTTCAACCACCTGCAAAGTACTCGCTTCCATGGATTCGACTACTTCTGTAGTCTCCCTTTGGATGGTTTCGACAATTCGGGCGATTTCTTTGGTTGCTGTTGCTGACTGCGCCGCGAGTGCGCCGACTTCTTCCGCAACCACCGCAAAGCCACGACCTTCTTCACCCGCACGAGCTGCTTCGATGCTGGCATTTACTGCGAGCATATTAGTTTTCAGCGCGATCTGGTCAATTAGTACGACGACCTTAGAAATTTGTTGCGATGCTTCACCGAGACGCTTTACCTTTTTGGTTGTTTCGGCAACGGTTTGACGTAGTTGCAAAATACTAGAAGCGGATTGCGCGATCGCAATACTGCCAACTTCAGCCGTAGCCGCAGCTTCGTTAGAAGCGTCAGCCGCCTCTTGAGCGCTACTTGCCACCTGTTGAATGGATTCCGTAATTTGCTGCACTGACTGAAGTGCTTCGTTTAGTTGTTCTGATTGCAGAGTTGCTTCATCAGCAAGATTCCGAATTGACTCATTGTTGGTATTAACTGAGGTATTAACTTGCAAAGTTGCCTGTTTTACCTGAGTTACAACGTCCCGTAAACTTTCTACAATTGCGTTAAAAAAGTCAGCAACGATCCCAATTTCCCCCGCCGTAATCTGGGCGCGTACAGTCAAGTCGCCCGACACCGCTCCTTCAACATCACTCAGCAAGCTGATCAACTCTCGCTGTAATGCTTCACTCCTTTCTCTTTCCTGCTGAGATGCCGACTGTTGCAATTCCAAAGTTGCGATGTTTTGTTGTGATTGATCTCTTTCATTTAAGTAAGCACGAATTAATTTCAATGCGATCGTATAGGCAGCAATCAAAGCAGGAAGGCTGAGGGCTGTAAATATTAAGGAGACAAACAGACGCTGACTAAAAGCCTGTAACTGGGAGTTAGTATCTGCGGCGATCGTTTCTAGCGTTTTTGCCGAACCGTCAGCATAAATTTTCTTAAGCTTAGCGTACTCAGATCCATTGAGGACTTGGGCTGCTTCAGTTCTTTTACCTTGACGCACAAGATCAAAGGATCTTTTTTCAAGTTCTACGAGCTGGTTATTAGCATCTGTTACTTCGGCAGAAGTACCTTGATAAGCTTCAGGGGCAATCTTTGCGGATTCGTCAAGGGCTTTGATCAACTGAGGGTCAAAGGACAGATAGCGCTTTTCCCATTGAGGATCACCAGTAGCAGCACCCATTCTCACTGACATGGTTAAGGCTTCGTCAAAGTAGACAATCTGACCACCTAGTTCACCTAGTCGGAAGTTTCTTTCAGAAATGGAACGGAAACCTTGGTAAATATCAAATAAGTTCCAAGAAGAAACTCCGAATACAACCAGTCCAGCCCCCACAAAAGTTGTCAATCCACGAATGATTTTAGAATCTTCTACACCTTCAATTTTGACATTTTGAACTGGGATTTTCTTACTTTCCTGTGCGGGAATATTCTCATCAACTAAGGAAGAGACTGTATCTGAATTCGCTGAGACTACTTCATCTTCGACTAGCATAGAAAGCTCCTTATTTATTAAATTACTTAATTATGATTTCTAGGTGACTTCTCGAAAAGAATATCCCCATGTAGCGCAAGCGTCTCGCTTGCATTGTGGTGACTCAGGCAGGATGCCCGCGCTACAGAATAGGTATTTTGTTTTCTGAAAACCGCCTTACGTATTTGTGATTAAGATTTAGTCTAGTTAAAACTTAATTTGGCGATCGCCTCTGCATCTAATATATACAGATTTGGGTGATTACCTTCAGGCTGGGTCAGCCAGCCCCGCAAAAATGGCACAATTTCGACAGGGATTTTTGTCTTCGGTGAATCTTGAGGCGACACAATCTCTGTCTCGGCAAAACGGATAACCCGCCCAATGCGATATACTCCTAAGCCAAGGAACGAGCCACCGATTTGCAAGACGGCAATATGCATCTCGATCGCCGATGAGTCAATTCCAGTAAATCCTAATAATTGCGGTAAGTCTAGTACCCAAAACACATTACTGCGATGCTCAATCAAACCCATCAAACAAGGATGGACATTTGGCATCTGCGTAAAGCGATCGCTAGATAGTACCAAAGTTTCGCGCACAAACTTTAATTGCAACGCCACGCTTATGTCGCGTCCTATTTCCAAACTCAAATGTGGCAATCCTGCGATCGCCTGTACCTGCTCCTCTCGTAACTCGATCGTCAAGTTGCTCATTTTATGTTCCTAAATTCAGCGATCGCACTGCTTGCAAGATATCCTCTTTGGTAAAGGGCTTAGTTAGGTAAATATCCACGCCCTGCTTCATCCCCCACATCCGATCAAGGTCTTGGCTTTTAGATGTACAAGCAATGACAGGAACCTTACTTGTAGTTGACTTTTTGACGGCTCGGCACAACTCTAACCCACTCATTCCTGGCATTACTAAATCAGTGATCACCACATTAGGATTAGTGTCTACAAACTTTGATAATCCTTCATTCCCATTACTGGCACTCACTACGGCGTAACCTCCCTGACGCAAATACTCACAAATCAACTCCCGCTCAGAAGGAGTATCTTCAACAACTAGTACGGTAATCAATCTCTTAACTCCTCGTCATCCATTTAGAATTTGGCTTGTTGAACTTATACATCTCAAGTGTATTTCTCAGGCGACGGAGCGTACAGCCCGCAGGATATCTTCTCGCGTGAAGGGCTTAGTTATATAAACATTAACACCTTGCTTCATACCCCATAACTTATCTAACTCTTGATTCTTTGAAGTACAGGCTACAATCGGTACGTCTTTTGTCTCAGCATTTTTTTTCAAGCTCCGACATAGCTCCAATCCGCTCATTCCTGGCATAACTAAGTCAGTAATTACGACATCGGGTTTGCGGTTTTCAATCTTCTTAAGAGCGTCTTGACCATTAGTAGCGGTGATGACTGTGTAACCACCCTCGGTTAAGTAACTAGTTATCAAATCTTGCTCGGATGCTGTATCTTCTACTACAAGAATGGTTGTCATAAATTCTCTACTTAAATTCAGTTCTGACTCTATTAACTCTTACGTTTTGCTTACTTTTTGTCTAAAGACTTAAAAATTTAACTTTTTTTGATTTTGAGTAATGAATCGCCATGGGGATCACGGCAATTCATTACTTATTCTTAGGGCTACCAGAAAAATAGTTATATTTAGCTTCGATGAGTTAAATCTAAGATTTGTTAATGAAATATTAAGATACCATACCCATATAGCTGTCGCCAAGTGTACTATGACAAGTTAAAAACCAGAAAACGAGTTGCGGCGCTTTGCGCCGCGACTCGTTTTCTGGTTTTGTGTCCTAATAAGACTGACTAAGGCTATACAATGCTTTGCACTCATTAAAAACCCAGACAAATTTTTGAAAGCATCGCTTCGCGGTGCTTTCAAAAATTTGTCTGTACTACTTGATCTGTAAACGAAAATTACGCAAGCGCTTGTTTTAGCTGTGTTTCCGCCTCTTCGAGTGCTTCTGGTAACTTGGTTGCATCCTTACCACCTGCTTGCGCGAGGTTAGGACGACCGCCGCCGCCGCCGCCGCAGATTTTGGCGATCGCGCCAATAAATTTGCCTGCCTGCAAGCCCTTGGCGATTACTTCTTTGCTAAATGAGGCAACAAGAGTCACTTTGCCATCTTCGTTAAAAGATCCCAATACAACCGCACTGTCACCAAGCTTAGCTGATAGCTTTTCGGCGGCGGCTTTCAAAGCTTCAGCTTCAATATCATGAACCTGCGCGACCAAAATCTTAAAATTACCAACAGCTTCGGCTTCTTGAATGAGGCTATCAGCTTTGAGCAGAGCTAGGGATTGCTTGAGATGTTCGACCTCTTTTTGAGCAATTTTCAATTCCTGTTGTAAGCCTGTAATCCGCTCGCAAATTTCTTCAGGCTTAATTTTAAAGCGATCGCTCAAATCTTTGGTGATGCTGTCGCGCACATTCAAGTATTCTAAAACTGCTTGACCTGCGATCGCCTCAATACGGCGCACACCAGAAGCAACACCTGCTTCAGAAATAATTTTAAACAAGCCGATCTCGCTTGTATTTTTTACATGCGTACCGCCGCAAAGCTCCATCGACACGTTAGGAATATCGATTACGCGCACTTCTGCGCCGTATTTTTCACCAAACATAGCGATCGCACCTTTGGCTTTTGCTTGGGCGATCGGTAATACTTCAATTACGGAGTCATGAGCTTCAGCAATCCAGTTATTGATTTGCAGTTCGATTTGATGAATCTCTTCCGTAGTAACAGCACGATTAAGATTGAAGTCAAAACGAAGGCGATCGCTATCAACTAACGAACCCGCTTGAGAAACATTCGGATCGACAATCTTTTTCAGGGCTGCTTGTAAGAGGTGAGTTGCGGTATGGTGGGCTTGACTGCGACGACGTTCTGACACTGCGATTTCAGCCCGTGCTTTATCGCTAATCCGAAGGTAGCCCTTCTCAACGTAACCTTTATGAATGAAGAAGTTTGAATTCTTTTGTACGTCATCAACTCTGATAAAAGCATCTTTAGTTGATATAAAACCTTTATCAGATACTTGTCCGCCTGATTCAGCATAAAAAGGTGTAGAGGCAAGAACAATAAACACAGGATCCTTACCTTCTTCTACTTCAGTTAACGATTTACCATTTTGAGATATAGCATTAATCTCTATATCATTGTCAATTGTCTTTTCGTAGCCAACGAACTTAGTTTTCTCAATTCCGCCTGCACCTAAAACCAAATCTAATACAGAACTTAAAAGGTCGATTTGAACATGAGCATCTTTAGAACGCTGTTGTTGTTCTTCAAAAGCTCTGTGAAACCCATCTAAATCTAGATCAAATCCACGTTCTTCAGCAATTTCTTTGGTAAGTTCAAAAGGGAATCCATAAGTGTCGTAAAGAGTGAACGCATCAATACCTGAAATGATTTTGCTAGATTGGAATTCCGCTTTCTCAAGAATTTCTTCAAGCAGCTTCTCGCCACGCTCTAGGGTTTGTAAGAAGCGCACTTCTTCAAGTTTAATTTCATCCTTGATTACATATGCTCTTTCGCGAGTATTTGGATAAACTGACTCGGAAAGTGCGATCGCCACTTCAGCAACCTCAGAGGCAAATGTACCAGAGATCCCAATCAAACGACCATGGCGGACTGTCCTTCGCAACAGTCGGCGCATCACATAGCCGCGCCCAACATTGGAGGCATTAATTCCATCCGCAATCATATGTACAACCGAACGGACATGATCGCCAATCACCTTCAGCGAAGTCTTTACTTTCTCATCGCTCTGGTGATAGTCAATCCCTGCAATATCCGCAGCTTTTTTGATGATTGGAAAGATTAAATCTGTCTCATAGTTATTGGGAACGCCTTGCAAAACTTGAGCCATGCGTTCCAATCCCAAACCTGTATCAATATTTTGCTTCTTCAGTGGTGCGAGATTGCCATTACTATCACGATTTAGTTCCATGAAGACAAGATTATATATCTCTAAAAAGCGCGAATCATCTTCCAAATCAATATTCTCATCCCCTAATTCTGGATGAAAATCATAAAAAATTTCGGAACAAGGGCCGCAGGGACCAGTCGCGCCCGAAGCCCAGAAATTATCATCGCCCATGCGCTGAATCCGATGAGCAGGAATACCGATCGCATCGCGCCAAATTGCAAACGCATCTTCATCAGTGTGATAGACACTGACAAATAAATGATCGGCTGGCAATTGAAAAACCTTAGTTACGAGTTCCCATCCCCAAGCGATCGCCTCTTTTTTGAAATAATCACCAAAGCTAAAATTTCCTAACATTTCAAAAAACGTATGGTGACGCGCCGTTCTACCAACATTCTCGATGTCATTGGTACGAATACATTTTTGCGATGTCGTAGCACGAGGAACTTCAGGCTCCTGCTGTCCTAAGAAAATTGGCTTAAATGGCAGCATTCCCGCAATAGTGAGGAGTACGGTGGGATCGGCAGGCACAAGGGAAGCACTAGGCAATACCTTGTGACCACGTTCCTCAAAAAAATTGAGGAATTTTGTGCGAATTTCAGCACCAGTAAGGGAAGGAAGGCTAGCCATAAAAGTTTATTTCAATTCCAATTCAGACAATTAATACTGTGCTTGTGGCACTTTTTTAACAAGGTACAAAAAATTATATTTTTACCTTATTGAAGTCATTATAACGAACCACAAGAGAATTTTCAGAAGCGTTGCAAAGCAACGCTTCTGAAAATTCTCTTAGTTGATTTTAAGGTGCTTTGCGCTCCAAGTTAACCAAGTTGTTTCATTAGAGATCGCCGCATGATTTCAATAGGAACAGGTCGATCCAACCAAAATTCTAGAGCGATCGCCCCCTGATTGATCAACATTTCTAGCCCATCGATCGCTCTTAGTCCACGCGCAGCCGCAATTTGTAAAAGCATAGTCGGGCGGGGCGTATAGATCAAGTCATAGACGATTGCCTGATCGCCTAACAGCGCCATCTCCGACTCCGAAATCGGCGTATTCGAGTCACCAGCCATGCCAATCGGCGTAGCATTGATTACGATACCTGCGACTTCTAGCAAGTGGGGCATAGAAGCCCAAGGATGCACCCGCAAATTGTAGTCATGGAGTTGACTGGTCATCAGGCCATGAAATTTTTTTAGCTTTTTGGGGTCACGCCCCACCACATGAATCATCGGACAGCCCAATTCTAGGCAAGCCGCCACCACAGCTTTTGCCGCCCCACCACTACCTAAAACGATCGCAGGCATCTGCGTCCAATCACATTCAAGTTGCTTGAGAGGCTCTAAAAAACCTGCTACATCAGTATTCGTGCCAACCCAGCGATCGCCAACTCGTTTAACTGTATTCACGGCTCCGACAGCTTTGGCAATGGGGAGAATTTCGTCAAGCAAGGGCATAACTTCGACTTTGTGAGGGATCGTCAGATTAAAGCCTTGCAGCGATCGCACAGTTTTTAAGCCAGCGATCGCCGTTGGCAGATCTTCCACAGCGATCGGTAACGGAACATATACATAGTCAAGTCCCATTGCCGCGATCGCGGCATTGTGCATCACAGGTGATAGGCTATGACTCACAGGAAAACCCATCACCCCCAAAATTTTTGTTGTCCCTACGATGCTCCCAAGCATAGTTACTTACCTAAATTATTGCCAAAGGCAAACCCCAAACGATGTGGATTGCTGGAGAAAACTATGACACAAATGTTTCAATAAATGCTATCGCTCTCCTTGAAAGTAAAACTCAAAAAGCTGTGGCGCAGCGTGCGCCACAGCTTTTTGCGCTACCAAAATAGAGAGCCGCGACGCAGAGCGACGCGACCCTCTATTTTGTGATACGTCTAGGGCTATATCAATTAACTAAAACCCCAGTGCCATTGCATAGCAATAGCACTGGGGTTTTAGTTAATTGGTTTTACCAACTTTCGTCATCGCTAGTAGTTTTATCCCAGATTTCTAGATCTAATTCTTCTAAATAAATAATTCCGCTTTGAATCTGTTGTGTTGTTCCAGTTAGTTCTAACGTAAACCAGCCATCATCATTAGGATTTTCACCTAAAAGAGCAGCAATAATATTTATAGTTAGACCATGTTCACAAGAAAGGCGAGAGATAATAGGTTCTCCGTAGCAGCTTCTAGGAACACGCATAGCTATGCGTGTAGTAGTTCTGCGCTTTTCCTCTGTACTTAAAGTAGCTCTGGAGTCAATGCATTCCGTCGCTAACATCACAGTTTCTCCAGTGCAAATGTCTTGGTGATTTGACAATTACTATCATAGCTAAATTTTTAGAGAAAAGGAAGTGACTCAAATCACTATTAAGAAGGTACTTTACACCTCCAGATTGAACTGACTAAGTAACTAGGCAAAAAAAACCTTAAAATCCAAAAAGCTGTAGCGCACGCTGCGCGTGCGCTACAGCTTTTTGGATTTTGGGTTTAATTATGCTTGCCTACTCAGTAACTCATAGACAGATCTCTAAAAATTGTGAATTTGCATTGGCTAGGATATTCTCCCAACCCTGCAAAAAAGTATGGCGATCGCAGAAATATAGCTGCTGTCATCTATGCAAGATAAGTGCGGAAAACTTTAGAATTTGATGGAGAATGTAAACGAAATGTAATCAAAATTCAATAATGTCTAAATTAGAGCGCTTGATGATGATGGCAGAGGACGAACTGGTACAGTACAGCACTACAGCTCGCAAGATTGAAAAATTACGCCCTAAATTTTGCTTGACCCTTACAAATATTCAACGACAGCAAGCGAAAGCTGAGCTATTGGCGGATATGCCCACCGATGATATTAGTCAATTAGTCGAAAAAAATCGCCAAACAGTTACATTGCCTTTTTGGGGTATCGCTGGGCTAGGTTTACTCTTAGGTATATCAATGGAACAGCCCCTAGACTTTATTGCAACTGTAGTGGGTACTGGTGTGGCGATCGCTGTTCAGAAATGGGGATGGCAGCTTCAAGCTAGAAGATTGGTTTTACAAACTCTTGAAGAAATTGAAAATCCCACTAATCTTTAAATTTGCAAAATAAAAACTAGCTAAAGCTCTGCCAGGCTTTACCGTACCGCAATCACATACCAAAACAAAATTACTGTCAATGATTCAAATCGCCCTTATTTATCCTGAAATCCCGCCTAACACGGGCAGCATCGCCCGTACCTGTGCCGCGACTAACACCCATTTACATTTAGTCGAACCTCTTGGCTTTGAAATAAATGATCGACAACTAAAGCGGGCAGGGATCGACTATTGGGAATATGTAAAAGTGATAGTACATCCCAATCTTGAATCGTTGCAAGAGGCATCCCAAGGTGGTCGTTGGGTTTGTTTTAGCGCCCGAGGCTCCTCGAGCTTTCGAGAATTTCAGTATCAAGATGGTGATTGGTTATTATTTGGTAGCGAGTCAAAGGGCTTACCCACAGAGTTAATATCTAATCATCCTTCGGTGTATATTCCGATGGAACACCCTAAGGTTCGTAGTTTAAACTTGTCAGTCAGCGCCGCTCTGGGATTGTTTGAGGCGAGGCGGCAATTGGGTGTATAACTTAACTAAAAAATCCTGTAAAGTAATGCATAATTTGCTTAGGGACAAAAGGGATATAGTGATTAGCCTGTGATCAAAAATACACCTTTTCAAAATCAAGAAACGTCATCTCAACTACCTTTACAATTGCCACATATTTTCAAATCAATGTTGCGAGGAACTTCGCGCGGGCAAAGCTTGCCACTGTGGATATTGCTAATAATATTTTTGTTAATGCTACTCGCATGGAATTGGCAGCTAATTGTTGCGACTAGCCTTGGCATTCTTACCATGATTACCGTCTATGCAATGCAAGATTGGAACTGGAATGTGATCTTGTGGCGAGTTCAGAAGTTTTTGCAAAGTCCCTATCGACATCTATCGATGTCAGTTGTCAGTGGTACTGCCACTGTTTTTCTGACCTACAGCGTATTATCCATATGGTCAAACCAACCCGATCACTGGTTTGCCGCCGCGAGTATCTTGCAACTAGGCGCAACGCTAGGAGCTTTGGGGCTTTTAGGATACCAAGTTTTTACGCAATGGTTATATCGTCAGCAAGATAGTTTTGATCAACTAATTGCCCAGCTTACAGATAGTGATGATTTGCTGAGGTTGGTGGCAATCAAGAATATCAACCACTATATTCACTCCAACTTTATACCTGCGACTCAAGAACGCGCGATCGCTGATTATTGCCAAGTGCTGCTAAATCGCGAAACGGAACCAATTATGCGCGAAGCAATATTTGAGACCTTAGAGTCCTTGCAACTGAGCAAGACTAATCCTGCTCTTTTTAAAGTTGTGACTCCATCAGCTAACGCAATCGATAACGATAACAAGGAACGTTCAGTAAAATAAATGATGGTGTGGTGAAGCTGCATCGTCAACGATCTGATTTTTTATTAAATTCAAATTCTCCATGTCAATTAATGAGCTAACCAAAGACCAAATTCTCGATCGCCAAGTGTCTTTATTAGTTCAAAGCACCCCAGATCAAGAAACCGCCAGTGCCGTCAGCTTGATTGCTTCTGTGTTAAAGGCGATCGCGCAAAAGCTGAAACATACTGAATATTTTGTAATTCAAGATATTGAAGGTGGCTGGTTGCTAACTCCCCTTAGCAATCACGAAAATCCTGAACTGGAAAAAATTACTATTTATGCCTATTGCGATCCGACTCCTGCCAATATTGATCTCTTAAAGCTAAACGATGAGAACCTTGAATGCGTTAAATATAATGTCGTTGAAATGCTGTTTCGGCTGATTGGGATGAAACAAGTCGATAGCATTGTATTTTTCGACCGTCTAACTGATACCCAACGGGGTGTTGAAATTGGAAGAGTTGATATTGAAGAGTTATGCGAAAAACAGATTAAGCGTGCTCAGTTTGGTCTACAAAAATTAATCGAAACTAAAAATAACTCCAATATTGCCTAATTCACAAGGTAAACCATTCTAAACTCAAGCGCCCAACTTAACATTACAGCGAGAAGACGAGTGGCGGCGCTTCGCGCCGCACCGCTAATCTTTCACTAGGAAGGGAGTAGTAAACTTGGTGGCAGCTACATTACTTCCTTTCAATACCAAATCTAAAATTCACTTTATGTATCTTGAGAAGCGCAATAAGGTAACTAAAGTCACTAATATAGTCTACTGTGCTGTTTATTTGCCGAATTTGTCACTATGAAACATACTCTCTCCGTTGTCGTTCAAGATGAGGCAGGCGTGCTGACCCGCATTGCTAGCTTGTTCGCCCGCCGAGGTTTTAATATTGAGAGCCTTGCTGTCGGAACTGCTGAGCAGGATGGATTTACGCGCATTACGATGGTTGTCTCAGGCGACGATCATACGATTGAGCAAATCACTAAGCAGTTACACAAACTGATTAATGTGATCACGATTCTTGATTTTACTGATATTCCTTGTGTGGAGCGTGAATTAATGCTCGTTAAGGTAAACGCAGCTCCGAATGTGCGATCGGAAATTATTGAAATATCTCAGATCTTCCGAGCGCGTATTGTTGATGTAGCTGATGACTTCTTAACGGTTGAAGTTGTGGGCGATCCTGGGAAAATGGTGGCTATATTGAAGATGTTAAATAAGTTTGGCATCCGTGAAATTGCCCGTACTGGCAAAGTTTCACTGACCCGTGAGTCTGGTGTCAATACAGAATATCTTAAGATTTCTAAAAACAGCCTAGGCAGTGCAGTATCGAATTTCTAATGTTTACTAAAAACAGCCTGTTGAGCCTTTAAGGGGTACAGAGAAATTTTTAAAAGTGCCGCAAAGCGGCACTTTTAAAAATTTCTCTGGGTTTTATAAGAGCGCAAAGCGCTATAAAACTCAAGCAAACGTTGGCGGCACATCTTGCCGCCGCAAAATATTTTTTATAGTTGTCACCAGTATAAAAACCAAGAGAGGATTGCGGCGCGGTGCGCCGCAATCCTCTTTTGGTTTGTCCTTATTGATCGCTATAAATTAGCTGGTTTTGAGAGTTGCGATCGCTTGGTTTTAGCAAAAGCAGATACAATAAATGCAATCTTAGAGTTTCTGTAAAGAATTTGTAACAAATGGGGCAAATGGGTTTCTGGAAAAGCTTATTTGGTTCTGATACCCTCGAACCGACGAAAAAAACAAAACTTCGCCAAGTACCCAACCAAAGCGGACAAATTTTTTTTAGCACCGAAAAAGATATTGATCTTTACGAACTAGAAGAATTGTGTGACTCTGTGGGCTGGGCAAGACGACCTATCCGCAAGGTAAGGATTGCCTTACAGCACAGCTTTGTGGTGTTGTCGATGTGGGAACATCGCGGCACTTATAGGCGATTAGTTGGATTTGCCCGCGCTACCTCTGATCATGCTTTTAACGCGACTCTCTGGGATGTGGTTATTCATCCCGAATTTCAATCGAAGGGTTTGGGAAAAGCAATGATGGAGGAAATGATTCGGGAGTTGAGAAAACATGATATTAGCAATATCAGCTTATTTGCTGATGCCCATGTGGTCGATTTTTACGCAATGTTGGGCTTTAATGTTGATCCTGAAGGAATCAAAGGAATGTTTTGGTATCCCTGAAAGATCTAGCTGTCGCAATTCCTAAGCCAAAAAGAGAGATGCGCCGCCTCTCTCTTTTGAGCCTTACATTTAAAGGGCAAAGAGAAACTTTTGAAAGTGCCGCAAAACACAGCCATTGCTGTTTAATAATTGGCTGCCTGAAGGTCTGGAGAAAATTGATCAGATTTAAGTCGATGAACTTCTGTTTGGAGCGAGCCATCGGCGTAAAGTCGTAAATGTCTAAAGGCGGGAGCTAGCTCATCAACTTGGAACGTGGGTGTTTGTGGTCGAAATTGGACACAGGTTGATGGCGATACTAGGCAACGCACTGAGCTGTAGAGAGTTTGATGGATTTGGTCAAAGTCTTGGTGGGCATGACCACTGAGGACAACTTTGATCTGTTGGTAACGATCGCAAATTTCCCAAAACTGTTCTTGATTGGTTAAGCAAATGCCATCCATCCAAGGTGAGCCGATCGCCACAGCAGGATGATGGAAAGCGATCAAAGTTGGGCGATCGCGATCGCTATTTAACTGCTCTTCTAACCAAGTCAACTCCGCTTCTGCAAAATATCCATGTACTGCGCCGACAACTACTGAGCTAAGTAACAATATCTTCCAATTACCAATATTTTGCGATCGCGACAAGCTCACATACTCACTGGGCAAATGTTTTTGCATAGTTGATAGATCGTCGTGATTTCCCGCAAGGCAATAGGCAGGGATTTGGTGACTATCAAGTGTATTTCGCATTCTTTGATAGGATTCGATACTGCCATCTTGAGATAAGTCTCCTGTCAGCAGCAGTAAGTCTACGTCTGATAAGGTCTGGGTTATTTCTGCTAAGACTGCCTTAAATGAAGCGTCTGTGGGAATGCCAACTAAAAGGCGATCGCTTTCTGCAAATAGATGAGTGTCAGTTAAATGCGCGATCAAAACAAAATCACTACGATCTAAATTTTTTTCCATTTAATTTTTTTAAGTAGCTACTCCCTTCCCAGTATAAAAATACGCATTTAAAAACCAAGAATTAGCGGTGCGGCGCGAAGCGCCGCACCGCTAATCTTTCAATGGGAAGGGAGTAGGCATAATTATCTAAAACCTGTGGCGCACGCTGCGCGTGCGCCACAGGTTTTAGAAAGTACAAAACACTGTATGGTGTAATTTTAAATTATGTTACTTGGTAAGTCCCGCACCTATCACGATCCTATTCATGGCGCGATTACCCTTGATGGCAAAGATGCGACTGAATATTTGTTGATCCAATTGATTGATACTCCAGAATTTCAAAGGCTACGCCGCATCCATCAGCTTGATATTGCCTATTTCACATTTCATGGGGCAGAAGGATCACGGTTTACGCATTCTCTGGGAGTGATGGCGGTGACACGCCGCGCCTTCGATGCGATCGCGATCAAATATCCCTATCTCAACGTACATCGCACGGTGGTTTTAGTGGCGGCGCTGCTTCATGACTTAGGACATGGGCCTTATAGCCATGCTTCGGAAGAAGTATTTGGGAGCAATCATGAAGTATGGACGCGGCGGTTGTTGAAGTTTGGCAAAATCGCCGCGGTTTTAAATAATTTCTCTGAGAGTCTGATTGCCGATCTAGAAAAGGTGTTTACGAAAAAATATGATGTACCCTTTATTTACCAATTAATTTCTAGCCAAATTGATTGCGATCGCCTTGACTACTTGGAGCGTGATAGCTATTTCACAGGGGCTAAGTACGGACAGCTAGATCTAGATCGCATTTTGTTAGCGATGAAGTTTGATCCTATTTCGCAATGCTTAGTCATTGGGCGTAAGGGGATGGTCGCGATTGAACATTATTTGACTGTGCGTCATTTCATGTATTTGCAAATCTATAACCATCGTAAAAATTTAGCTGCCAGATTTCTATTAGAAAGAATTTTTCGCCGTGCTAAGGCTTTAATCGCTGAGGATAAAGCTGATCTCGTTTTTAGCGATCGCACTATGATTAGTTGGCTCACCCAAGATCCACAGTCTCTTACTTGTGAGGAATATTTTGCTTCTGACGATATTGTTTTTGCCTATCATATCCATCGTTGGCGCGACAGCCCAGACTCTACGCTATCGGATCTGTGCAGCCGATTTCTAGATCGCAATTTATTTCGGGTAACTGATATTTCCGATCTAGATGATGTGCAGCAACAGTCAAGTCTCGATGGTTGGCGCGAGAAGCTAACTAGTCAAGGGCTAGAGTCGAAATACTATTGCGGAATCAGGGTAGCTCGAACTAAGGGCTACAGTATTTATAAACAGGGAATTGATGTGCAGACAGAGCGAGGCTTACAGGATATTGCCACATTGTCGCCATTGGTACAGGCGATCGTCAAGCCGACTCAAAAAACTTGGCTAGTCCATCCTTAGCGATCGCCATTCTAAAATCCCAAAGAGGGCGGCGGCGCAGAGCGCCGCCCTCTTCGGAGCTAGGCAAAAAAAAGCCAAATAGATGTGGCGCACACTGCGCGTGCGCCACATCTATTTGGCTTTTTTGCGGAGCTGGAGCCAGACGCATTACAAAACTCTAAGGATAGTGGGAATACTGTGCATAGTTGGCAAATCGCGAATAGTCGCGATCGCAGATTGAAGATTTTGTTCGCTCACTTTCTGAGTCACCACCACAATCTCAGCTAATCCATCGTGAACCGTAGTTTTTTGTAAAATGGCATTCAAACTTACAGAATGCTTACCAAAAGCATTCCCCAAGTCACCGATCACCCCTAGTTTGTCTTGGGTGAGCAGACGCACATAAAACTGCGTGACCGTATTGGCGATCGGGGCGATTTTGGCATAATGCTCATGGGAGCATCCCATTAAACTATTGATCTGATTGGGCATAGATTTGAGTGCTGCCGCCACATTGATGATGTCAGCAACCACAGCACTAGCCGTTGCCCCTGAACCAGCCCCCGGTCCTGAAAAGACAACTTCGCCGATGGGATCGCCTTCAATGCGGACGGCATTGGTAACGCCATGAATATTCGCAAGGGGATGTTGGAGAGGGATTAGGGTCGGATGTACTCTAATTTCTAGATTACTGTCACCATTAGTTTTTGGGCGCTTAGCAATTCCGAGTAATTTGATCGTAAAGCCCAATTCCTTTGCATAGCCAATGTCCGCACTAGTAATTGAGCGAATACCTTCGCGATAAATATCTTCGACTTTGACGCGATCGCCAAAGGCAAGACTCGCCAAAATCGCCATCTTGTCAGCCGCATCATAACCATCAACATCCGCAGTGGGATCGGCTTCGGCATAACCTAGTTGTTGAGCTTCGGCTAAGGTAGCTTCAAAATCAGCGCCTTCAAAATACATCCGACTGAGGATGTAATTAGTCGTACCATTGACGATCCCCGTTAGTTCACTAATCCGATTGCCACCGAGACTTTGCTTTAAAGCTTGAATTACAGGAATACCGCCACAGGCGGTAGCTTCTAACATTACATATACACCTTTTTGCTTAGCAGCCGTAAAAATTTCACTACCATGTCTGGCAATTACAGCCTTATTCGCAGTGACAATATGCTTTCCATTGGCGATCGCCTTTAATATCAGACTCTTGGCTGGCTCAATACCGCCAATTAACTCCACCACAATATCAATGGCTGGATCGTTAACAATCGACTCTAAATTGTCAGTAATTAAGTCAGGAGCGATCGCGACATCACGCTGCTTATTTAGCGATCGCACTCCTACCCGTGCAATTTCAATCTCAGGTAAAAGGGAATGACGACCTCTGGGATCTTGCAAAATCTTCGCGACACCCGTACCAACTGTTCCTAATCCGAGAATTCCAACTTTATACGTCACAGTCTTAATCTATTCTGAGTATTTCAATTCCTATTAAGATCATTGTAGTTTTATTGGTCACTATCCGTAACGACAAACGATCTATATAGCGATCGCCAGTCTTGTTAGGACATAAAACCCAAAAGAGAGATGCGGCGCGGAGCGCCGCATCTCTCTTTTGGGTTTTGATTTGTCATGATCCAAGTGGCGATCGCTATATGATCAAAGCCTAGTGGACGGAATTGCGGCGCTTCGCGCCGCAATTCCGTCCACTAGGCCTTTAAAAAGATGGCGTAGCCATTTTCTGCTGTAATGCTATGCACTTGGCACAACTTGTTTCCGTAAAGAAATCAGGCGGCGGCTAGCAGTTTCATTCTTCTCTTCTAGCTTGAGGACCTGCTCATACATTTCGATCGCTTGGGGTAACAACTTTTTTTTCTCATAGGCATGACCCAGATTATTAATCGCCGTTACATAGCCATCCTGCAAGGCGATCGCCTCTTTGTAGTTTTTAATCGCCAAGTCATACTGTTCTTGGGAAAAATAGGAGAAACCCAAGGCATTGTAAACTTCGGGCATATTGTCACCGCCCTCTTTGACCGCTTTATTAAATAAAGTGATTGCTTGAGCAAATAGCTTTTTGCGTAAGTAGACACTACCAAGTTGGTAGTAGTCTTCGGAAGATCCCTTCTCTTTTTGTAGCTTAGGTTGGAGGTCAGAAATTACGCTTTCAAGGCTGCGAGCCTTCATGATTTGGCGAATCACTAGCCAACTAACACCAGCTAACAGCACAACTAAGGCTCCAAGGTAGGCGATCGCTAATGTACTATCCATAGGTATTTAGTAAATTCTTTAATAACGGATTTATCTATCATTACATCACGTTCAGTTGTTTAGAGCCTTAAGACGTAATTTTTAACCATGAGTCATCCTGCTACAGAAATTTATGATGCGATCGTGGTTGGTTCGGGAGCAAATGGTGGTATCGCCGCCAAAGAATTAAGCGAGCGTGGTCTTAAAGTCCTTGTTTTAGAAGCGGGTCGCGCCCCTGAACCCAGTGAAGTTGGCAACGAAGTTAGAGATATGGCAAAGCGAGCCTATAATCTTGGCTTCTCTAAGCGCCAGTCCTATCAGGCGATGCATCCCGGATATTGGAAAGCCAATCCTGATTTTTTTATTGACGAGAAGGAAAATCCCTACACTACGCCAACTGACCAGCCATTTTCTTGGATTAGAGGACGGCAGGTGGGCGGCAAGAGTCTAACTTGGGGCGGGATCACCCTCAGACTGTCGGACTATGAATTTAAGGCAGCTAGTCGGGATGGCTACGATCGCGATTGGCCGATCAATCATGCTGATCTCGCACCCTACTACAGCAAGCTCGAAAAATTTTTTGATGTGCGCGGTAGTCGTGATGGACTCGCGCAACTGCCCGATGGTGACTACCAGACCAACGCGCCCCTTACGCCTGCGGAGGAGCAGATCAAACAAATTGTGGCTACAAATTGGAGCGATCGCTGCTTGATTCCTTCTCGTGGTTTTGGCTTGCATCAACCTACTCCTGAAAAGCCTTGGCCAGCCTATTCGAGTCTTGGTTCTTCGCTCAAGGTGGCGATCGCCACAGGTAATGTCACCTTGCGATCGGATGCAGTAGTTAGCAATTTGATCTTTGATGCGAACCGCAAGGCAAAAGGGGTTGCCTATATTGATCGCAATACTAAAACCACCCACGAAGCCTATGGGCGGACAGTCATCCTCTGTGCTTCAACGATTGAGTCGGTGCGGATTCTCCTACACTCCACAGAAAAATATCAACCCTCAGGGTTAACAAATCTGTCTGGGATGCTAGGGCATTTTTTGATGGATCATGTTTCTACTTCCACTTTCTTTTTGTTGCCAAATGTTAAACCACCTGCTCAACCCTTCGCCTTATCGGGTTGCGACAGCT
>Ga0136636_10000382_pt1 | contig 21949 bp, 19 predicted proteins | sample AntDrymUQ8522106_2_FD_104653 | JGI IMG/M metagenome (GOLD analysis project Ga0136636, IMG submission 104653) | Polar desert sand microbial communities from Dry Valleys, Antarctica - metaG UQ852 (21.06) | ecosystem: Environmental > Terrestrial > Soil > Desert | place: Antarctica: Dry Valley... | reverse complement strand
CAGGAGCCTCCACTTTGGAAGCGCAAGATCGAATTGGACTTTCGTTGGCAGAGCAAATTTGCAGCATCATGCAAATTCACTAAGAAATATATTTCGAAAAGCTAAATAAAAGACGCATCAGGTAACGATGCGTCTTTCTTTTTGAAGCCAAAAATTTTACTTGGTTTTCAGTAAATCACGTATTTCCCTTAAAAGCATCTCTTCATTACTTGGACCTGCAGGAGCTGGTTCTGGTTCGCTTTTTTGCATCTTGTTAGCTGCTTTAATTACCCAAAATAGAACAAACGCAATACACAGAAAACTGATCACGGCGGAGAGAAAATTCCCATACATAACTCCATTCCAGCTGAGTTTTGCAATGTTTTCTGCACCTGCCGCTTTTAAGGCCGGATTTAATAATAAAGGAGTAATTACATCTTCTACCAAGGAAGAAACAATTTTTCCAAATGCTGCACCAATGATCACACCGACCGCTAAATCCATTACATTTCCTTTAAAAGCGAACGCTTTAAATTCTTGTACTAATCCCATAGTTTATCGTTTTTAAGTTTAAGAAAATAAATTTAATAAATTTTCACCTCATTTTTCTATTTATTTGGGCAAGTTGAGGTGATTAATTTTAGAAAAATCTTTCAGCAGAAAATTTATAGTAACTTTAAATTCCAAACACTAAATAAAGATGAAAATATTCTCTGTCTCGGAAATTAAAAAGTGGGAAGATTTTACCCTGCATGCTCAATCGATTTCCAGTTTGCAGTTAATGGAACGTGCTGCAGAAAAATGTGCGGAATGGCTTCTTAAAAACTATAAATCAAACACCTCATTCTTGGTTTTCTGTGGCGTTGGAAATAATGGTGGCGATGGTTTTGCTCTTGCAAGATTGCTTTATTTGAAGGATTTGAAGGTTGCTGTGTTTTTGGATTTAGGAAATAAAAAATTTTCTCCGGAAGCAGAAGTCAATTATAAAAATGTTCAAAATATTCCTGGAATTGCGATTAAAGATTTTTCCGAGGTAACTGACTCTATTTTTAAGGAGAATTCAGTAATTATTGATGCACTTTTTGGAATCGGTTTAAACCGAAAAATTGCGGGAGAAACCGCGGAAGTCATTCAATTTTTAAATGATCAAAACGCAGTTAAAATATCCATTGATGTGCCGTCTGGACTTTTTCCAGATGTAATTTTAGCGGATAATTCAATTGTTTTTAAGGCAGATCATACCTTAAGTTTTCAGTCTTGGAAAAAATCTTTTTTGCATCCCGAAACAGGAAGCTTTTGTGGACAAGTTCATGTGTTAGATCTTGCATTGGATCAAACTTTTGAAAAAAAGGAGCCTTCTTCTGAATTTATTATTGATGAGCACTTGATCGCGAAAATTTATCGAAAAAGGGATGAATTTTCGCACAAAGGAAATTTGGGAAAAACGCAAATTGTGGCAGGAAGTTTTGGTAAAATAGGTGCCGCTGTTTTGGCCACAAAAGCTGCCTTGAGAACTGGAAGTGGAATCACTTTTATCCAAGCTCCAAAATGTGGCTATGAAATTTTGCAATCCACGGCTCCCGAAGCGATGTTTTTGAGCGGTGGTGAAAATTGCATTACTAATTTTTCCGACGACGATGAGTCAACTTTCGGGGTTGGACCAGGTTTAGGGACAGAACTCGAAACGGAAAACGCTTTGTTACATTTTCTAAAAAATCATAAAACACCTTTAGTTTTAGATGCAGATGCTTTGAATATTTTAGGCAAAGATCAAGAGAACTTAAAATTAATTCCCGTAAACTCCGTGATTACGCCACATCCAAAAGAATTTGCAAGACTCTTTGGAACGTCAGCAAACTCCTTTGAAAGAGTAGAACTTGCAAAAGCACATGCAAAAAAGTTCAAAATTATTATTGTTTTAAAAGACCATCATACTCAGGTCATTACACCTTCTGGAGATGTTTATTACAATATTACCGGCAATTCTGGTATGGCAAAAGGTGGAAGTGGAGATGCGCTATTAGGAATCATCACTTCTTTGCTATCCCAAAATTATTCCCCGAGAGACGCCGCAATTTTTGGAGTTTGGCTGCACGGAAAAGCTGGAGATTTTGCAGCAGAAGAATTTTCCAAAGAAGCCATGCTACCAAGCGATTTAATTGATCAAATTGGAAATGTTTTTAAATTTTTGATCCAAAAAAATCCTTCCAAATAATTTGAAAGGATTGGTATGTATTTGATTTAAATTTAATCGGGTTGTCCGTTTTCTTCTTCTGTGATTACTCTATTTTTAGAAGTGTACATGATCACAAATCCTGCTAACATAAAAGGAATGGAAAGAATTTGTCCGGTATTTAAGCCTGCAAACTGGATAAATTCATCGCCTTGTGGTTCCTTCAAGAATTCTACAAAAAACCGTACTGCCCAAAGAATAATAAAAAACAGACCAAAAAGCCAACCTTGTTGGTATTTTTTATTGGTGTAGCGGTAGAGAATCCACAATAAAACAAAGAGCAAAAAATAACCTCCTGCTTCAAAAAGTTGGGTTGGATATCTTGGAACTATTGCGCCATATTCTGAACTCTGTTGCGGAAATAATACGGCGAAAGGGGAACCTTCTGGCGTAGCTTTTCCGATAATCTCGGAATTAAAAAAGTTTCCAATTCTTACAAATGCACCTCCTAAAGCTACTGGAATTCCAATTCTGTCATAAACCCAGAAGGGATTTTTTTTGATGATCTTGTAAGAATAATAAAGCGTGGTAAAAATCAAGGCGATGGTTGCACCATGACTTGCCAAACCAGAAAAACCTGTAAATTCTAAAGTTGGTTTGGTGCGGATGGGTAAAAATACAGACCAAAAATCTTCCCGAAATAATTCTGGTTGATAAAAAACAACGTGACCAATTCTCGCACCCAAAATAGTTCCTACCAAAGTCCACGTAAAAAGCGGTTCTACATATTTTTGGTTAACGTTGTCTATGGTATACATTTTCGAAAAGATGTAAAAGCCAAGACCAAAAGCCAAAATGAACATTAAACTATAGTAGTGGAGCGTTATGGGACCTAAATGTATTCCTGTAGAAGGATCCCATGTGGTGTATAAAAATGTCAGCATATTTTTTATTCAAAAATTTAAAAGTTAATATAAAGCGTTCAGATTTTAAAGGATATTTTGACAGTTAAAATAGCATCCACCATCCATCATTTATCATCCATCATTTATCATCCATCATAAGACATTAAATCTTTTTCGGTGGCACTGGATCATAACCTTCGCCACCCCAAGGATGACATTTGGAAATTCTTTTCGCGCCCAACCAAAAACCTTTAATTGGGCCATGAATCTGAAGCGCTTTTACCATATAATGCGAGCAAGTCGGTTCGTACCGACAATTTTTTGGCAGAATAGGCGAGATCACCCACTGATAAATCTTGATCAGTACAATTAAGGGAAAGGTGATTATTTTGTTAAACATCCAATTGATTTACGCAACAAAAATAGAGATTTTTATCAAACTGATGGTTTTTTAAGCAGAAATCTTTATCTACTTAAAAATATAAAAACTCCAAAAAACTGCTAAATAAACAAGAATGTGTATTTTATAGTTGTTTTATTTGATAAGTTGATAATTAAATTGTTAAATATTTGGTGAATTGAAAAAAATATTATAATCTTTGCACGAAAATTTTTACCAATGAAGAACGCATATATTAAAGGAACCGGGTCTTATACCCCACCAAAAATTCTAAAAAATGATTTTTTTGAAAAGGTAGGATCCTCCGATGAATGGATTTTTCAAAATTTAGGGATTAAAGAAAGAAGAATCGCAGTAGGAGAGGTTACGAGTGATTTGGCTTCCAAAGCTGCATTGGAGGCTTTACAAGATGCTTCTTTGCGACCGGACGAAGTTGATCTTATTATTGTTGCTACTTCTACACCTGATCGGCAAGCTCCTTCAACTGCGTGTTTTGTACAAGAAAAGATTGGCGCTCCTCATGCAGTTGCGTTTGATATCTCAGCGGTTTGTTCTGGTGGATTGTATGGTTTAGCGATTGGATCCCAGTTCATTCAAACCGGAATGTACAAAAATGTTCTTGTAATCGGAGCAGATACATTTTCTACCATCACCGATTGGAGCCGGAAAGATTCTGTTTTTTTTGGAGACGGAGCCGGTGCAATTTTGCTTTCTGCCACGGAAGAGGATAAAGGATTTTTTGATTTTAAAATGCATGCAGACGGAAGAGGGAAAATGCATTTCAATATTCCAGCGGGCGGTTGTGAAATTCCAGCTACCGCGGAAACGATTGAACAAGGACTGCACTTTTTCCAAATGAATGGGACAGAAGTTTACAAAACTGCGACCCGAGTTTTACCTGAATGTATTAATGAAATTCTACTGGCAAATAATATGAAAGCTGAAGATATTGATTGGGTTATTCCGCATCAGCCGAGTATCAAAATATTAAAAAAAGTTGCAGAAGAAGTCAATATTCCCTTTGAAAAAGTAATGACCAATATGGATAAATATGCCAATACTTCTGGCGGAACAATCCCTATTGTACTAGATGAAACCTACAAAAGTGGCAAAATTAAAGCAGGTGATATCTTGCTTTTTGCCGCAGTTGGTTCCGGCTGGACTTGGGGAACTGCGCTCTACAAAGTTTAATCAAGAGTCATGACAAAGATTCAAGTTCCAAAAATCAAGTTCCATTAACTAACATTCAAATTTGACTATTCACAATTCACCATTCACCATTCACTATTAATTCACTCCTATAATAATGCTTCAAAATCAAACCTTTTTAATCACTGGAATCGCTGACGAAAATTCACTCGCGATGAAAGTTGCCGAAGAAATCATTGCCCAAAACGGAAATGTAATTTGTACCGGATTAGGAATTACACCATTTCACAAAGATTTATCCGAAAAAGCGTCTGGTTTTCTTCAGAAATCCTATTCAGATTTCGAAACCGCCTGTAAGAAAAAATTGGGGAACGAGGTTATTTTATTTCCTTTGGATGTTACTTTGCCTGAAAATTTAGACTATTTAGCCAACCAACTTTTTGAAAAAAAAATCAAACTCAATGGTTTTTTACACGCCATCGCAATGGATAAAACCATCCGTCAGAAATCCGTAAAACCCATGCTTGAAGTTACGGCTCAGGAATTCAATGAAACCATGACCGTTTCAGCCTTTTCCCTGATCAGTTTATCCCACGCGTTTTTACAGAACGGCGTTTTACAAAACGGCGCCTCCATCGTGTCGCTCAGTTATATTGCCGCAGAAAAAGTTTCCTTTTTTCCATACATCAACATGAGTATCGCAAAAGCCGCCCTAGAAAGATTAACCATAGAAATGGCTTATGAATTAGGCAGAGATTACGGAATTAGAGCCAATTGCGTAAGATTTTCTCCCTACATGGGTAGCAAAGCCGGAAATGCTACTTTAAAAGACGAAGATGTAGAAAGAGCAAATCGTTTAAGCCCACTTGGAAACGCACTTCCCGAAGATTTAGCGCACGAAGTAATTCACCTTTTCCGAAAAGATATTCGAATCACGGGTGAAATTCGTCACGTCGATGGCGGATTTCACATTATGGGTTAAAATTTCAATATTTTGGGAATAACAATTCCCAAAGCTCGGGTCGGTTTCCGGTCGCTTTTTTCACCTCTGCATTTCCCATCGCGAAGAAAAAGAGCTCCAACAATTGCCTACAACCTCACGCAGATTTAATCTCTGTACAAAATGTATTTTTTCAAAGTGAGAAAGCTCAAATTAATTGGAATTCTTTAAAGAACAATTGCCTGTAAAGGAATTACGAAAATCCCTCCGCTCCGGCTTCAAAATTAGTAAAATCACTATATGAATTACTTTTTCAAAGTAGAAAATTAGTCCAAACGCTTTCTGAAGCACTTGGAGCACTCTTAGTTTCACTTAGTGAGGTTTTTGTTTCACTTAGTCAGGGTTTTGTTGGCAAATTTGACCTTTCTTAGCGCATATTTTACTAAAATTACGAATCTGTGTATTTGAATCCCAAGATCTGCTAAAAGTTCCTGAAAATTTCGGATCGGAAATATATTTTCTAGAAGTGAAAAAAATTGCAATTTTGCAAAATGAATGTTAACAGTCCGCTTGCCGAAAAAATGCGTCCGAAAACTTTAGATGAAGTTTTGGGACAAGAACATCTTACCGGAGAAAACGGAACCATCCGCAAAATGCTGGAAAATGACACCTTAAATTCGCTTATTTTTTGGGGTCCACCCGGAACCGGAAAAACAACCTTAGCCGAAATAATTTCGGAAAAATCTGGAAGAAAATTTTACAAACTTTCTGCAGTTTCCAGCGGCGTAAAAGACGTTCGCGACGTAATTGAAGATGCCAAAAAACAAAATCTTTTTTCCGGAAAATCTCCCATTTTATTTATTGATGAAATTCACCGGTTTAATAAATCCCAGCAGGATTCTTTGCTTCATGCCGTAGAAAAAGGCTGGATCGTGCTCATCGGAGCCACCACAGAAAACCCAAGTTTTGAAGTGGTTTCGGCACTTTTATCAAGAAGTCAGGTCTATGTTTTGAAATCTTTGACCTTTGAAAAATTGGAAGAATTGGCGGAAATTACGTTGAAACAGTATAATGATGCTGAGCAAACCGATTTTAAAATTAGAGAGAAAGAAGCCTTCATTCAATATTCTGGTGGTGATGCCCGAAAGCTTATTAATTCTGTAGAAAATGTTTTAAATCAATTCAAAAATTCAGATAAAGAAGAAATTTCCAACCAAGATGTTCTGGATGTTTTGCAAGAAACCATGGCGCTTTACGACAAAAATGGAGAGCAACATTACGATATTATTTCCGCTTTCATAAAGTCCATGCGCGGTTCTGATCCCAATGGTGCGGTTTATTGGTTAGCCAGAATGTTGGTCGGTGGAGAAGATATTAAGTTTATCGCAAGAAGAATGGTGATCTTGGCTGCAGAAGATATTGGTTTGGCGAATCCAAATGCTTTAGTCATGGCAAACAATTGTTTTCAGGCGATCAATCTCATCGGAAATCCGGAAGCCAGAATTATTTTGAGCGAAACTGCAGTTTATTTAGCGGTTTCTCCGAAAAGTAATTCTACCTATTCTGCCATTAATGAAGCCATGTCTTTCGTGAAAAAAACGGGGAATTTACCAGTTCCGCTTCATCTAAGAAATGCACCTACGAAATTAATGAAAGATATGGATTACGGAAAAGATTACGGTTATGCCCATTCCTACGAAGGGAATTTTGTCGATTTAGAATTTCTGCCCGAAGAAATAAAAGGCACCTCATTTTACAAGCCTGGAAATAACAGTACGGAAAATAAAATAGCAGAGCAACTGAAGAAAAAATGGAAGGATAAATACTGAGAAGTATCTTACTTGGTAGAATTTTATAACTTTTTGCGAACAGAAAACATTTGGTGAATTATCAGGTGTTTTTTTTATCTTTATTTAAAATTCACGAACATGAAAAATTACTGCCTTTTTATAATATACTTCTTTGGTCTTGCCGTTTTTTCTGCCCAAAGTATTACAGAAAATAAAGCTTTAATAGAACAGGAATTGAGAAATCATACCAAAATGATCAATTTCAACATCAATCCCAACACACTGAATTATGATCTAAAATACCAAAGAATGGAAATTTTTTTGGATCCTGCTGTTTTACAAATTTCGGGGTCAGTCACTTCTCATTTTCTACCCAATCAAAATTTATCAAGTATTTATTTCGATTTCACAGATAAAATTCCGGTTTCAGAGATTTTATATCACGGAACTAATTTAAGTTTTCAGCAATTGGCAACCAAAGAATTGAAGATTGATTTTCCCAGCACACTTTCGGCCAATGTTTTAGATTCTCTGACCATTAAATATTCTGGAGTTCCAGATAATTCAGAAAGAACTTATTTTTATTTGGGAAATGTTGCGGGAAATCCCGTGATGTCCACTTTGTCCGAACCTTATGGAGCTCAAACCTGGTTTCCTACAAAACAAAGCATGAACGATAAAATTGATGAATTTGATTTCAAAATTACCACTTCCCAAATATACAGTGTGGCGGCAAATGGAAAATTAATGTCGGAAACACTGCTTCCGGATAATAAAAAAGTCACGTTTTGGAGAACACAATATCCAACTGCAGCCTATCTTCTTGCTTTATCAATTGGTCAGTTTGAGCGCAGAAACAGTGTGATCGGAAGCACCGGTTTCCCTTTTGTCAATTATCTCTATCCCAATACGGCAGAAAATCCCGCAGTCATCAGTAATCTGAATTGGACACAGGAAGCAATGGCAATTCTCGAAGATCATTTTGGGCCATATCCCTTTTCTGATGAAAAATACGGACACATGGAATTTTCTGTGAACGGCGCCGGAATGGAACATCAAACCATGTCTTCTATGAATTCTTTCGGAAAACCTCTAATTATTCACGAATTAGCACATCAATGGTTTGGCGATAAAATTACCTGCGGTGCGTGGAATGACATCTGGTTAAATGAAGGTTTTGCAGTCTTTTCTGAGCAATTGGTTTTTGAAAAAAATATTATGACTCCCGCACAATTTAAAACTCATTTAGCCAATCAGATCAATACCATAACCAGTTTACCGAATGGCAGCGTTTATGTGAATAACAGTAAATTAGGAAATATTTCGGAGCTTTTTAGCGGCAGATTGACTTATGTGAAAGGTGGTTTTGTTTTGCGCACCATGAAATGGATTTTGGGAGAGACCGCTTTTTACCAGATGTTGAAAGACTATTTGGCAAACCCAAATTTTGCGTATCAATATGCGAAAACTGAGGATTTTAAAAATCAAATATTAACTTCTACCGGAAAAGATTTTACGGAATATTTTAACGACTGGATTTATGGAGAAGGGTATCCAACCTATCAAATTAAATGGAATCAGCCGATTCCGAATCAGGATGTTAAATTCCTGGTTTCCCAGACTCAAAGTGATCCATCCGTTAGTTTTTTTGAATTGCCTTTGCCAATTACCGTTAATGGGACGAATGGAGAAGTGGCGCAAATTATTTTAGAACATACCACAAACAATCAGTCTTTTTCTAAACCACTGAATTTTCAAGTGGCAAGTGTGGAATTTAATAAAGACCATCAAATCATTGAAAAAAATTCCACGATAATTTTTGACGCGGCTTTGGCGGTAAATTCCAGTGTAAAAGAAGAACTTGTTCTATTTCCTAATCCAGTGATGGAAGAAATAGCTTTGAAAGGGATTTCAATCATATCACCTTATGAAATATTTTCGATAGAGGGTAAATTAGTAAAAAAAGGAGATTTTATACCTAAGAATTCCATTAATGTTTCAACTTTAAATTCCGGAGTTTATATTTTAAAAATCAAGGGAAAAAACCTGAAGTTTACGAAAAATTGAGAACCATTAAAATAATTCGAAATCTTTAGCCTTCTAACAAATATTCATTGTAGTGACCCAGGAATTTTACTTCAGCACCAAAAAGCCGTAGTTCCTCCAAAGCATTTTCAGATAAAATTGGATGCCACTCATTAGCAACATTCACAAAAAAGAAATAATTTCCTAAACCCGTTTTCAGGGTACGGCTTTCAATTTTAGAAAGATTCATTTTTCGCCACGCAAAAACGGAAAGCACTTGATGCAATCCACCTGCATGATCTTCCGGAAGCGTAATGATCAAAGATGTTTTCTCTGATGTAGTCTGCAAATTAAGTTGCAAAGTGTTTTTTTCTTTTGCGATCACGATAAATTTCGTGTGATTCTGTTCAAAATCCTGAATATTATTTCTGATGATTTTCAACCCATATAATTTGGCTGCATAATGATTGGCAATTGCGGCCCACTTTTCCCCCGGATTTTCTGAAATCCATTTTGCCGCAGCCGAAGTGGAACTGAAATCCTGTGTTTCTGTATTTTGAAAGTGATCTTGCCGAAAATGAAAGGTTTGCGCCAAAGCTTGAGGATGAGAAATAATTTTCTCAAAATTTTCTTGGTTTGGGTGAATCATTAAATGATGAGCAATAGGCATCACTGTTTCTGCTTCAATAAAAATATTAGGAAAATCATACAAATAATCAAGGGTCATGGAAACCGTGCCTTCTATGGAGTTTTCCAGCGGCACAACCGCTTTGTCTGCATCTCCGTTTTTTACAGCATTAAAACAATCCAAAATGCTTGATTGTGGGAGTAAAGTTTCTTCTGGAAAAATTTGGGAACACGCTAATTGCGTAAAACTTGCGTGTGGTCCAAGAAAGGCTATTTTCATTATATTTTGGGATTTCTAAGTTTCAGATTTTTTAAAAGGTATATCTGATTATTTATTTTAAAATGTTCAAAGTTCAGAAGAATCTCTTTTCTTGAAAAAGTCAAAAATAGATAATCCCGTGCAATGGCAGCTTGTTTTTCTAATAATTCTTTAATTCGCGGAAAATATATTCAGATTTAAATCCAACATGATGAAATAAAAAAATCCACACCGGAAGTGCAGATTTTTTCATGAAAAAATAGAAATTTTACGCTCTAACTTCTGTAGAGATTCCTTCGTTCCGGGCATCTCTGGAAACAGAAAAAGCTGGCATCGAATAAATGTGAGACTTGGCTCTCAACGCAACGATTTTTTTGATATAGTCTAAATTTTTTGCTTCTTCCAAAGTCATGTCCTGGAATTCATAAATTTTCACCACATTATTTTTCTCGAAAGATTTTTTAATGGATGCTAATTCTTCTTCATTTTTAGCTGAAACACTGGTTATTAATCTTTCTGATTCAGTATTCAACGGAGTATTTTGAAGACCCAATAACTTTTTCCAGAAATTTGTTTTTGGAGAAACTCCGGTATTTGCATCTGATTTGTAGATGATATAATCCTGATTTTTAAATCCTGATTGCTCTAAACTGGCAGAAATTTCTTTCGCAAATTCTTGGTGTGGAAATAAGCCAACTACGGTATAGTTCATTTTGATAGTTTTTGTTGTTAAATCGTATGCAAATATACTATGAAATTATCATATTTAATTTGGTTTAAAATAATTTAACAGAAAGTTGATAAAAATCATCCCGATTATTGTTAAATTCGTAATCGTTAATAGTTTGCTTCTATTTTGTATTATTTTCTATCTTTACTTTCTAAAAATAAAGAATCACATGAATGTAATTTTGGCTTCTACCTCCACTTTATTTCAGGGAAAATATTTAGAATATCTAACCAAAGAAATTACAGCGCTTTTTTTAGGAATAGACGAAATTATTTTTATTCCGTTTGCAAGACCTGGCGGAATTTCTCATGATGACTACACAGAAAATGTGAGAAATTTTTTTTCACCGCTGCAGATTAAAGTAAAAGGACTGCATGAATTTGAAAATAAGAAAGAGGCCATTATCTCTGGCAAAGGATTTTTCACGGGTGGTGGAAACACCTTTTTGTTGGTAAAATCCTTACATGAAGAAAATCTAATGACTTTATTGAAAGAAAATATAGAAAAAGGCAAACCCTATTTGGGAACAAGTGCAGGTTCCAATATTGGCGGCCTTAATATGAAAACAACGAATGATATGCCGATTGTATATCCACCAAGTTTTGAAACAATGGCATTGGTTCCGTTCAATATCAATCCCCATTATTTAGACCCAAATCCGGAGTTGAAACATAATGGCGAAACCCGCGAAACCCGCATCAATGAATTTCTGACTCAAAATAAAACAAAAGTAGTTGGTCTACGGGAAGGAAACTGGATCAGAATTCTGGAAAATAAGATCACCGTAGAAGGACCAGAACGTACCAGAATTTTTGAAAAAGACAGAGATCCGTACGAAATAGTCTCTGGAACCGAACTCTAAATCAGTCCTGCCAGTTTTTTTGAATTATTTCCATTAAATATTCTGGACATTTTACTACTTTGTTGGTCTTGGAATCCAGAAAAAACAGGGTCGTTTTTGCAGTAGAGATTTTTTGTTTAGAAGGATTATAAATTTCATATTCAAATTCAATTCGCACCCCTGGAATTTTTTTAATGAAGGTGTGTATTTCCAGAATTTCATCGTACAAAGCAGGCTTCAGATATTTAATGTTATACTCCGAAACAGGCAGCCATATTCCCTGATTTTCAATCTCATCGTAGGGAATTCCAAGGGAACGAAAAAGTTCGACTCGGGCCACTTCCAGGTATTCTGCGTAGTTTCCGTAGTAGACGTATCTCATTGCATCAGTCTCTCCGTAACGTACTCGTAATGTGTGTGTTGTGTGTATCATGTGAAGTCTTAAATTGGTCATACAAATATATTTTTAAATAATCAATAGGACAATAATTTTTTTTAGAGATTTAAAATTACATCTTTGTCTTCCCTCCAAAATCAAATATTGCAGGAAAAATTTCCGAACACAAATGAATGAAAATTTAACACTTATCTGGGAAAATTGTCTTACGTTCATGAGGGATAACCTCAATGCGGCAGAAGACAGTACGGACTTAAAAAAACTAGAGAATTCTTTTGATTTGCTCTTCGACAATGTGCGTCCGGTTTCTCTTGTAAGTAATAATCTCACGCTTTTGGTTCCGAGCGATTTTTACAAAGAATACATCGAAGATAATTATTTGTCTTTGCTTTCTGCGGCATTGAAAAAAAATATTGGAAAAGGAGTGAAACTTTGGTATTCTGTGATGGAAAATAAACCAAGTGGGCAAGAAAAGGCAATTACTCTTAACGTAAAAGGAAAAAGTATTCCTACGCCAAAAATTCAGGAAACTTTGCCACCTTCTTTTTCCGCAAATGTCATTAATCCATTTGTGATTCCAGGCATGAAAAAGGTGAATATTGATTCTAATCTGAAAGCTGATTTTTCTTTTGATAATTATGTAGAAGGAGAAAGCAACAAATTTGCTTCTACTGTTGCTAAATCTATTGCGAAAAGACCGGGTTCTACCGCTTTTAATCCCTTGTTTCTACATGGTGGTTACGGAGTTGGAAAAACGCATTTGGGTCACGCAATCGGTTTAGAAGTTAAAAATTCTTTTCCAGACAAAGTGGTTCTTTATTTATCTTCGGAGAAATTTATTCAGCAATTTGTATCTGCGGCGAAAGCTCATAAACAAACAGAATTTGCAAATTTTTATCAAATGGTTGATGTCTTGATCATTGACGATATTCAGTTTCTTTCCGGAAAAAAATCTACACAAGACAGTTTCTTCCATATTTTCGATTATCTGCATCAAAACGGGAAGCAAATTATCTTAACTTCAGATAAAGCGCCTGTTGATATTTTAGATATTCAGGATCGGATCGTTTCCCGTTTTAAATGGGGACTTTCAGCAGAAATTAAATCTCCGGATTTTGATACAAGACGAAAAATCATTGTTGATAAATTGAGCAGAGACGGCATTGTTCTCACAGAAGACATGTTGGATTTCTTAGCAAATGAAGTAAAAACCAACGTGCGGGAACTTATTGGAGTCATCAATTCTGTAATTGCTTATTCTACGATTTATAAATCCGAATTAAGTTTAGAGTTACTAAAAGACACCATTAATAAAATTGCAGCGAATCAGAAAAAAGTGATCAACATTCCTTATATCCAGGAGGTTGTTTGCGAATATTTCGGCATCGAAAGAGAACAGCTTTTATCAAAAACGCGTAAAAGAGAAATCGCTTTACCAAGACAATTAGCGATGTATTTTGCAAAAGAATTAACCAATGCAACCTTCACCAAAATCGGGGAAGAAATGGGCGGAAAAGATCACTCAACCGTAATGTATGCTTGTGACACGATTAAGGATGTTTCTAAAATCGACAAAGAATTAAAAAAATACGTAAAAGAACTTGGAGAGAAAATTAGACAGTAATTTACGCTCAAAAATAGGTGATCAACAAGAAGCACTTACTTGGGGAATTAATTTTAATTCCCTATTTTTATATCTAATTTTGAGGGAAACTAATTAAAAACCTAATTTTTAATTTATACCATCCGAATTTTATAAAATTACTCATTACTCATTACCCGTTACTCATCACCTATGAAAATATTAATGGTTTGCCTGGGAAATATATGCAGAAGTCCATTGGCAGAAGGAATTTTGAAATCTAAACTACCGGAAAATTTTCAAGTAGATTCCGCAGGAACAATTGATATGCATGCCGGAAAAAATCCGGATCACCGCTCTATTTCGGCGGCGAAAAATTATAATATCGATATTTCTCAGCAGAAATCCAGACCTTTTGTCTATGAAGATTTTCAAGAATATGACCGGATCTACTGTATGGATAAAAATAATTTGAAAGATGTTTTATCTTTGGCAAAAATGAAGGAAGATCGTGATAAAGTTTCCTTAATTTTGGGTGAAGGAGAAGTTCCGGATCCTTATTGGGGAGATTCAAATGATTTTGATAATGTCTGTCAATTACTGGAAAATGCTTCAAATGCGATCGCTGCAGATTTAAAAGAACCCGGTAAAAAGTAAAAAGAGAAACTTTAAAAGAACCAGGTAAAAAGTAAAAAAAGCCAAATTTTAAATTCATTGAAAAAAATGAGGTCTACTTTTAAAACTCAACAAATCAACAACTTAAGTTCTCAATAATTCAAAAAAACAAACAATGCTATTCCTCATTCCTGCTTATTTATCTGAAAATTCTCCCGCTGATTATTTTGCTCCTGCCGTAAAAGAATACATTTTAAAAACCGATTATTTTTTTGTAGAGAATGAAAAAACCGCCAGAAAAATTATCAAATTTTTTGCACCGGAAAAGAAGCAGGCGGATTTAAAACTTTTTTTACTGGATAAATATTCGGAGAGAAAAGACCTTCAGGAAGCGCAAATGTTAATGATAAAAGGTCAGGATTTTGGATTATTATCGGAGGCTGGTTTGCCTTGCATCGCTGATCCAGGAAATTTAATGGTAAAATGGTGCCATGAAAATTCCGTAAAAGTGATTCCCGTAAACGGACCTTCTTCTATTATTCTTGCCTTAATTGCAAGTGGACTCAATGGTCAGGAATTTACCTTTCATGGATATTTGCCCATCGATAAATCGGAGAAGAAAGCCAAAATTAAATGGTTAGAAAATCAGGTGAATTCTACGGGATATTCCCAGATTTTCATGGAAACGCCGTATCGGAATAATCCACTTTTTGAGGATTTATGCAAAACACTTTCGCCACAAATTAAATTGTGTATTGCGGCAAATATAAATGATCCTGATAATGAATTTATTAAAACGTTGACCATTAAAGATTGGCAGAAAAACAAACCAGAACTGCATAAAATACCGGCGGTTTTTGTATTGGGAAAATAGATATTAAACCAGCAATCCGTATTTTTTTTTTAATGGTTAAGGGAAATGTGAATTTCATCCAGTACGAAATTAATAATTTAACAACCCTTAACAGCTCTTTTGCATCATTGTTGCGTGTACATCTTAAAATAAATTATTATGTCAGAAAAAAAATTAGCTGGAATCTGGATGGATTCTGAAAACGCAACCGTAGTAAAGAATCATGATATCGAAAGTGCTTACAAATTCTTTGTTTGTGATCCCGTGAAAAGAATTGTACAAGGTGGAAATTCCAGCGAAAAGAATGCAAACAATGCAGAACAAACCAATACTGCGAAATTTTTTAAAGATTTAGAGAGCTTGATCACCAATACAGAAGAATTGTATTTAACGGGTACTGGACAAATTCAAGAGCAATTTAAAAATCATTTGGCAGAAACAGCCCAATTCAAAAACTTGAAAGTGACTTTAGATACTGCACAGAAAATGAGCGATGAACAAGTTTTAGAAACTGTGAAAAAACATTTCGGAGAATAAATTTTTTTCCAGAAAAAGTAAATCCTTTCTAATTCAGAAAGGATTTTTTTTGCTATTTTTTTCTATTGCGAAATTTTTTTACCAAGTAAATAAGTACAGGAATAAAGATAAAGAAAGGCCAAAATGAAATAAGACCCAAAAGAAAACTCACAAAAGAATTCCAACCTTCCGCGACTGAATCACCGAATCTGCTGCCAAATCCTATTTTTGAAGTGGCAGAACTTCTTGCTTTTTCCTTAAATAAAAGCAGGTCCAAAGTGCTGTAATTTACGCGGTCATCGATGAAGCGTAATCTTCCTTCGGCAACATCTATTTCATCTTCCAGGGCACGAATATTTTCCTGAATTTCCAACATATCTTTTGTCGTAGCCGCATTTTTCAACATTTCTCGGTATTTCTCCAGATAGATTCTTTTGTTTTCTAACTTGATGGAAACATCGGTGTATTCTTCAGTTACATCTTCAGCTTTCACCGTTTTCGCTTCTACAGAACCAATTCCTTCGGAAAAAGAATTGATGATGGCATCAAAATTTTGGTGCGGAACTCGGATGACTAAATTGATATTTTCTGACGTATCGGAATTCCGAAAAGTTTCGCTTTGGAGGTAAGCTTTGTTGTTCTTAATAATTTCTGAAACCTTCTTTTTCGCTTCCATTAAATTGGCAACTGCAATTTCCATATCGCCATTTTTAATGATTTTTTTAGAAATGGTATCTGTTTTTTTTGGTGATGTTTCTTCACTCGGATCTACAGTTTGCGCAACTTCCATCGGTGGAGGCGGAGTTTCCATTTTAGGTGCTGATTCTGGAATTACTTCCATCAAACTTGCATTTACTTGCATTTCTCCTTGATCATTGCTTTTTCCACAAGAGAAAAATAGAAAGAGGATAAGAAAAAAAGTTAGTCTTGTTATCATTATTGCAGTGTTTTATATTAATATTTGAGTGCGAATTTCTTTAAAACAAAATGCAGGAGCCAAATTGGGCCGATTAAAAGAAACTGCAGATCCTTCAGAAAACTTGGCTTTTTACCTTCTATTTTGTGTCCATAAAACTGTGCGATCCAGGAAAGAATGAAAACGCTGAGGAAAAAGATCCAGGAATGAGCTTCTAACTTTACGTTGACAAAATAAATGAAGTGTTCCAAAAGCAGCATAATGAAAAACATGATGATCGCAATTCTCCAGGAAAGTCTGAAATAAAAGACGGATACTGCAATAATCGCCAAAATGGAAACCACGCTTATCGCACCAAAATAAAGGATAAAAATATGGGGCGCTGGAATGAGAGAAATAAATCCAAGAATGCTCCAAAATATTAAAGGCACGCAAATCCAGTGAATGATTTTATTCGTTGGGTTTTGGTGGCTTTCAGCATATTCAGAAAAGAGTTGGTCAATTTTTCTCATTATTAGAACATTTTTCTGTGACTAATTTAGTCAACTTTTCCTAATGAGGACGCACCTCTGCGCAAAAAATTTTTTGATTCACCCTTTCTTCACTTTTGCGTATTTTTGAAAAAATTTTTGGAGGAATGAAAGATTTAATGGGACAGGCAATTTTGGATTATTTTCACAATAAAAAAACAGAAGATTTATTAACCGAGACGTCTATTTCTGAAATTGACGAATTACCGGTTGATTATTTATTTCGGGATTTCGATAATATGAATTTAATTGAGCAAAAAGCTTTGGAATTATCAAAGGGAAAGATTCTGGATATAGGTTCTGGAGCCGGTTCGCATAGTTTATATATTCAAAACGAGAAAAAATTAGAGGTTTTGGCTTTGGATATTTCTCCAAAATCTATCGAAGTCTGCCAATTGCGCGGTGTTGAAAATGCTATTTGTACTGATATTTTAAATTTTGCAGGCGAAAAATATGATACGATTCTCATGTTGATGAACGGAACTGGGATTTTCCAAAGTTTAGAAAAAATTGATTTGTATTTGGAAAAATTATATTCTTTGCTCCATGAAAACGGACAGATTTTAATTGACAGTACGGATATTTTGTACATGTACGATCGAGATGAAGAAGGCGGAGTTTTAGTTCCAGCTGATCATTATTATGGCGAAGTAGATTATTTTGTGCACTACAAACTGGACACTGAAAAACCCATAAAATGGCTTTATTTGGATTTTGAAACCTTAAAAAGGGCGGTAGAAAATAATGGATTTGACATTAAAAAAATTATGCAACGAGATGATTCTTATTTGGCGAAATTGACTAAAAAAGACCTGAATTAATTTTCAGGTCTTCTGTTTTAAAATATTTTAAAAAATTTATCCAATTTCAACACCATTTTCAACTTGTACATCAGGCGTGACAAAAACTAATTTTCCCTCTGCATCATTAGTTAAAAGCAACATTCCCTGAGATTCGATGCCGCGGATTTTTCTTGGCGCAAGATTTAATAAGATCATGACTTGTTTTCCGACACATTCTTCTGGCGTGAAACTTTCTGCAACTCCCGAGACTACGGTTCTTACATCAACTCCAGTATCCACAGAGAATTTCAGTAATTTATCGGCTTTTTCTACTTTTTCTGCAGTTAGGATCGTGGCTGTTCTTAAATCTATTTTCGTAAAATCATCAAACTGGATTTCTTCTTTCATTGGGTTGGCTTTTGGATTGGTTTTTTTGTTGGATTCTTTCGTGTTCTCTAATTTTTGAATTTGAAATTCAATCGTCTCATCTTCAATTTTTGAGAATAACAATTCCGCTGGATTAATTTGATGTCCGGTTTTGATTAAAACTTTTTTATTTTTAATTTCTTCCCAACTCAACTGAGAAACATTGAACATTTTCTGCAACTTTTCTGCGCTGAAAGGTAAGAACGGTTCGCAAATTTGGGCTAAACCAACTGCAATTTGTGCGGCCACGAAAAGAGATTGTGCCGCTTTTTCCGGATTGTCTTTAATGGTTTTCCAAGGTTCTTCAATCTGAAGATATTGATTCCCGAAACGCGCCAAGTTCATCATGGCCGTTAAAGCATTTCTGAATTCATAATGCTCTAAGAAATTTTCAACTTCGGTCGCAGCTTTGGTCACTTCCTGAAGTTCCTCGGCATTTTCATTTCCGGCTGGAACAATTCCGTCGTAATATTTATGAATCAAAACGGCAACTCTGTTGATAAAGTTCCCGAAAATCCCTACCAATTCTGAATTGTTTTTGGTTTGAAAATCTTTCCAGGTAAAGTTGTTGTCTTTCGTTTCCGGAGCAGAAGAAAGTAAGGAATAACGCAAAACATCTTGCTGTCCTGGAAATTCTTCTACATATTCATGTGCCCAAACTGCCCAATTACGGGAAGTTGAGATTTTGTCGTTTTCTAAATTTAAAAATTCAAAAGCGGGAACATTTGTGGGCATAATGTAATCTCCATGCGCTTTCATCATCGCCGGGAAAATAATACAGTGGAAAACAATATTGTCTTTCCCGATGAAATGGACTAAATCTGAATTCTCATTTTGCCAATACTCTTTCCAGTCTTTTCCATTTTTCGCCGCCCATTCCTGCGTGAAAGAAATATAGCCAATCGGTGCATCAAACCAGACATAAAGGACTTTTCCGTCTGCATCTGGAAGTGGAACCGGAACGCCCCAGTTTAAATCGCGCGTCATTGCTCTGGGTTTCAATCCATCGGTCAACCAGGATTTAACTTGCCCATAAACATTGGGTTTCCAATCATCTTTATGACCTTCGATGATCCATTTATTCAGAAAATCTTCATACTCATTTAAAGGAAGATACCAGTTTTTAGTCTCCTTTAAGATCGGAACATTTCCACTCAACATGGATTTTGGATTAATGAGTTCTGAAGGAGAAAGGGTAGAACCACATTTTTCGCACTGATCGCCGTAGGCGTTTTCGTTGCCACAATTCGGGCAAGTTCCTACAATGTAGCGATCAGCCAAAAATTCTCCAGCCTGTTCATCAAAATACTGTTCGGAAACATCTTCCGTAAATTTTCCTTTGTTATAAAGTGTTGTAAAAAAATCCTGACTGACTTGTTTGTGTTTCGGGGAGGTTGTGCGCGAATATTCATCAAAAGAAATCCCTAAATCACTGAAGGACTTTTTGATGATTCCATGATATTTATCGACGATATCTTGTGGAGTAACGCCTTCTTTTTTGGCACGAATGGTAATGGGAATTCCATGTTCATCGGAGCCACAAATAAAAGCCACGTCTTTTCCTAATCTTCTGTTGAATCTTGCATAAACATCTGCAGGAATGTAAACTCCGGCTAAATGTCCAATATGAACTGGCCCGTTTGCATAAGGCAAAGCTGCGGTAATTAATTTTCTATCTGACATGGTATATTCTAAATTTGTGCAAATATAGGGGATAAGATCAGGAAATCAGAATTATTGGAATTTGAATTTTAGGGTTCCGTAATTTTGTACAACACCTATTTCAATGCAGTATAATTCAGAAACTGTTAAACAAATGTTTAACATTATGTTAAATTTGTAAAAGAGGTTTGGGTATCCGTATTTTATTAATTATCATATAATCAGTCAATTAGGTTTATAATCTTCTTTTAATATATGATTATTATCAGAAATATTTAACAATTTTATAATAATTTTAGTAATATTTAAATTTTTGAGTAAATTGCATCGCTTCTTTTATTTAAAAGAATGAGGTAAAAAATATTAATCCTTAAATTTTATTTTTGTGAGAAACTATACTACAGTTTTGAAAATTGCACCGGCTTTTTTATTGTTTGCTGGAGCAATGCTACACGCACAAGCAACAGATTCAGTTAAAACTGCTGATATCGAACAAGTTGTTTTGATTGGTTACGGTAAACAGAAAAAATCTGATCTCACGGGATCGATCACTTCTGTCACGGAGAAAGACTTTAACCGAGGTGCAATTGTTTCTGCGGATCAATTGATAACGGGAAAAGCTCCAGGTGTAAGAATTGCCAGTGATGGTGGTTCACCGGATGCAACACCTAATATCAGAATCCGTGGTGGTTCTTCTTTAGGTGCTTCTAATAATCCTTTGATTGTTATTGATGGAGTTGCCTTAGATTCCAATAATTCTGCAGGATCAGGAAATCCGTTGAATTTGGTGAATCCGAATGATATTGAGTCCTTCGCTATTTTAAAGGATGCAACTGCAACTGCAATTTATGGGAATAGAGCTTCCAATGGGGTTATTATCATCAAGACAAAGCGAGGTGGTAACAAATTAAAAATTAATTTTAATTCGAACGTTCAAGTTGGGGAAATTACCAAGTATATTGATGTGATGAATGCGGAACAATTTACCAATTTCATTACGACCTATTATCCTCAGTACCGATATAGATTGGGAGTTGGTGGAAACATTAACGCACCCAATGTAACAGGACAGATTTTTGATACTAACTGGCAAAAAGAGATCTATAGAACTACGGTTTCTACAGATAATAATTTAAGTGTTTCTGGTAAATTGTTCAAGTTTATGCCTACAAGATTGTCTTTGGGGTATAACAATACGCAAGGAGCGGTAAAAACTTCGGATTACGAAAGATATTCTACCAGTTTAAATATGTCTCCGGTATTTTTTGATAAGCATTTGAAAGTTGATATCAGTTTGAAAGGAATTTATTCCGATTTTAACGCAATTGATACTGGAGGTGCAATCGGTGGAGCGCTTAATATGGATCCTACAAAACCGATTTATCTTGATCAAACCAGTTTAACTGGAGATCCTTATACAAGATTTGCGGGTTATTACCAAGACGTAATTTTAAACGGTGGTCAGTATAGAATTAATGGATCAAGTAATCCTTTAGCAATATTGAAACAAAGAAGAGCTCCAAATCAAATCTATAAATTTTTAGGAAATGCAGAATTTGATTACAAATTGCATTTTTTCCCAGATGTAAGAGCGGTAGTTAACTTAGCATTAGAGACTTCAACCTCAGATTTAAAAACTGTTTTTGATGAAAATGCGATTGGAAGTTACAGAAATCCACAAAATACGGTGGCTCCGAATGATTTCGTATTCAATCCAGGTGTTGATTATATGGAGAAGCAAACCATTGTTAATCAAACGTTAGATGCTTATTTGGTCTATGAGAAAAGGTACACAGGATTAATCTCTCATTTCTTACTACAAGGTGGATATTCTTATCAAAACTTTAAAAAT
>Ga0136636_10000381_pt1 | contig 21967 bp, 20 predicted proteins | sample AntDrymUQ8522106_2_FD_104653 | JGI IMG/M metagenome (GOLD analysis project Ga0136636, IMG submission 104653) | Polar desert sand microbial communities from Dry Valleys, Antarctica - metaG UQ852 (21.06) | ecosystem: Environmental > Terrestrial > Soil > Desert | place: Antarctica: Dry Valley... | reverse complement strand
TTTCCAAGCCACTGTACATTCTTCAACATCTGCCGGACGCAATACCAACATAGAATTATGTCCTTTGTGGTTTTTCAATTTTTCCATCAACCGAATTTGAGCTTCTTGTTCAACCGGTTCGTGTGTAGGACCATCTTCACCAACGCGGAAAGCGTCATGTGTCCAGATAAATTTCACTGGTTGTTCCATCAATGCAGCCATACGCACTGCTGGTTTCATGTAGTCGGAGAAAACGAAGAAAGTAGCACACGCAGCAATAACTCCGCCGTGTAAACTCATACCAATACTGATAGCTGCCATTGTTAATTCGGAAACGCCAGCTTGAAGGAATGCACCCGAGAAGTCATCTTTAGTAAACGCTTTGGTGTTTTTTAAGAAACCGTCTGTTTTGTCGGAATTCGACAAATCGGCACTTGAAACCACCATATTTTCAACTTGTTTTGCCAGTTCACCCAAAACGGTAGCCGAAGCAGCACGAGTTGCCTGACCTGGTTTTTGAACCACGGCATCCCAGTTCATTTTAGTTTTTCCTGAAAAGAAGAAAGCTAATTTTTCAGCCAATTCAGGGTCTTCTTTTACCCATGCAGCTTTAGCAGCTTGTTTGGTAGCTACAATTGCAGCCAATTCTTCAGCACGTTTAGCGTACAATTCTTTTGTTTCTTCAAAAATCACAAACGGATTTTCAGGATTTCCACCTAAGTTTTTGATACTTTCGGCATATGAAGCACCACACTCACCAAGAGGCATACCGTGAGTAGCACATTGACGCTCAAAGCTAGAACCATCAGCTTTCATAGCGCCTTTACCCATAATTGTTTTACCAATGATAAGTGTTGGGCGAGAAGTTTCTGCTTTGGCTTCGTTCAATGCTTTACGAATTTGTTCAGCATCGTTACCGTTGATTTCAATAACTTTCCATCCCCAAGCCAAATACTTTTGAGCTACGTTTTCGCTGGTAACAGCATTGGTTTCGGTTGAAAGTTGAATGTCGTTAGAATCATAGAACATAATTAGGTTGTTCAAGCCCAAGTGACCGGCAATACGACCTGCACCTTGTGAAATTTCTTCTTGCACACCACCATCCGAAATGAAAGTGTAAATGGTTTGGCTCATTAGTTCACCAAAACGAGCTTTCAAAAATTTAGCAGCAATAGCTGCACCTACAGCATAGGTATGACCCTGTCCGAGAGGACCTGATGTGTTCTCTACACCACGCATAATGTCTACTTCAGGGTGTCCCGGAGTTGGGCTTCCCCATTGACGGAACTGTGCCAATTCTTTCATAGTATATTTTCCGGTACAAGCCAGCACTGAATATAACATTGGCGACATGTGGCCTGGATCCAAGAACATGCGGTCGCGTCCTTCCCATGCAGGATTTTTTGGATCGTATTCCAAAAATTCAGAATAAAGTACATTGATAAAATCAGCTCCACCCATAGCACCACCCGGGTGACCCGATTTTGCTTTCTCTACCGCTGAAGCTGCCAAAATACGGATATTGTCGGCCGCACGGTTTAAAACTTGTGTTGAATTCATACTCATTATATTTGTTGTTTGTTGTTTCATTTGTAGTGATCAGAACTTGTATCCAACCGTATAACTAAATCCCCAATTGCTGGTTGCATTTCTTCCGTACCCGGGAATATACCACGGGCTTATTTCACCAACTTTATCGGTAGTGAGTAAATGCTTGTTGCGCAATGACCAACCCATAAAGGTGTTTTTGACCACTTCTACCCGAATACCAAAGACTAGTTCGAACCAGACTTTGCTGGGGCTTAGTTTACTTTCTGGAAGTGTCTGCCCGGCTCCCCAATAATCACTGGCAATAACCATGTTATTTATTGTATAGGTAGCATTTGTCATACCTAGCCTCAATCCCATAAGAAAGAGGTTGGGGCTTAGTTTAACGTCCTTCTTCTTTTTTACTAAGTTGAAATCTATACCTACACGGCCAAAGAAACCGTTGGTTTTGAATGTGAGATTCTCTAGCGATGTTTTGTTTACACTTGCGTAGCCTAGTTCTACAATCGGTAGGTACTTGTGTTTAATATCTATTTGTGCTCCTGCTTCAACAGAGTATATATCTTTCGACAGAAGTGTTGAGCTTACAATTGATGCGGCATCAATTTGCAGCGTCATTCCATCCCAAAACTTAGTTTTAGGTTCTTTAACTTCTATTTTTTTGTCTTGTTTTTCCTGTGCTTGAATGGAAAACACAACAAAGCAAATCAGTAAGCTAGTTAATAAATATTTGTATGTGCTCTGCATTTGTTGCGTTGACTTTGTGATTAATGATTTTGATTGAATCGATCAAATGGTTGGTTGTGAGTACAGTATCGATGGAATGCACTTCCATGCAACCACATTCTAATGATATATAATAGTTTGAATTGGTATGTAGAACTTGGACTGTATCTTTTGCTGTTTTGAACGTAAGTACGAATTTCGACCCGTTTTCAAATTTATTTAAAGGTAAATAGATCTTTTGAATAGATTTTGATTTGTATAAAATCGAATCTATAAGCGTTCCATTTGTTGCTAACCCTCTTACAGATAAGGTATCCAGGTTTATTGCTCTGGTAGTGTAAATGTTTTTTGCAGTATCGGTTAAAGCCTGGGTATAAAAGCCAACTCCCAATTTTACAATTCGGTCTTCGGTGCAATTTTCATTACTTGCGCACGAAATGCCAAGTAGTACGAAAGCTATGAGGAGTAGGCTAGTGCTGTGTTTCATTTTGTTTATTTCTTATACCTGCTAAATTTATTGCAAAAGCATTCTTACTTCCTTTTTCAATTTATCCGTAGCTAATTCGGAAGGTGTATTTTCGCTAGAATTATATACCTGAATGATCAGTTCTGCCAAAACTGATGCCGAATCATTTGGCTGGCAATCGGCAGCAGTACTGTTGACTAATCGCAGCAGGCTTTCCTGCGCACTGCGTATATGGTTCCACACTTCATCACTTACATAAATTTGTTGCGATAGATTATGTGAAAATTCTTGACGTATGGCCGACAGCAATTGGGTATGAAGTTCCATATTGGTCATCCCCGGTTTAGCCACACTTACAATTAATGTGCTCGGTGTGGTGCGTTCCAATACCAATATCAATCGTTCATAAGCTCTCAACCGGATAGGGGTAAATACTGCTGAGGCTTCTTTGCGCAATTCATAGTTGCGCCGTTTTTCTTCATTGCGCAGCAATTTGTCAATAAGCAAATAGGCCGTAAGTAAAACGACTAAAGCCGGTAATATGTATTTTAAAATCTCCATTATTTCCTTTGCTTTTATGCTTAAGTAGTTACAGATGTTTAGTTACAAGTTACAAGTTTTGTTCTCTGAAAGTGATAAATAGTATTTTGCGATAACAGAAAAAGGAATAAAAATAATTAACGAATAGATTAATAATTATTCTCAATTACTTCAATAAAGCTTCGACCTTATTTTTAATACAATGTAACTCGTAACTCGTAATTTTGTAACTGGTAACTGAATTATATTTCTTTTTCAATCTTATAATTGTTACGTTCCGTAGAGTTGCGAGCTACAATTTCGCCAACAAAACCTGCCAAAAATAACTGCGTACCCAACATCATAGCCAACATGGCCAGATAGAAATACGGACTATCCGTCACTAGAGGTGCTTTTACATGTTCGATGATGGCCACTAGTTTATTTACTCCAACAGCTATTACAGCCAGAAATCCGAGTAAAAACATGATGCTACCGTATAATCCAAAGAAATGCATGGGTTTTTTGCCGAATTTCGACAGAAACCAAAGAGAGAGCAAATCAAGATAACCATTTACAAAACGGCTTAAACCAAATTTTGTTTCACCGAACTCACGTTTGCGATGTTCAACCACTTTTTCGCCAATGCTTGTAAATCCGGCATTCTTTGCTAAATAGGGAATGTATCGGTGCATTTCACCGTAAACTTCTATGTTTTTTACCACATCGTTACGATAGGCTTTTAGTCCGCAGTTCATGTCGTGCAGTTTCAAACCGGTAACTTTACGGGCAGTAGCATTATATAGTTTGGAAGGAATGTTTTTAGTCAGTGTTGAATCGTAGCGTTTCTTTTTCCAGCCCGAAACCAAGTCGTAATTTTGGTTCTTTACCATTTCGAATAATTCCGGAATTTCGTTAGGGCTATCTTGCAAATCGGCGTCCATGGTAATGACCACATCGCCTTGAGCAGCCCGAAATCCACAATACAAGGCCGGCGATTTTCCGTAATTATGACGGAATTTTATTCCTCTCACATTTTTAGACCGTTTTTGGAGCGATTCCACCACGTCCCACGATTTGTCGGTACTACCATCGTTTACAAACACCACTTCGTAACTGAATTTGTTTTCATTCATCACGCGTTCAATCCATTCGAAGAGTTTTGGTAACGATTCTTCTTCGTTGTAAAGCGGCACTATTATCGAAATATCCATATTTAATTTAGTTACAAGTTACAAGTTCTGAGTTACAGATAGCAAGCTTTTTTATAGAACGGCCAACTGATTACTGTTCACTGTTGACTGAATAAGTCTTTGTCTTTTTTTACAAATGCAGCCATTATTACTCCTACAACAAGTCCCATTATAAGATTAGTAATCACATACACCATGGAGAATGAGGCGGGTTTAAACATGCTTTGTACTTGTGATACGCTGGCATCGTTCATTGGGAATTTCATCATCTGCATGGTTTTCATTGTTTCCTGAAACATGTTTTCCAAAAATGCGGTGTTGATAAATTGGAAGTAAACAAATTTTACCACCGTGGAAATCAATGCTGCGTAGAAAAAGGTGAGCAAGATGTAAAGCAGCGCTTTGCCGTACGAAATCGACCCTTCGCATTCGTTATCGCGAAAACGCACTGATAATTTATACATTAGAACTACAATATATGCAGCAATAGCATAAGTTAGCAGAGCCAGCGCTGTGATTTTGGTTACGGAAAGAATAAAATTTAGTGAGAATAAACCTCCTAAAATAAGGCCGCCATGCATGGCTGACTTGACAATATTTTGTTTCATGAATCCATTTTTTGAGATGTGCACAAAAGTACAAAAAAACTGCAAATACTAAAAGGAAAAATACAACTTAAAGCACAGGATGATATTTTGAGAATAGTTTATGTTACAAACTATCCTTTTTTACGGAATGGATTCTGTTTTTTGATAGAAAAAAATGCGTTGAATTGAAGCACTCCAAATATGAAACTCTGAAAAAAAGCGTATCTTTGTACCTTCAAAAAAATAGCTTTCGATTTTGAACTGGTAATTAAAATACCTAAATCGAAAACTCTTTTTAAATCATGAATTGTGCATTATTAATTATAAATTGTTATGAATATATCGTATAATTGGCTAAAACAGTACATTAACATTGATGTAACCCCCGATGCATTGTCGAAAGCACTAACTTCTATTGGTTTAGAAGTGGGTGGAGTAGAAGAGGTGCAAACTGTAAAAGGTGGATTGGAAGGATTGGTAATAGGCGAAGTGCTTGCTTGTGGTGCGCACGAAAATTCCGACCACTTACATGTAACCACCGTAAATGTGGGTGCAGGTGAACCTTTACAAATTGTATGTGGTGCACCCAATGTAGCTGCCGGACAAAAAGTAGTAGTGGCCACTGTGGGTACCAAACTTTACTCGGGCGACGAAAGTTTTAGCATTAAACGATCAAAAATACGTGGTGTTGAGTCAGTGGGAATGCTTTGTGCACAAGATGAAATTGGAATAGGAACAAGCCACGACGGGATTATTGTTTTGCCTGCAGATGCTCAGGTGGGTACCTTGGCCAAAGATTACTACAACATTAAAAGTGATTATTTATTGGAAGTAGATATTACACCTAACCGTGTGGATGCTGCTTCGCACTTTGGAGTAGCGCGCGATTTGGCTGCTTTTTTTGCATTGAAAGATAAATCGGTACAACTTACTCGCCCTTCGGTGGATGCTTTTGCCGTTCAAAATACAAACCTGACCATTCCTGTAGTGGTGGAGAATACGGATGCTTGTCCGCGTTATTCGGGCGTTACTATTTCGGGTGTTACGGTTACCGAATCGCCTGAATGGTTGAAAAACTACCTGCAAATTATTGGACTTCGTCCTATCAATAATATTGTGGATGCTACCAACTTCGTGTTGCACGAATTGGGACAGCCGCTTCACGCTTTCGATGCCGACAAAATTAAAGGTGGCGAGGTACGTGTGAAAAATATGCCCGAAGGAACAGTATTCACTACTTTGGATGGTATTGAGCGCAAGCTGAATGCTGCCGATCTGATGATTTGTAACTCCGAAAATGCGATGTGCATTGGTGGCGTATTTGGAGGTTTAGATTCGGGTGTAACCGAGACTACCAAGAATGTATTTTTGGAAAGTGCTTACTTTAATCCGGTAACCATTCGCAAAACGGCTCGTCGTCATGGGTTGAACACTGATGCTTCTTTCCGTTATGAACGTGGGTGCGATCCTACCAATACCATTTATGTGCTGAAACGTTGTGCTTTGTTGATTCAGGAAGTGGCCGGTGGACAAATCTCCAGTGAAATTGTAGATGTTTATCCCGAAGAAGTAAAACCATTCGTGGTAGAACTTTCGCTTCGTAAAGTAAATACCTTGATTGGTAAAGAAATTGGCAAAGAAAACATTGAAACGATCCTCGCGGCTCTCGAAATGAAAATTGTGAGCCAAACCGAAGAAGGATATGTGTTGCATGTGCCGGTTTACCGGGTGGATGTGCAACGCGATGTGGATGTGATTGAAGATATTCTGCGTATTTACGGATATAATAATGTAGAAATTGGCGATACACTGAAATCGAATTTGAGCTTCGGCACCAAACCGGATAGTTATAAATTGCAACACCTTATTTCGGAGCAATTAACCGCTCAGGGTTTCAACGAAGTGTTAAACAATTCGCTTACCAAAGGTGGTTATTACACCGACTTGACTTCATATCCTGCTGCCAATCTGGTGAAAATGCTTAATCCGCTAAGTTCCGATTTGAACGTGATGCGTCAAACTATGCTTTTTGGTGGACTGGATAATATTGCTCGCAATATCAACCGTAAAAATGCCGATTTGAAATTCTACGAATTTGGTAATTGCTATTATTACAATGCAGAGAATAAAAAAGTCGGTGAAGCGCTGTCGGCTTATTCCGAAGATTTCCATTTGGGATTATGGCTTACCGGCAACAAACGCTCACCATCTTGGGTATCTGCCGAAGAGAAATCGAGCGTGTACGAATTGAAAGCATTTGTCGAAAATGTGTTTGCCCGTTTGGGCTTTAGTATGCGTAAACTGGTGGTGGGCGAATATGCCAACGACTTGTTGAGCGAAGCATTGGCTGTTTACTCTCGTTCTGGAAAGCAATTGGGCGTTTACGGTATTGTTGATGCCAAAATTCGTAAGATGATGGATATTGATGCTGAAGTCTACTTTGCTGATTTGAACTGGAATGCTATTCTGGCAGAACTAGGCAACCAAAAAGTGCGGTATACCGAATTGGCAAAATTCCCTGAAGTAAAACGCGATTTGGCATTATTGCTTGATAAAAATGTAACATTTGCCGAAATAGAAAAAATAGCTTTCGAAACAGAGCGCAAACTATTGAAAAGTGTAAACCTATTTGATGTTTACGAAGGAAAGAATTTAGAAGAAGGCAAAAAATCGTACGCCGTAAGTTTTCTATTGCAAGACGAGACCAAAACACTTACTGATGGACAAATAGAGCCGATAATGAAAAAACTGCAAGGCAACTTTGAAACAAAACTTGGTGCGAAACTAAGGTAGAAGAAGCAGTGAGCGGTAAGCGGCAAGGAACTTGTCTGTCAATATAAAAAAAGAATAGAAAATAATTGAGGGAAAAATATATTTCAAATAGCCGTGCAATTTACTTACTGCTTAATACTTATCGCTTGCCGCTAAAAAAATAAAAAGATGAACGACGAAGAACTCTCATTCACTGGAAAAATTCTCCACACCCCATACGCAAAGCCTGATGCCTATGGTGCATTGAGCATGCCGGTTTATCAAAATGCTGCTTTCGAATTCGAAACGGCAGAGATGATGGAAGCTGCGTTTATGGGAAAGGTGGCCGAACATACTTACTCTCGCATTACGAATCCTACGGTGCAGTATTTCGAGAGCCGTGTGCAAACAATTACGGGTGCATTTAGCGTAACGGCTTTGAACTCGGGCATGGCAGCTATTTCGAATGTAATTTTTACCCTTGCCAAAACGGGCAGTAATATCGTTACTTCGCGCCATTTGTTTGGTAATACCTATTCGTTCTTCGCATTTACCATGGCAGCGTTTGGAGTGGAAACCCGCTTTTGCGACCTGACGAACCCTGACGAAGTGGAAGCCCAGATTGATGCGAATACCTGTGCTGTTTTTCTGGAAATTATCACCAATCCGCAAATGGAAGTGGTGGATCTGAAAGCCATCTCAGCCATTACTAAAAAAGCAGGTGTACCTTTGGTGGCCGATACTACCATTATTCCTTTCTCTGCATTTAAGGCCCAACACTGGGGTGTGAACATTGAGGTTGTATCCAGTACAAAATACATTTCGGGTGGAGCTACCGGTTTGGGTGGTTTGATTTTGGATTATGGTAATTTCAACTGGATTTCGGCACCTAAGCTGCATGTTATGGCTAAGGAATTCGGGTCGGCAACATTTACCGCTAAGCTTCGCAAGGAAATTCACCGTAACTTAGGTGCATATATGACTCCTCAGGTGGCCTATATGCAATCCCTTGGGTTGGAAACGCTCACTCTCCGTTACGAGCGTGCCACCAACACCTGTCTGCAATTGGCACAACGACTGCAAACGCTTTCGAAGGTAGAATCGGTAAACTATACCGCCCTGCCCGAAAATAAATATTACTTGCTAAGCAAAAATCAGTTTGGCAAACAACCGGGTGCTATGTTTACGTTCAATCTGGAGTCGCGCGAGGCTTGCTTTACGTTCCTCAACAAGTTGAAACTGGTAAAACGTGCTACTAACTTATTCGACAATGTGAGTTTGGCTATTCACCCGGCAAGCACCATTTTTGGCACATTTACCCCCGAGGTGCGCAAAGAAATGAACGTGTCTGACAAGACCATTCGTATATCGGTGGGATTGGAAGATGTGGAGGATTTGTTTAAAGATTTTGAACAAGCAATATTGTAATTCTAGGGACAGGTCGTGACCTGTGTCCTCCTAAAGATAAAAATAAAAATAACCGTGACCTGTCATCATAAAAAGGAATAAAGAATCCCCTCAAATCGATTATTCGATTTGAGGGGATTTTGTTTTGGGGATAAATTATCCTCGAATTTATATAACTGAATTATTTTCCGAAAATAATTCACTAAACTATTGCCAGTGTTAAATAGAACATCTATCTTTAACCCATTGAAAATGCAATACAGTTGTAATCCTATGTAAGCAGCATTATAGCACGACTCTACGCTTTAATTACGCCTCTATTTTCGTGGGGAACTCGTCCCCATCACGGGGGCTAGTTCCCCACGATTGAGCATTACTTCCCCCTGATGGGGAAGAGCTTATTGTTAATGAGGACGTCATCCCCATCATGGGGGCGGTTTCCCCGCGGTAGGGAAGTGATCCCCCTCGCGGGGAAACGATTATTCATCTTGAGCAAGCTTTCCCCATCAAGGGGAGATAATAATTCAGGTTTAGCGCACTCTTTTAAGTTTGTACTTCCTGATTGAAACCGAAACCGACTTAATGTACCAGCTGGAGGGGGTGCATAAGCGTGAGAATGTCCCTCCATTTGTTTACAATTATTCCAATGAAATTATGCGTAACATTTCGTATGCTGAGCAAATCAGCAAAGCACAGGTTCTTATTTCTGGTCTGAAAGGTAATGCCGATCAGATTGCCCGTCGTGGTTTGGACGAAGCATTTGTGATCCGAATGGACTCCAATCGTAACGATGCAACCGCCCTTAACGACGAACAGGAAAAGCTCAAAGCCGCGCTGAAAATGAAAACAGCCGAATTGGATGCCAAACTACTCGAACTGGATCTGCAAGCCGCAGAAGCCCGGAAGATAGTGAAAATGGACTTCCCACAAAACCAGTGGAAAGCGTTCGGCATCGAAGACAAACGCTAAGGCGTACAAAAAGAAAAGCGGCGGGCAAAGTGAGCTCGCCGCTTGGATATAGACAAGGTTTTAATTGTTCGGAGTGTATTCTCCTTCATCTCTATCTCCCCACTGCCCTCATTTCGCCAAAAAAAACTCCCTATCCCCATTTTCCCTTTTGTTGAAAAAAATGTACCTTTGCGTTTCTTTTTCATTATACAGCAGAATGACTTACCAAACACATATACTTTCTAACGGACTCAAACTAATTCATAAACCAGACACGTCGGCTGTGGCCTATTGTGGACTGGTGATTAATGTCGGATCGCGCGACGAGGCTGACGCAGAGCAGGGCATGGCGCACTTTATTGAGCACATGCTTTTCAAAGGAACTGAAAAACGTCGTTCGAGTCATATTATCAATCGCTTGGAGAATGTGGGAGGGGAGCTAAACGCCTTTACTTCGAAGGAAGAAACGGTGGTGTATGCAACGGTTTTGAGCGAGTATTTTGAGCGTGCCATGGAACTGATTGCGGACATTACGCTGCATTCTACCTTTCCGCAAAAGGAAATCGACAAGGAAGTGGTGATTATTCTGGACGAGATTCAGTCGTACAACGATAGTCCTTCGGAACTTATCTACGACGATTTTGAGGAAATGCTTTTCGAGCACCACGCCATTGGTCATAATATCTTAGGCAAAACCGAATTGTTGGTCAACTACACTACCGACGATGCCAAACGCTTCATCGCAAAACATTATTCTCCTCAGGAAATGGTGTTTTTTTCGCTGGGCGATTTAAACTTCAAGCAATTGATCCGCTGGGCCGAGAGATATCTCGCTACTGAGCCAAGTCCCGAGCGCATCTCCGAACGCACTGCCCCTACCACCTACACGCCTTCGCGACGTGAGATTATAAAAAATACACATCAAGTCCATTTTATTGTTGGAAACAGAGCGTATGATCTCTATCATCCTAAACGGATAGCGATGTATATGCTCAATAATATTCTGGGGGGGCCGGGCATGAATAGCCTGTTGAACCTATCGTTGCGCGAAAAGCACGGGTTGGTTTATAACGTGGATTCCAACTACCAACCGTTTGTAGGCACGGGTATGTGGAGCGTATATTTTGGTTGCGATGTAGAAAATGCCGCCAAATGCGAACAGCTAGTGTACGCCGAACTGCAAAAACTTCGCGAACAACCCTTGTCCGAAAGTGCGTTGAAGAAATATAAGCTTCAGCTCTTGGGTCAAATGGCCATTGCCAGCGAGCAGAAAGAGAATATGGCACTCAGTTATGGCAAGAGTTTTATGCGTTACGGCAAAATTGATGATTTGGAAACTGTACGAAAAAAGATAAATGCTATTACGGCCGAAGAGCTTCAGATTGTTGCCCGTGAGATTTTTCAGGTGGAACAATTGTCGGTGCTGAAATACGTTTGATCAGTTTCGTGAAACTCTCAATCCTCCGCCAATAGTCGGACAAGCTCTTAAGGGGACTAAAAGAGTGGTATTCGAGATGATAAACGTTATTGAGTAGAACTGGAATACGAGGCTTTTCAATTAAGAGTCAAATGAGTAGGCTACATACTGAAAACCCTGAAAGAGTTTAATTTGAATAACTGTGGGTGAAGCCCACGGATGGACAATAGTTCATGCATTCAGCCCTAGAGGGGCTGAACATTAGATAGTGTTATTCAACCACTTCGTGGCTGCCTGATTCTAGGTATTAATTCAGTGGGCTGCACCCACGGTTATTCAGATGTAGCCACTTCGTGGCAAAGATGCTTGCTGTGTGGATAAATGAAACCTCGAGAATACAAAAACAAATAAAAAAATAGGTTGACTGCGAGCAGTTAATTGTATACAGTTGTCACTTACTGATTGCTGTGTCACTGATTACTGTTTACTGATAACTGCATACAGATAACTGATGTTAGACGATTATATTTTATCCCACTCGGATGCTGAACCAGCTTATCTGGCCAAAGTGAACCGGGATACGCATTTGAAGATGATCAATCCACGAATGCTTTCGGGTGCATTTCAAGGGCGCGTGTTGGCTATGTTTTGTCACATGATTCAGCCCAAACACATACTGGAATTGGGCACCTTTACGGGCTATTCTGCCTTGTGTATGGCCGAAGCATTGAACGAAGAGGGCGTACTACATACGATAGAATGCGATGATGAAGCCGAAGATTTTATTCGGGCTAATTTTGCCGGTTCGGAGCATGGGCGCAAAATTCAGTTGCACATTGGTGAGGCATTGACCGAAATTGCGAAGCTCAACGAAACCTTTGATGTCGTTTTTATCGATGCCGATAAACGGGAGTATCTGGCTTACTATGAAGCCGTGCTGCCCAAACTCAGACAAGGCGGTTTTATCCTTGCCGATAATACTTTGTGGGACGGTAAAGTGCTGAAAACAATGGAACCAAACGACAAGCAAACCATTGAAATTTGTAAGTTCAATGACTTTGTAGCCATCGACCCACGGGTTGAAAAAGTGATACTGCCACTGAGAGATGGACTGACTGTGATACGAAAAAAGTAAATACAATTGACAGTTGACAATGATGTTTATATATATTGTCTGCTGGCGTCTTTTTTTGCTATTTATAGAAATGATATGTTGAACAATGCGACAGAAATCGATAGATAATTGCTAACTGTTCACTGATAACTGAAAAATATGTATATTTACGAATTAGAATTAAAGGTGCGGGATTACGAGTGCGATATTCAGGGTGTTGTAAACAATTCTGTGTATCAGAATTACTTGGAGCATACGCGTCATGAGTTTCTGGAAGAAAACCATATCAGTTTTGCCGAACTGCACCACCAAGGCATTGATGCCATGGTTTCGAGTATTGAAATAGCGTACAAAACACCATTAAAACCCGGTGATAGTTTTATTTCAAAACTTTATGTTACCCAGGAAGGGGTTCGCTATATATTTCATCAGGTCATTTATCGTAAATCCGATAATAAGCTGGCCATTAAGGCAAAAGTAAATGCAGTAGTGGTTGTCAATGGAAAATTGGTAGCTTCTCTGCCTGTTTTCGACGAGTTAGTGGCACGCAGTCAGACCAAAGAGGTTTAAACTATTTGCTTATTCACTTGTTTATCCAATTAATAATTAAATTTCAAATACCTTATGAACGAATTTTTAGAAATAGAAGAAAATATAGTTCGAATGCTTAAAACCGTGTTCGATCCCGAGATTCCTGTAAATATCTATGATTTAGGATTGATTTATAAAATTGACTTAGCCGAGGACGGAAAACTAATCATTGAAATGACTTTAACTGCTCCAAATTGTCCGGCAGTAGATTTTATTGTTGAGGATGTGCGCATGAAAGTAAGTAGCGTGGAGGGCGTAAAAGAAGTGGATGTTCAGATAGTGTTTGAACCCGCTTGGGACAAAGAAATGATGAGCGAAGAAGCGCAACTGGAATTGGGATTTTTATAAATAAAGTTGACCGTTGATAGTTGACAATTGACAGTGAAGGCATTTCATACCAACTACAACCTCGTAACCTGTAACTCGTAACTAAATAAATGATTTATTTTATATCCGATGCCCATTTGGGTTCGCGTTTGGTGAAAAATCCTAGAGCGCACGAAAAAAAAATAACGGATTGGCTGGATAGTGTAAAAAAAGATGCTACAGCAATCTATCTTCTAGGCGATATGTTCGACTTCTGGTACGAGTACCGCACTGTAGTTCCAAAGGGCTACGTTCGTTTTCTGGGTAAATTGGCCGAATTGGTCGATGCCGGTATTGAAATTCATTTCTTTACAGGCAATCACGATATCTGGACTTTTGGTTATTTTGAACAGGAACTAGGACTTATTGTTCATCGTAGTCCTATTGAAATAGAAATTGGCAGCAAACGCTTTTTCCTAGCCCATGGCGACGGACTCAATGCAAATGACAAGAGATTCCAGTTGTTACGGAAAATATTCCATAGTCGTACTGCACAAAAGTTATTCAGATTAGTCCCAGCACAACTCGGTCAGAGCTTTGGATATGCCTGGTCGAAAAGGAACAGACTGAGAATTTTACATTTGGAAAATAAGTTTCTAGGTGAAGAAAAAGAAGATTTGGTTGTCTTCTCGAAAAAATATGTTCAAGATCACGATGTCGATTTTATGATTTATGGACACAGACACATACTCCTTGATTTGGAGCTGAAAGATAAAAAACGTGTGATTATTTTGGGCGACTTTGTGAGCATATTTTCTTACGGAGTGTTCGATGGAGAGAATTTTCATCTAGAAAATGTGCCCGAAGATCAACAAGTCTGGTAAACAAAGAACAAGAGTTTGGACCGCAAATTACCCAAATAAACGCAAATTTAGGCTAATCTTTATCGCTAGATGCTGTTTAAAAGAGAAGAATTTATTTGCGTAATTTGCGTTTGAATATTTTGCGTAGGTAGGATTGTCTGGTGAGTTATGAATTTTGTATGCCCACCGTGCAGCAAGCCACCACACCGGCCGTTTCGGTTCTCAAGCGGCTATTTCCTAACGAAACAGGCACAAAACCTAACGACAATGCTTTTTGCACTTCCTCCTTGCTGAAATCGCCTTCTGGTCCAATCAGAATCAATACGTCTGTTAAATTTTGACACTCTGTTTGCAAAAGTCGTTTATCTTCTTCGTGGCAATGTGCAATAAATTTCTTCGAGGCTTGATGTTTCTTCAACAATTCATCAAAAGTACAAAGTGGGTTTAATGTTGGGAAATATGCCTTTACCGATTGTTTGGATGCCGAAACAATGATTTTTTCTAAGCGCTCAGCATTAATGATTTTTCGCTCGGAGTAACGACAAATGATAGGTGTAATTTCATCGATGCCTATCTCGGTTGCTTTTTCGATAAACCATTCCAGACGTTCTATGTTTTTGGTGGGAGCAATTGCAATGTGTAATTTGTAATCACGTTTGCCATGTTCCAATACGGTATCTGTTATTTCAAATCCACAATGCTTTGGATGCGGATTCGTAATCTTTGCTTTGTAGAAGCCTCCAATACCATCAACTACCTCAATAGCATCGCCCACGTGCAGTCGCAGTACTTTGACAGCATGTTGCGATTCGTCTTCTGGAAGAATAGTACCGGCAGCAAGATTTGGAACGTAGAATAAAGCCATTTTAATTTAATTCATAATTCACAATTCACAATTAATAATTGAAGAGAATCCAATAACTAATTATGCATTATGAATTATACATTATGAATTATTTAGTAGATTTCTCCCTTGGCAGCCAATAGCGTGTTTTTCAATAACGAAACAATCGTCATAGGTCCTACACCGCCAGGAACTGGAGTAATAAATGAACATTTAGGAGCCACTTCATCGAAGTTAACATCACCACTTAAACGAAACCCACTTTTTGTTTTATCAGATGGAACGCGGGTGGTACCTACGTCGATGACTGCAGCACCATTTTTTACCATGTCGCCCGTCAAAAACTCGGGCATTCCCAGCGCAGCGATAATAATATCGGCTTGCAGGCAAATTTCTTTCAGGTTTTTAGTACGGCTGTGGCAAACAGTGACCGTTGCATCGCCTGGATATCCTTTTTGCATCATTAATGAAGCAACCGGCTTTCCAACAATATTGCTACGTCCAATCACCACGCAGTTTTTACCGGCGGTAGGAATTTCGTAGCGTTTGATTAATTCTATAATGCCCGAAGGGGTTGCACAAACGTAACATGCCAAACCGATAGACAAGCGACCCACATTTACTGGGTGAAAACCGTCTACATCTTTGCGATAGTCGATAGCCTCAATGACTTTTTGTTCCGAAATATGTTTTGGTAATGGCAGTTGAACAATGAATCCGTCCAATTCTACATCTTTATTTAGATCATCTATTTTAGCCAGTAGTTCATCTTCAGTAACATCATCTTCGAACGTAATTTTAGTCGACCTGAAACCCACTTCCTCACACGATTTTACTTTGTGTGCCACATAGGTTTCACTGCCGCCATCATGTCCAACAATAATCACTGCCAAATGGGGCGCTCTTTTTCCCGAAGCAACTATTTGATTTACTTCTGCAGCGATTTCTGCCTTTACTTGTTCCGAAATGGCTTTGCCATCGATAATTTGATACGACATTGGTTGATTTGTTATTGGTTGATATGTTGACTGCTTAAGTATGAATAATAAGCCAATTATAAATTCTAAATAATTTTATCTGTGCTTTCCAATTTTCAGTTTGCCCTTACTCATAGTTGCCATTTTCATCATTTTACTGGTTTGGTCAAACTGTTTTAGCAAACGGTTCACGTCCACGATAGTCGATCCACTACCACTGGCAATACGTTGTTTACGACTTCCGTTCAGCAGAGTTGGATTTTCACGTTCGGTAGGAGTCATCGACTGAATGATAGCTTCAATTCCTTTGAAAGCATCATCGCCAATTTCCACGTCTTTCAACGCTTTTCCCATACCGGGAATCATTGCAGCCAAGTCTTTGATATTTCCCATTTTTTTGATTTGTTGAATCTGAGAAATAAAGTCGTTGAAGTCAAACTGATTTTTAGCAATACGCTTTTGTAAGCGGCGTGCATCTTCTTCATCGTATTGTTCCTGAGCACGCTCCACCAACGAAACGATATCACCCATTCCCAAAATACGATCGGCCATACGTTCAGGGTAGAACACATCCAATGCGTCCATTTTTTCACCTGTACCAACGAATTTGATCGGTTTGTCTACAACAGTGCGAATGGAAAGCGCAGCGCCACCACGTGTATCACCATCAAGTTTTGTAAGAATCACACCGTCAAAATCAAGACGATCATTGAACTCTTTAGCAGTATTTACGGCATCTTGTCCTGTCATTGCATCCACTATGAACAGAATTTCTTGTGGTTGAATGGCTTTCTTGATGGCCGCAATTTCGTCCATCATGGCTTCGTCAACCGCTAACCGTCCTGCTGTATCTATAATTACAACATCGTTAGAGTGTAACTTAGCATATTTTATAGCTGCTTCGGCAATCGCTATTGGATTTTTGCTTTCCAAATCAGAGAAAACAGGTACCTGAAGTTGCTCTCCAAGTACTCTCAATTGTTCAATAGCTGCTGGACGATACACGTCGCACGCTACCAATAAAGGGTTCTTAGATCGTTTTGTTTTGAGATAATTGGCCAGTTTACCCGAAAAAGTTGTTTTACCCGAACCTTGTAAACCCGACATAAGGATAACGGTTGGTGAACCTTTAAGATTGATATCCACATTGGCACCGCCCATCAGTTCTTTCAACTCATCGTGCACAATTTTTACCATCAACTGATTTGGTTTCAAAGAAGTAAGCACATTTTGTCCTAGTGCTTTTTCTTTTACAGTATCAGTAAATGTTTTGGCTATTTTGAAGTTTACATCGGCATCTAACAGTGCCTTGCGTACATCTTTGAGCGTTTCAGCTACATTAATTTCGGTAATTTGTCCTTCCCCTTTCAGGATTTTAAACGACCGTTCCAGTCTTTCACTTAACGATTCAAACATATTGTTATAATTGATTTTGTAGTTTTTTTACGAGTGTGCAAAGGTAAAAAAAATGCAGCAATCAGCAAAGTGTATTTAGTGTAAGAGCTGTGCAAATAAATTGTAATTTTTATTGAAAGTTATATGCCTGAAATTCAAAGCGGTGTCTTCTTTGCAACTTAAAAGATAGATGTCTCGAGAAAAATAGTTTGAATTTATTCCTTAAAAAACGATTTATTGCTTAACTTTGCAGCCGTTTTGGTGTTATAGTATAATACGAACAACAATGACTTAGTAGCTCAGCTGGTAGAGCAACAGACTCTTAATCTGTGGGTCGAGGGTTCGAACCCCTCCTGGGTCACTGATAAACAATTCAATAATATTTATTAACTCAAAATTAACGAAAATGAAAAAGAATGGATTAGTAGCTGTCGCTTTAAGTGCAGTTATTTTACTTGCAAGCTGTAGCTCAATGAGTAAAGCTGTAAAAGGAGGTTTACTAGGTGGTGGTGTTGGTGCTGCACTTGGAGCTGGTGTAGGTGCTTTAATTGGTAAAGATGCCAAAAGTGCTGCAATTGGTGCAGGTATTGGAACTGCTGTAGGTGCAACTACCGGTGCAATTATTGGTAAAAAAATGGATAAAGCTGCTGCTCAGGCTGCTGCTATCGAAGGTGCTAGAGTAGATAGCATCAGAGATGCTAACAATTTGAAAGCTCTGAAAGTTACTTTCGATTCAGGTATTTTGTTTGCTACAAATAAGAGCACATTGAACACTGCTTCAAAAGGTGCTTTGATTAAATTCTCTAAAATCTTGGTTGCTAATCCTACTATGGATATCACTATTTTAGGTCATACCGATAATGTAGGGTCTTTGGATACTAACCAAAAACTTTCTCAAAATCGTGCACAAGCAGTTGCTGATTTCTTGAAAATGCAGAACGTTGGTGAAGCTCAAATTAAAGACGTCATTGGTAAGAGCGAGACTCAACCGGTTGCTAACAATGCTACATCTGCTGGTAAAGCAGCTAATCGTCGCGTAGAAGTGTACATGTACGCTAGTGCTGCTATGATTAATGATGCTGCTGCGCAAGCAAAATAAGAAATTCTATACTTTTTATAAAAGGCACTTGTAATTATTTACAGGTGCCTTTTTTGCGAGCATGACCTTCTCATTAATTCATTTTCTGAAAATGATTTGATGTCTTGGCTGAATTCACATTTTTTGTCTAATTGGATAAAAGATGTAAATTTATTGTAGAATAATTTGTTACCCCCTTTTATTTTATAATTTTGCGTGTCAGAATGAATAGATAGTACAAAATAAATTTGTTATGATTCAAGAAAATTTTATTCGCCTTTTCGAGGATGGGTTCCGTAAAAACTGGGATCTTCCAGGCTTCAGTAACTATGGCGAAAACCTTACGCTGAGCTATGCCGATATTGCTAAGAAGGTGGCAGAATTACATATTTTATTTGATCAGTGTAGATTAAAGCAGAATGATAAAGTTGCGCTTATTGGCAGAAATAATATTAATTGGGCAGTGACATATCTGTCGGTAGTGACTTATGGAGCTGTCATAGTTCCAATTTTGCAGGACTTTAATCCTAACGATGTGCACCATATTACCAATCATTCCGAATCAAAACTTCTATTTGTAGGCGATGCTATCTGGGAAAATCTGGAAGAAGAGAAGTTGACGACCATTAAAGCTGCCTTTTCGTTGACCAATTTTGGATGTATCACTCTCTTGAACAAGGGTTTTACTGGACATAATGACCACGAAACTGAAGCAGCAGATGTCGATGAATTAAAGCTGGACTTATCAAGACTCGATTGCAAACAAATAAAACACTTATTCGATGAAAAATATCCTTATGGATTTCATCGTGATTGCGTTCGGTATGTAGATAAATCTAATTCCGAAGTGGTCTCTATTAACTACACTTCGGGGACTACAGGTTTTAGTAAGGGGGTTATGACTACAGGAAATGCACTGGCCGGAAACATTACCTTTGGCTTTCGTACAAAACTGGTGGCACCTCAGTACAGTATCGTATCGTTTTTGCCTTTAGCGCATGCCTATGGATGTGCATTCGACTTTCTAACGTCGGTCTGTGCCGGTTGTCATATTCATTTTATTGGCAAGACACCATCGGCTAAAATACTCCTCAAGGCTTTCGCTGAAATTAAACCTAATGTTATTTTCTGTGTGCCGCTAATTATCGAAAAAATTTATAAGAAGCAGATTCAACCTATGCTTGCTAAGCCTTCCATGCGTTGGGTGCTAAGCATACCCTTTCTCGATCAACAAATTCTGGCGCAGATACGCAAGAAGCTCATCGATGCTTTTGGTGGAGAATTCTCAGAAATTGTGGTCGGTGGTGCACCCTTAAATGCTGAAGTAGAAGATTTTTTCAACAAAATAAAATTTCCATTCACGGTAGGATATGGGATGACTGAATGTGCTCCACTCATCAGTTATTCAAACACAAAAGACTTTATTCCAAAATCATCGGGTAAAATTCTAGATATTATGGAGGCCAGAATTATGCATCCAGATCCGAATACCGGGGTAGGCGAAATCTATGTGCGTGGTGAGAATGTGATGGTAGGATATTTTAAAAACCCTGAAGTTACCGCTCAAATTCTTGACAAAGATGGTTGGTTACATACCGGAGATTTGGGTTCTATCGATGCCGATAATAATATTTTTATCAGGGGTAGAAACAAAACAATGATTTTGAGTGCTAGCGGTCAGAACGTTTATCCCGAAGAAATAGAAGCTAAACTCAACAACATGCCATACGTGATGGAGAGTCTGGTGGTTGAAAGTAATGGGAAGTTAATAGCGCTGGTTTGTCCCGATTATGAAGCAGTAGATGCCGAAGGGGTTAATCAGGGACAATTGGAAGTTCTGATGGAGGAAAACCGTAAATTGCTCAATTCTGCCGTGGCTTCATACGAAGGTATTGCTAAAATCAAGTTATACCCCCACGAATTCGAGAAAACACCAAAGAAAAGTATCAAGAGATATCTGTATTCAGCAGGATTATAAAGTAAGAAATGAGTCAAATGACCGCAATGGGTGTTAAAGTTACTCTTTTTTTTAAAAAAGCTCTTGAATGTTTATGTTGGTGGAAAAAAAGATGTATCTTTGCATCGATTTTGAATAGCAAAATTAACATGTTAAATTTTTAATTTTAAAGTAATGAAAAAAGTATTTTTGTTTTGCGTTGTAGCTTTAGCTTTCGCATCTTGTGCTCCTAAGGCAGCTGAACAAGCTCCTGCTGTTGATTCTACTGCTGTTGTTGTTGATACAGTTGCTGCTGTTGATACTGCTGCTGTTGTTGCTGATTCTACAGTTGCTCCTAAGTAATTTAAACGTTTTAGTACGTTACAAAAGTCCGTTAGAATTTTCTAATGGACTTTTTTTTGCTATAAAAATTTAATATTTTTTACATTTATCAATAAAAATGGGCAAAACTATTAATTTTATTGGCCAAATTGAAAAATAATTAAAAAAAAACCGATATTTATTAATGCAGTATAAAAAAACGTTGTATCTTTGCATCGATTTTGAATTGCAAAACAAACATGTTAAATTTTAAAAGGAAAAAAGAAATGAAAAAAGTAATTTTGTTTTTTGTGGTAGCTTTGGCTTTCGCATCTTGTGCACCTAAGGCAGCTGAACAAGCTCCTGCTGTTGATTCTACTGCTGTTGTTGTTGATACAGTTGCTGCTGTTGATACTGCTGCTGTTGTTGCTGACTCTACAGTTGCACCTAAGTAATTAAAAGCTAACGCAAAAAGAAATTCTTGCTAGCGCTAAAAGTCCGTTATTTCGATAACGGACTTTTTTTATTTAAATAAATGTTCAATTCAAGCATTTTTTGTACCTTTGTAGACTAAAATTATAAATTTAAAATCAATATGTTACGAATAGCAGTACAAGCCAAAGGAAGGTTATTTGAAGAGACAATGTCTTTGCTTACCGAATCTGGTATTAAGTTAGAATCAGGTAAAAGACTATTACTATTGCCAGCTCGAAATTTTCCTTTAGAGGTGTTGTTTTTGCGCGATGATGATATACCCCAAACTGTGGCCGACGGTATTGCAGATATTGGAATAGTAGGCGAAAATGAATATGCTGAAAAGAAAAAAAATGCAGTTATAACTAAGCGTTTGGGCTTTAGTAAATGTCGACTTTCATTGGCTATTCCAAAAGAAGTGGATTATCCTGGAATTTCGTGGTTCAATGCTAAAGTAATTGCTACTTCATATCCGGAGATATTGAAAGATTTTTTGAAGGTACACAATGTAAGCTCTGATATCCATG
>Ga0136636_10000379_pt1 | contig 21989 bp, 15 predicted proteins | sample AntDrymUQ8522106_2_FD_104653 | JGI IMG/M metagenome (GOLD analysis project Ga0136636, IMG submission 104653) | Polar desert sand microbial communities from Dry Valleys, Antarctica - metaG UQ852 (21.06) | ecosystem: Environmental > Terrestrial > Soil > Desert | place: Antarctica: Dry Valley... | reverse complement strand
GGATCCGTTCAGCAGCCTATTTTTATTTACAAAAAGAACCCAACCATTTATCGCTGGCTGAAATTACCGCATTAAGTATTATTCCCAACCGACCCAATAGCCTGACCCCAGGCAGGCAAAACAGCGCGATAGTGCAAGAACGTAACCGATGGCTGCAGTGGTTTGCTAACAAGGGTACCTTTTCCCAGAAACAAATTGCAGATGCCTTAAGCGAACCCTTTGACGCTGAAAGACAGCCTGCGCCAAGATATGCTCCACATATCTGCAGGACGCTTTTACGGGAAAGAACGAGTCCCAAAATGAAGACAACCCTGCAACTGAATATGCAATTGCAAAGTGAAAAAATTATTGGAGATTATATCCGCAGTTTGCAGGCTTATGGCATCCATAATGCAGCCGCTGTGGTGGTAGATAACCAAACAAGATCTGTACTTGCTTATGTAGGGTCAGCTAATTTTTTTGATACCACCGACGGCGGACAGGTAAACGGAGCGGCGGCGGTAAGACAACCCGGCAGCACTTTAAAACCTATTCTTTACGGACTGGCTTTTGACGCAGGTATGCTCACTCCCAAAACAATGATACCAGATGTGCCAATAAACTATGGAGGCTATGTACCCGAAAATTATGACCAACGGTTCAATGGATTGGTATCCGCCGAATATGCGCTGATGCATTCGCTTAATATCCCGGCAGTGAATACCTTGAGATTAATTGGAAAAGAACGGTTGCTCAGTACATTGGCACTATGCCGGTTTAACCAGATAAAAAAGGATCAGAACAAACTGGGCCTAAGCATGATACTCGGTGGCTGTGGCACCACCCTCGAAGAATTGACCGGATTGTATTGCGCCATTGCCAACAACGGTATGTATCAACCCTTACGTTTCCTGCAAACGGGGAAGGCTTCACCCGGTATCCGGATACTTACCCAGGAAGCAAGTTTCCTGCTGCATGAAACGCTTTCACAAACAGACCGCCCCGATTTACCGGTTAACTGGTCCTCTACGGAAAGCTTGCCAAGGATCGCCTGGAAAACAGGTACGAGTTATGGACGGCGGGATGCATGGAGTATTGGCTACAACCAGCGGTACACCATTGGCGTATGGGTGGGTAATTTTTCCGGCAAAGGCATTCCCGAACTCAGCGGATCCAGCATTGCCACGCCTCTGCTGTTCCGGCTTTTTAATGCCATTGACCGGCAAAGCCATACACAATGGTACTCCCCCGGTACCCACCTTGAACAACGAATGGTTTGTACAGAAAGCGGCCTGACTCCCGGACCTCAATGCCAGCAGATAGTGATGGATTATTTTATTCCGCTGGTAAGCCCGGGCGCTATTTGTGAGCATCAAAAAGAAGTATCCGTTTCTCCTGACGAAAGGATCAGTTATTGTGTGTATTGCCAGCCAGCCGCAGGATATCGCAAAAAATGGTTTGCTGTTTTCCCGGAAGAAGTGCAGGCCTTTATGGAACAGCATCAGGCATCAAAAACCACCATCCCTCCCCATAACCCTAATTGTACACAAGTTTGGGACGAAAAAGGTCCGCTGATTAAATCCCCCAAACATCAATCGGAATACTTTTTAAGCAAGCAACACCCGGAACCCCTTGCGCTGGAATGTCAGCCTGCCGCAGATGTAGCGATGGTGCATTGGTATATCAATGATCGTTTTTACAAAAGTACGCCTGCCCGCCAAAAAATATTTTTTATGCCGGATGCCGGGCGGCAAAAAATATCCTGCACCGATGATAAAGGCCGTAACCGCAATGTGGTGATAGAGGTGAGCATGATTGATTTGTAATGGGCACTGAGGTACTTATGTTTAGGACGTGTTCAGTGACCATGGTAACAGGTTTGTGAGACTGGTAAATAGTGCAGCCAATACGCCTTGAAAAACTGCTATATAAAAGAAGGGGCTACCTCATTTATTTATGAGATAACCCCTTCCAAAAAAAATTTAGCGGAAAAAATCAGGCTTCAGAAGCGGCCTCCGCCAATACGGTAACCGTATTGTCAATCACTTCCACAAACCCGCCAGAAATGGCGAAGTTTTGAGTAGCGGTCTTATCTTTCAAAACCTTGAGTACCCCTTTTCCTAAAGCACTTACAATGGGTGCATGCTTGTCGAGTACTTCAAACTTACCAGAAATACCGGGTAATTGTACCCCATACACCTCAGCGCTGAAGAACTTTTTTTCCGGCGTTAGAATTTCTAAATGCATTCCTTTATGATTGATCGGAAACCCTTTGGGGATTCCGGTTATTTAAAAACCAAATTAAATTATCCCTGGGCCTGTTCGATCATTTTCTTACCCTTCTCCATGGCATCTTCCAGTGTACCTACAAGGTTGAAAGCTGCTTCAGGATATTCATCCACTTCACCGTCCATGATGGCGTTAAAGCCGCGGATAGTATCCTGAATGTCAACAAATACTCCTTTGAGACCGGTAAACTGCTCGGCCACATGGAAAGGCTGACTAAGGAAACGCTGTACCCGACGGGCACGTGATACCGTCAGCTTATCTTCGTCGCTCAATTCATCCAAACCAAGTATAGCAATAATATCCTGCAATTCTTTGTAGCGCTGTAAAGTAAGTTTTACGCGGTTGGCACAATCATAGTGTGCATCGCCCACAATACCCGGAGAAAGAATCCGGCTTGTACTGTCCAGTGGATCCACCGCAGGATAAATACCAAGGTCAGCAATTTTACGACTCAAAACGGTGGTGGCATCAAGGTGGGCAAAAGTTGTAGCCGGAGCGGGGTCAGTCAAGTCATCCGCTGGTACATACACGGCCTGCACCGAAGTAATAGAACCATTTTTGGTTGAAGTAATTCTTTCCTGCATCAGTCCCATTTCGGTAGCCAATGTAGGCTGGTAGCCTACCGCGGAAGGCATCCGGCCCAACAAGGCCGATACTTCGGAACCTGCCTGCGTAAACCGGAAGATATTGTCCACAAAGAAAAGGATATCTTTTCCTTTGCCTTGTCCATCTCCGTCGCGGAAGTATTCAGCAATGGTCAATCCACTGAGTGCAACACGGGCACGGGCACCGGGAGGTTCGTTCATCTGTCCGAATACAAAAGTAGCTTTTGAATCCTTAAGCCCTTCCATATCCACTTTTTCCAAATCCCAGCCACCCTCTTCCATACTGTGCTTAAAAGCTTCGCCATAATTCATAATGCCAGCTTCGATCATTTCACGGAGCAGGTCATTTCCTTCACGGGTGCGCTCACCCACACCGGCAAACACCGACATACCGCCGTAACCCTTAGCAATATTGTTAATTAATTCCTGAATCAATACTGTTTTACCAACACCCGCACCACCAAAAAGACCAATTTTACCACCCTTTGCATAAGGTTCAATCAAGTCAATAACTTTAATACCAGTAAAAAGAATTTCAGTAGCGGTGCTTAGATTTTCAAAAGCAGGCGGTTTGGCGTGAATAGGACGGCCATTTGTTTTGTCAACGGGAGGCAATCCATCAATTGGATCACCAGTTACATTAAACAACCGGCCATTGATGGCTTGGCCTATGGGCATGGCAATAGCTTTACCGGTATCGGTAACTATCATACCTCTTACCAAACCTTCTGTTCCGTCCATAGCAATACTACGAACACTGTCTTCTCCGAGGTGCTGCTGCGCCTCAAGTACGAGAATATCCCCATTGGGCCGAACTACTTCAAGGGCATTATAAATTTCGGGAAGTTGACTTTTACCGTCGAATTGCACGTCTACAACGGCACCGATAATCTGTTTGATTTTACCAACATTGGGCATATAAAAAGCTTAAATTAATTCCTATATCTTAAATTGGCCGCAAAAGTACGAAAGGTGCTTGTATTTAAGACCGATATCGGGTAAAAATTTGTATATAAAATAATTAAGGGTTTAAGCAGGAGCATAAAAGAGAGTGATTTTTTTTCAAAAAAACAATTTCCAGAAATTGTTGGGAGTTTTCTTAGAAATCTTACATAAATATTTGCAAAAACCAAATATATCCCACATCTTCGTAACTTATTAGTAATTTGTTATCATGAATTTGTACATTGGAAACCTGAGCTGGAGCATTACAGACAATGAACTCCAGGACACTTTTGAGGCCTACGGTGAGGTCGCGTCTTGCAAAATTGTAAAAGACAAAATGACCAACCGCAGCAAAGGCTTCGCTTTTGTGGAAATGCCAAACGATGCAGAAGCCAACGCGGCTATTTCTGCCCTGAACGGACAAGACTTGAAAGGTCGTTCGATCAGCGTAAATGAGGCAAGACCCCGTGAAGAGCGTCCTCAAGGTGGTGGAGGCGGTTACCGCGGTGGCGGTGGCGGCGGCGGCGGCAATCGTGGTGGAGGCGGCGGCTACGGTGGTGGCGGCGGCGGAAACTACGGCGGCGGTGGCTACGGCGGCGGCGGACGCAGCAGGTAATTAAGTCATTGCATTCTTCCGGCTTCCCATATATCGTTCCCGACATCTGGTGTCACCGAAGTAGTAAGTGCATTTCAACCCCGGTTAAATTCCGGGGTTTTTTTATGTCCCTTGGTCTAACAAAAAATAGTCCTATTCTTTTTTGACTTAATTGCGAAATTTTCATTTGTAAAAAGCTTGGTAATTCCGGCTTTTCCAACCGCGGCAGTTAAATTACCCGGCACCAAAGTAATGCTGTAGCTTACCTTTGCCCATAATTTTCATCACAATAAAAAGGTTCTCTTTTTTCTTGAAAAAACTTTTCCGCATATCTGGTAATTTTCTGGCAATGTTGCTCAGTTTACTACTTGTATTGTGGATTTTACTCCAACTGCCTTTTTTTCAAAATATGCTGGTTCGGCAAGCTGCCAATAGGCTTGGTCGTATTTTAAAAACGGAGGTTCAGGTAGATGCCATTCAAATTGGCATTTTGAACCGCTTTTCGCTCAAAGGAGTTTTGATAAGAGATCAACATAAAGATACCCTTGCTTATGCCGGCAGTCTTAAACTAGCTATTACTGATTGGTTTTTTGCACAAGATTCAGTTACCATTTCCTATATCGGAATAAAGAATGTTTACTACCGGAGTGCCCGAACCGACAGCATCTGGAACGATGCCTTTTTATTTACCACCAACGCTGACAAGGCAAAAAAATCATCTGGTAATACGAGGCTACATTGGCGGCTCGACCGGGTGGAAATAGAAAATGTTCGCTATGAACAACTGGATTTGTGGCGGGGAAAAAGCCAGTTTGGCGGAGCAGACCGAATACAGATTGACAGCCGCCATGTCAACGTAACAGTAGGATTAATAGAACTCGATAGAGTGAATCTAGAGAAACCGTATTTCCGGGAGTTTAAAACGTATGGGCTGTGGTCAAAGGCTGATTCTACTGCCTACTGGAACCGAATAGATTCCATAGACTTTTTGCCGAAGCCTCCATCCGTGGCTCAAACACTGGTAATCAATGCCAAAGAAATATCGATCAGAGAAGGTGCCCTGCAATTTTTTAACCGGAGAAAACGCCCTTCTGAACCCGGCATCTTTGATGAGCGGGATATTATTATTTACGGACTTAGCGGGACATTGCAAAACGTACAATTGCTTGGAGATACCATAACAGCCAAAGCCGACATTAAAGCAAGCGAAAGAAGCGGAATAAAAATAAAAAGATTGCAGACCCTTTTTAAAATGACTCCACAGGAAATGGAGTTTGCCGAATTAGATCTCGAAACCAATCAAAGCCGGTTAGGTCCATACTATGCCATGCGATACCCGTCCTTCGAAAAAATGGAATATTTTATAGATAGTGTACAGATAGAAGCTCACCTGCGGAAATCAATCGTCAGCATTGAAGATATTGCCATATTTGCCCCCGAACTGAAAAACAACCTCCAAAAGGGAGTGCTTTCAGGCGATGCCTGGGGTACAGTAAGCGATTTTCTGGTACAAAATGTAAACCTGCAAACCGGAAGAAGCCGGATAACTGGTAACTATAAAATGAAGGGGTTGATAGATATTGAAAAAACCCGGATTGATTTTATTACCAGCCAAACGGTGGTTGACCTGAAAGACCTTGTGATTTGGGCGCCAGAAATCAATGATTTACTGGCCACCCCTGCCGGCAAACTCGATCTTGTGAAATTTGCCGGTACTTTTTCAGGAACACCTTATGATTTCAGAGCGAAAGGAGCCTTTAAAACGAAGGCAGGTGATTTTGATACAGAACTCACCATGAAACTACTGGGGGATAATAAAGGATATACTGCAAATATTCTGAAAGCAAAACTGGATGGAGGCTATCTTTTTGGCGTACCTAAACTGGGTAATCTCGATTTTAAAGGAACTGTTTCGAGTAATGGATTCAGCAGCAGCAGTCCAGTGGCACTTTCTGGATCCTTATCTGAGATCGCTTACTCCGGATATCCCTACTCTAATATGGAAGTAAACGGCACTTTTATGAATAACCAACTTGAGGCTATTTTTTCCATTGGAGATGAAAACCTTAAGGGTAACCTGACCACACTGTTAGATTTTAATGAAACCCTGCAGCGTTATAATGCCCGGGGCGAAATCAATTTCGCGGATTTCAGGAACCTTGGCATCAGCAGGGATAGCCTGCTTTTCAGTGGAAGTATTGATGTAGATTTTCGTGGGAATACCATAGACCAGTTTTTGGGCTATGCCCGTTTTTATAACGCCAGCATCACCACCGGACGAAAACCTTTTAGCTTTGATTCGCTGCTGGTGGAGTCTGAACAAATAGATAGTACCAACAAAAGATTACGGATTAAAACCAATGAAATAACCGCCAATATTGAAGGTAAGTTCAACCTGAGCAGCCTGCAAAAAAGTATTCAGTTATTTGTACACCAATATTATCCCACACTTATCAAAGCTCCGGACTCACTGGTGAGCAATCAAAGTTTTTCGGTGGAAATAAAAACCGGAGAGGTGGAACCTTTTCTTAAACTGCTTGATCCCAATATTTCAGGGGGTAATTTCGCCCATGTCCTTGGGTCTATTAATACTGAAACCTACCATATTTCTGCCGAAGCCGATGTGCCAAAATTTGGATACGGGCAATCCTCTTTTTTTAATATTTCATTACGAGCCAATGGATCGCTAGAAAATTTAAGTGTATTTGGATCTGTAGGCAACCTGCAACTTACTGATAAAATAGCCTTTCCCAATGCGGAGCTTACTATTGATACTGAGCGGGATTCTACCCATCTGAGGGTTACAACTACCACAGCGGGACCTTTAGGTAATGCCTCGATTGATGCCAACATTTTTTCGAAGATAACAGGTGCCGAAATTAAGTTTAATGAGTCTTCATTTATTGGCAATAACAAAAAATGGATCCTTGAAAAAGGAGGTGATATTATAATTAAAGATGGTTACATCATTTCTAACGGGTTGCGTATTCATCAGGACAATCAATCTGTTAGATTATACACAAGCCCTTCCTCCGAAGGCAACTGGAACAATGTAAATATTGATCTGGAAAGCATAAATATGGGCGACTGGCTGCCCTACATTTTTACCGAACCAAGATTGGAAGGACTAGTGAGCGGTAAGGTAACCATTCTCGACCCGATGGGAAAATATCAGGTAAGCAATGACCTAAGTTTGTCGCAGTTCAGGGTAAATGATGATTCCATAGGAACTGTAAAAATAAATGGAAACTATGACCAGCAAACCAATTCACTTCAGGCATTTGTAAACAGCCACAATGCCCGGTCGGATCTTGAAGGCGAAGTAAAAATAAATTTTAATGAAGATGTACAAAATCAGATAGATACTAAGATAAAATTGAAATCAGAAAGAATTCGTTTTTTACGTCAATACCTGACCGATGTATTTGATGATGTAGATGGTTATGTAACCGGCGACCTTGCCATACGGGGAAGGTTGGAAGCTCCAGCCCTGATAGGGACGCTGGCACTGAAAGAGGCAAGTATGCTGGTAGAATATACCCAATGCCGCTATACCATAGATTCAGCAATGGTAGAACTTGGAGATAATTATATAGATTTTGGCTCCCTGACTGTAAAAGATCAAAAAGGGCGAACCGGGCAGGTGGAAGGTCGGTTTTTCCACCGCTTTTTCGATAGCATGAGTTTTAATATACGGATGAGAACCGAAGGAATGCAGGTACTGAATACGCAAGCTAAAGATAATGACCTTTTTTATGGCAATGCCATCGCCAAAGCTACCTTCAACCTCACGGGCCCGCTGAGTAACCTGCAAATACGGATGACTGCCACGCCTACCGATTCTTCTGCGATCTCCATTGCCGATACGGAAAGTAAAACTACCGGGGAAGCAGACTTTATTGTTTTCCGCGAATACGGACAGGAAGTGGCAGCGCTAGTGGATACGAGTACCTCAAATTTCCATATAGAAATGGAACTAACTGCCAACCCTCTTTGCCGGGTAGATGTAATTCTCGATGGTCTTACAGGTGATATTATTTCGGCAACTGGTTCAGGTAATTTATTTATTAAATCGGGGAGTGCCGAACCAACCGTAATGCGGGGACGATATATTATAGAAAAAGGAAACTATAATTATACATTTCAATCCTTTATACGCAAACCATTTATTTTAACCGGAGAAGGTAATAGCTATATAGAATGGAACGGAGATCCCTACGAAGCCAATCTGAATGTGACAGCAACCTATATTGCCAAAGAGGTAAGTTTGCGTGATCTTATTTCAAATGAAGGCAGCAACAGCATCCTCGATCAGAATGCCAGAAGTTATAAAGGTGATGTGTATGTAAATGCAAAACTCACCGGTCCGCTGAGTAAACCCAATATTGAATCTGACATAGAATTTCCACCGGGCAGTGTAATGCGTAATAATGTAAGCGCCCTGAGCATGCTGCAGCGCATACGTACCGATGAAAGTGAAAAATTGCGGCAGGTTACTTACTTGATTGTGTTCCGTTCTTTTGCCCCTTTGCAGCAAGGGGGCAGTCAGCGAAATCCGGGCGCTGACCTCGCTGTTAATACCATCAGCGAACTGGTTAGTCGCGAAATGGGTAAAATCCTTACGGGAATTATCCATGATATAACCCGTGACCAAAGCCTGACGGTAGATCTAAGTACAAATTTTTACAACAGCAGCCAATCGCTTGGCAACGTAAACGCGTTTAATCAGTACGATCGGGTGAATGTAAATTTCAACCTCAATAAGTCATATTTCAACAATAGGGTCGTGGTGAATCTTGGCAGCGATTTCGATCTGAATGTCCGTAATACTGCAGCTACCGGGTTTCAGTTTTTACCCGATGTAAGTGTGGAATTTATATTAACCTCGAACCGCAGATTAAGAGCTATTATTTTTAAAAGAGACAACCTCGATATTGTTGGACGCAGAAATCGTGCCGGGGCGAGCATCAGTTACCGGAAAGATTTTGAGCAATTTTTTGGCACCAAACCTGAAGATGCACTGTTTATTATTCACAAAAATAATACTGCCGAATAGAAACGCCCCTGATGCAGGAATGTATATTTCGGCAGGATCGTTACATCTGATTATACTCCGCAATAAAAAGTTTATTCCTTTTCTCCCTTTTTAGAAGATTTGATACTCTTATCATTATTATATTGTTCGTTCAAACCCTTTATCAGGTCGTTGGTAATATTCATGGTAGTGTCTCGGAAATAAATAAAATCACCTGATTGGCGGCTAATGATATAAGTAAATTTTCTTCCCTTATTAAAATCAGTGAGGTACTCTTCAATTTTTTTGTTGATATCCTGCATCATTTTAAACTGCTGTTCCTGCAAATCCTGGCCTAGTTTAGCTTCTTTTTGTTGCACATTTTGCTCCATTTGATTGATTTCTCCTTGTGCAGCCTCTCCTTCGGACTGACTCATGGATGGTGCCTTTTCCTGAAGTTGCTGAATACGAGCCATATATCCATTACGAATACTTTGCATTTCATTCCTGATCGCCTGTTCCTGCGACTTTAGTTTGCCCTGAATTTCCTTGATGTACTCATATTTTCTTTCAATAGAATCCATCTCAAAGTAGGCAATTCTTCCGGTATTATCCAAAAGTTCCGTGCCAGCAGCAGTCTTTTTTACAGGTTTGTTGGACGGCCTGACTGCACCACCTGTAAAATGTAAAACAAATAAGGCTATAACGGCTACTCCCAGTACTCCGATGGCAATTGATTGCGTCTGCTTCATGCTACTTTTTTGTTGATAAAGATGCGAATGTAATTGTTTGACATTGCCCAACCATAACCCCGGCTAAAAAATAGCAATGTATTAAGTTCTGAAGATGTTATTACATTAGCAGGATGAAATTAATATTCTGGTCGGTGGGTAGTAAACACGACACGTATGTAAAGGAAGGAATTGAGCAGTTTTGCAGCCGAATAGGCCGCTACTATGCCTGCGAGTGGAAAATTGTGGCTTCCCCCAAACAGGCAGCCGCAATGGATGAAAATACGCTAAGAAATACCGAAAGCAAGACTTTAATGGATACGCTTGACCCAATAGATTATTTGATCTTGCTGGATGAACGAGGCAAAATGATTGATTCTCCAACACTTGCGGCTGTAATGCAAGAGCGGGCTGTAAACGGTGCCCGTAAAATACATTTTGTAATTGGGGGCGCCTTTGGTGTAAATGAGGCTCTGCGCCAAAGGGCTGATATGGTATGGCAATTATCTAAACTTGTATTTCCACATCAGTTAGTGCGTTTGATGCTTGCAGAACAAGTGTACAGAGCCTGCACAATTATCCGCGGCGAAAAATATCACCATAGCTGAACAGGCTTTTTTTCCTCAATCAACATATATCTTCTATTAAACAATAATCTTCTTTTTGGCCATTGTGCATCATTATACTCATAATATCGAACTGAATAAATTTCCATTGCGGAAAGGTATCAAGAAAAGCCTCAGCCGCCCTGCGTAGTTTTTGCATCTTGGCAGTATTGACCCTTCTTTCAGGAAAACCCAAATTGTTTCCCGTTGCCGTTTTAACCTCTACAAAATGGAGAGTTTCATTTTTTGACATCACGAGGTCAATTTCATAACGACCAGATTTCCAGTTGGTGTGAAGCAACAAAAAACCTCTTGCTTCCAGGTAAACCGCTGCAAGCATTTCACCCGTCCTTCCTGTATCATTGTGCTCTGCCATAGTAAATTAAAGTAACGATTATTTTAAAAATCACCTTTATAAATTCCGAATAAAGCATTGTTTTTAAACTTTTGTGGAAGAATTATTATCCCCCAAAGATTAATTATTACATGGGAATGCCCCCATTTCGTCAGCTTTGCCTTTTCTTTGCACAAAAGTATATAAGGATATCCATGAAACGCAACAACCAACTTCTCACCGTATTTATACTCATGATTGTTATCAGTGCCCTTTATCGCGCATTGCCATTTGAATCTCGTCCGGTATGGCTGGGAGGTCCACAACTGGCTATGGCGCTTTTTGCGGGTAGCATCATCCGCAACAGGAAGTGGGCTTTTGCCTTACCTATCTTCAGTATGCTGCTGAGTGACGCCCTGATGCAGATTCTTTACGTATCCGGTCAATCTCCTTACCCCGGTTTTTATGGTGGTCAATTGCTTAACTATGCCTTTATCAGCTCGCTTGTGGTAGTAGGTTTTTTTGTAAATAAAACCCGCCTTGCCAGTATTCTAACTGGTGTTGTAGCGGCTCCTACTCTATTTTTTTTACTTTCCAACTTTTCTGTTTGGGTAAGTGGAGGAGGTTACCACCGGGCTAAAACCTTTGCAGGACTAATACAGTGTTATGCAGACGGATTACCTTTTTACGGATATTCTCTGATGACAATGGCAGTATTCAGCACAGCCCTTTTTGGGGCTTACCACCTATTGGAAACAAGCAAGGCTGCACGATCTACTACCGCCTGAACATAGTGCTGTAAAAGATTTATAACTGGTAATACATTTTCTTTATTCCCAATTGCTGATTGTATTCTGCAATCCTGTACCTTTGCGCCCTAAAAAACAGGGGGTTTCCCTGTTTTACCTCTTTTTGTAAATTATTATTACCAATATAAATTTTTATGGCCGACCTGAAGTATCAAAGGAATTTTGGCATTGCAGCACACATTGATGCGGGCAAGACCACCACAACCGAGCGCATTTTGCGTTACACTGGTATGATTCACCGCATAGGTGAAGTACATGACGGTGCTGCAACCACCGATTGGATGGAGCAGGAAAAAGAAAGAGGAATTACTATTACCTCCGCAGCCGTAAGCTGTAAGTGGAATTTCCCCACCAACAAAGGGGTGGCCATTGATAACACCAAAGAGTATTCATTCAACATTATTGATACACCGGGACACGTTGATTTTACTGTAGAAGTGGAACGCTCTTTGCGTGTACTAGACGGTCTGATCGCGCTTTTTTCGGCTGTAGATGGCGTAGAACCACAGTCTGAAACAGTATGGCGTCAGGCAAACCGTTACGGTGTACCAAGGATTGGTTTTGTAAATAAAATGGACCGTTCCGGGGCTGATTTTCTGATGGTTGTAAAGCAGGTTCGGGAAATGCTGGGTAGTAATGCTGTACCACTGCAGTTACCAATTGGTGCTGAAGACGATTTTAAAGGGGTGGTTGACCTGATTCGTATGAAAGGTATTATCTGGGATACGGTTACGGAAGGCATGACTTACGAACTGATTGATATTCCGGCAGATATGCAGGAAGAAGCAGAAATGTGGCGTGCGAAACTTGTAGAATCTGTTGCAGAATACGACGATGACCTGATGGAGAAATTCTTTGATGATCCGGATACCATTACCGAAGATGAAATTCATGAAGCAATCAGGAAAGCAACAATTGATCTTAGTATTGTGCCCATGATGTGTGGCTCTTCCTTTAAAAATAAAGGCGTTCAAACTGCTCTTGATGCGGTTTGTCGTTACCTGCCAAGTCCGGTTGATATACCAGATACTGTGGGAGTGAATCCCGACAACGGAGAACAAATCAGCCGTCCGGCATCACCAAAGGCACCTTTTGCAGCTTTGGCATTCAAAATCATGACCGATCCTTTCGTAGGTCGTCTCGCCTTCTTCCGGTGCTACAGCGGACACCTTGATGCCGGTACCTATGTACTAAACGTACGTTCTGGTAAGAAAGAGCGAATCAGCCGGATCATGAAAATGTTTGCCAACAAGCAGAACCCGGTTGACTTTATTGAAGCTGGTGATATTGGTGCCGCGGTTGGTTTTAAAGATATTAAAACCGGAGATACCCTTTGTGATGAAGCACATCCGATTGCATTGGAGAATATGTTTATCCCCGAACCGGTAATTGCGATTGCCGTAGAACCTAAAACGCAGGTTGACGTGGATAAAATGGGTATGGCCATCGCCAAGCTGGTAGAAGAAGATCCTACCCTTCGGGTAAATACCGATGAAGATACCGGTCAGACAATCCTGCGTGGCATGGGCGAACTGCACCTTGAAATCATCATTGACAGGATGCGTCGTGAATTTAAAGTAGAAGTAAATCAGGGCGCGCCAATGGTTGCCTATAAAGAAGCCTTTACCCAAACTGTTCAGCACCGTGAGGTTCTGAAAAAGCAGACCGGTGGTCGTGGTAAATTTGCCGACATTCAATTCGACCTTGGTCCTGTGGATGCAGAATGGCAAAAAGAAAACCCCGACAAGTCTTTCCAGTTTGTAAACGATTTGTTTGGTGGCAGCATTCCCCGTGAATTTGTACCGGCTATTTCTAAAGGATTTGAAACCTCCATGGGAACCGGTGTACTGGCAGCTTATCCTTTGGTAAACATGAAAGTTCGGGTATATGACGGTAGCTTCCACGCGGTTGACTCCGATTCTATGTCCTTCGAACTTTGTGCTAAAGGTGGATACCGTGAAGCTGGCCGCAAAGCCAAGCCACAGTTGCTGGAGCCCATTATGAAGGTGGAAGTTATTACCCCTGATCAGTACATGGGTGATGTAACCGGTGACCTGAACCGTCGTAGGGGTATGCTCGAAGGTATGGATAGCCGTAACAATGCACAGGTAATTAAGGCCAAAGTGCCACTGAGCGAAATGTTCGGGTATGTTACTCAGTTGCGCTCATTGAGTTCTGGTCGTGCCACAAGCACCATGGAGTTTAGCCATTATGCGCCTGCTCCTACCAACGTAGCAGAAGAAATCATTGCCAAGAGCAAGGGTAAGAGTAAGTCAGACGATTAAGTTTCTTGGGTTTCTACACCGTTTGGTCGGAGGATTCCTCAAGGAAAAATAATACAGCCCCGGTTGCAGATGCAGCCGGGGTTTTTTTTTGGCTAAAGAAAGGTCGGTGGTGACCTGTCCTATCAGCAGGCAGGCTGTCGGCAGGTTGGTGCGGGGTTTGGGGTCTGGGGATCAGGTCGGTGAAGGATTTGCTCGTCCGGCAGGCAGGCACCAACCTATAGGTATGGGTGTGCGTTCAGGTCGGTAGTGGACCCCCGCTATCGGCACGCAAGCACCAACCTGTAGCTGAGAATATCGATCTGGAAGGAAGGAAAAATGACCTGACATGTTCTGTCCCCTTCGGAATATAAAGCTGAGACGAGGGAAACATCAACTAAGTAAATGACTAAGTCCATCGTTTGAAAACCATGAATATTTTAATATTGTAACAATTTGTGCTTTTCAAGATAAAAAAAAATTCTTTCAAAAGAAGTAATTGTAATCCATTCGTTATGTTGATAATCTTCCCCTACAGAATGGGTAACAACATAAATAGGAATATTACCCAGATCATTGGCCGCCAAAGTAGTACCCTTTGTAATTTTTGGTGCATTGCCTAATTTTATTTCTATCCCAACGAGAGGCCGCATCCCTTTGGAAAGCACCAGATCCAGTTCTGTTCCATCCTGGGTTCGATAATAGCAGGCAGAAAACTGCGCATTTACTCTAGCCATAATTTGTTGAACAACAAAGCTCTCCCACGATGCCCCTTTCGCCGGATATCCATCAAGGTCCTCCTTTGTTTCTATTCCAGAAAGGGAATGCATAACCCCGGTATCCCGAATGAAAATTTTTGGAGACTTTATAAGTCGTTTCCCAGTATTTGTATGGAACGATTCGAGCCGGCGGATTAAGAATGCATACTCCAGATAATCAAGATATCGAACCAGTGTTTTGGTATCAATACGCATAGAACTGGATAATTGAGAAATATTGAGTGTTTGCGCCTGTAAATGGGCAATCATGCGTAATAATTGGCTTAAACGAGAAGGCGATGTATTCAAACCCAGTAATGCCATTTCGCGTTCCATATAAGTTTTAATAAACTGCGATCTTATTTCATAACTCAAAACATCCGATTTGGCTAAAAGGGCTTCAGGAAATCCGCCTCTCAGCCATAGCTCGTCAATTGAAACAGATGACTGTACTTCACTATAGCAAAAAGGGTGTATTTCTAAATATGCGATTCTGCCAGCTAGCGATTCTGAACTTTTCATCATTAATTCTGGAGAAGCAGAGCCTAATAATAAGAATCTTCCCGGTTCTCTTTTGCGGTCAATGGAAGAACGAAGCAAAGAAAAAAGGGAAGGATTCCGCTGTATTTCATCAATAATAATGAGGTGATCCTGACGCTGTGAAAAGTAAAGCTCCGCCGCTTGGAGTTTCACAATATCTTCATCCGATTCAAGGTCAAGGTAAATAGCAGGTTTATCAGACGATTCAGAAATTTTACGTACAAGCGTTGTTTTCCCTACTTGCCTTGGCCCAACTATAGCAACACAAGGGAAATTTGCAAGTAAAAATTGTAACCTTTTATCATAAATCCGATCAAATATCATAAAATGCTTATTACTGCAAATATATCTATAATTTCCCTAATTTGCAGTAATAAACCTTAATTATCCCTGCAATTTGGGGTGCTATATACCTAATATGCAGGAATAAATAAGTTTTGCATAAGTCTTATTTTATCATTCAATCACAGTTTACCTTAAGGTTGGTGAGGACACCTGCCTTTAGGTAAGCCTTTATATAAACTGATAAGATTCCCTTTTCTTTTTAGCCGTTTAATGTCTACCTTACCCCATGGAAAAGAAAAAATTATTTACAGTAGCTGCCATTCTGCTCGGGATTTTGGGAGTAATTATGATGGTGCTTGGCATTAAAGGATCCATACCTCCACCTTTTATTACCGGAGTTGGTTTCCTGGTAATTGGTTTTGTTTTTTGGAAGATGAAGTACATGTGATTTTACGTGCTAATGAGTTGTTGAAGTATAGAACAAAATAAGCTCTGCTTATAAACCCTCTCCTCTTTATGAGACAGGACTAAGACGAATAGTTGCTACTCCACTACTACCTTACTTGTAAAAAAAAATGTCTTAGCCGGGACTTCTTCCAGAGACCCGACAATCGTGAATTCTATGAATGAACTTCCTTCTCCACCTTTATGATGACAAGCTTGGAAACAGGAGTATTGCTTTTTTCGGCCACACATCCGATGGGAACGAGAACGTTGGTTTCGGGAAAATAAGTGGCGGTACAGCCCTGCGGAATGGGATAGGCAACCACCATGAAATGCCTGGCAATGCGGGTTCTGCCATCACTGTTGTTGATAAGGTTGACGGTATCGCCTGCCTGCAGGTGCTGGATATGGATGTCGGTCTGATTCATAAGAATCACCCGACGCTCGTTTCTGATGCCGCGGTACCGATCGTCGAGGCTGTAAATGGTTGTGTTGAACTGATTGTGGCTGCGGATGGTCATCATCATGAGTTCGCCGGGGGCCAATACAGGAGGCTTAAAGAGGCTGATATTGAATTGTGCTTTACCGGATGGCGTACCAAATCCACCCTCCCGGTTGATATTGGGTAAATAAAAACCTCCCGGCTGTCGTACCCGCTGGTTATAGTCTTCAAACCCAGGAATGGTTTTTTCAATAGCAGTGCGGATGGCGTCGTAATGCAAAAGGTATTGATCCCAATTAACTTTACTTTGATTACCAAGAGTCGCCTTCGCCATTTGGCAAACAATAGCGGGTTCGCTCATCAGGTGGCTCGATACAGGTTGTAATATCCCTTTGGATTGTTGCACCACACCCATAGAGTTTTCGCAGGATACAAACTGCTCTTCACCATGGAGCAGATCGCGGTCGCTGCGACCAAGACAAGGTAAAATAATGGCTTCCTGTCCGGTAATCAGGTGGCTGCGGTTGAGTTTGGTACTTACCTGCACCGTAAGCTGACATTTTTTTAAGGCTTCGGCAGTATAAAGGGTATCGGGGGTGGCCGATAAAAAATTACCCCCCATAGCTATAAAAACCGATGCCTTCCCGTCATGCATCGCATGGATGCTGTCCACCACATCGTAACCGGGGTGCTGCGGGGGTATAAAACCAAAGTTTTGCTGAAGCGCATCGAGCAGCGGTTGTGCAGGTTTTTCAAAAATGCCAACGGTTCTGTCGCCCTGTACATTACTATGCCCCCGCACAGGACAGGTACCCGCACCGGGTTTGCCAATGCTACCTTTGATTAACAGCAGGTTCACCAATTCCTTAATGGTATCTACTGCATTTACTTGTTGGGTCAAACCCATGGCCCAGCAAATGATGATTTTCGATTTGTTTTTGATCAGTTCCACCGCCTGTTCCAATTCATTTCGATCAATACCAGTATGTTGAAGCAGTTCCCCAATATCCATTTTACTGAGATGTGCCGCCCATGCCTTAAAGCCTTCCGTTTGTTTTTCTATAAAAGGATTATCCAAAACGGTACCGGGGGCTTTTTGCTCCTCCTCCAACAGTCTTTTTGAAAGTGCCTGCATCAAGGCGCCATCTGCATTTATTTTTATGGGTAAAAAGAGATCGGAAAGGGCAGAATCAATGCCCAGTAATCCTTTGATGGTTTGGGGATTATTAAAACCCATCAGCCCTGCTTCGGGGAGCGGATTGATGGAAATAATACGAGCCCCGTTGGCTTTGGCTTTTTGTAAAGCAGTCAGCATACGGGGGTGGTTGGTACCGGGATTCTGTCCAAGGATCATAATGACTTCGGCAGCATAAAAATCGTTTAAAGTAACAGAACCCTTTCCAATCCCTAGCGATTCGCCAAGGGCTACCCCACTGCTTTCGTGGCACATATTGCTGCAATCAGGCAAGTTGTTGGTGCCATATTCCCGAACAAAAAGTTGGTATAAAAAGGCGGCTTCGTTGCTGGTACGACCCGATGTATAAAAAATAGCTTCGTCGGGGGAAGCAAGCGAGCGAAGGGTACCACCTATTTTTTCAAAAGCCTTCTGCCACGAAATGGGTTGGTAGTGGGTTGCTCCGGTGGCGAGGTACATCGGTTCTGCAATCCTTCCTTTACGACCGATTTCAAAATCGGAAAGCATGGACAAATCTGCTACCGAATGGCTGGCAAAAAAATCAGCCCCAATGGCCTTGGAGGTGGCTTCTTCTGCAATGGCTTTGGCACCGTTTTCGCAGTACTCCGCCATGCCACTGCGTTCATCATCGGGGTCGGGCCAGGCACAGCTCGGGCAATCGAAACCCCCTTTTTGATTGAGGCTGCTGAGCGCTTTTAACCCACGGAAAACCCCTGCTTCGCTAAAAACCTGTTTCATGCTTTCCACCACAGCAGGAATGCCAGCCGCCACTTTTTTGGGAGCCTCCAGTTTTATCCCGGTAAATGCTTCCGGGTTTTCTGCCATGGGTTCATTTTCTCCTATGTTTCCTTTGGATTCATTTTCCATTCTTGCTTGCTTTATCAATTATTTTAATGTGTTCCTTACCAGCATAAATGTTCATGGTTTCTTCTTTCAAAAAACCAACCAACAACATACCAGCTTCCTTGGCAAGTTCCACGGCAAGGCTGCTAGGTGCCCCTATAGCCGCCACTGCACCAATCCCCGCCATAGCAGCTTTCTGAATCAGTTCAAAACCCGCTCTTCCACTCAAAATCATTAAATATTGCGAAAGCGGAAGCCGACCATCCGAAAATGCTGCACCGATGATTTTATCTACGGCATTGTGCCGGCCGATATCTTCTCTTAGATAAAGCAAACTGCCCGCCGCATCAAACAAACCTGCAGCATGGATGCCACCGGTTTTAGTAAAAAGCCATTGCCCTTTCCTGAGCAATTCAGGCAGTGCATAAATCATACTTGCCTCTACTTGTAAAGAATTTTTTAGCGCAGAAAAAGGAGAATTGGTTCGCAGGCTGTCTATCCCTGCTTTACCGCAGATACCACACCCGGAACCGGCAAAAAAATTCCTTGCCAGCTTGGTAAGATCTGGTACCATATTTTCGTGTAAAACGACCCGGATACGGTTTTCATCGCCTGCAGGATTCCGGCAATCCAAAACCTGATTGCGTTTAGAAAGCATGCCTTCGGTAAATAAAAAACCGAGCGCCAGTTCCCTATCATTACCCGGTGTGCGCATGGTAACCGCTATATTTTTCACCATCCGGCCAGTTGCGGTGCTGTATTCAAGTTGTATTTCGAGGGGTTCCTCAATCGCCACCACATCTGTAGCGCCGGCAGCAATTTGATGCCTCATTTTTACAATTTCAACCGAAGCTACCGGGGAATGATCCATGGGTTAAAAATAAGCAATTACTCCGGCTTCCACCTTAACGGAATATTTTCATGGCCGCCTTTACAGCTTCAGGGGTATCTATGCTTAGTATGATTACAGGATCATCGGGAATGCACCGGATAGCTGGGATAGCACGCAGGAATTGCTGTAATGAAAACTGTTGCTGGCTCCACAAAGTCTCCATTTCCTGTAAAACAACAGCCGGATAGAAAGCGAGTAACGGTTCGTAAAAGTGGGTAGCAGGGTTGTAAAAGGCGGCAGGTTTTTCGGGATTACACACAGTGGCAAGAAGCTCCAAAGCAGCATGGTTGAAAAAAGGGTAATCACAGCCGATAGCAAGCAGGTTTTTCGCTGGAAATTTTTTAGCGGCAGTCAATAATCCCGCCATGGGGCCGATGTCTCCCCAAACCGGATCATCCATTAAAAAAGGCGGTTCGGGATTCATCCCGGCGGCCTGTGTGGCATTACAACACAACCACACTTCCTCGCAAAAGGGTTGTAATAGATGGAGAAGATGCTGGCGCTGTGGTTGCCCATGGTAATTCAAAAGACTTTTATCCCGATGCATACGGCTGCTTTTACCTCCTGTAAAAACAAGCCCGATGGTTGGTGGCGGAAATCTTTTAGTGAATGTTGGGGGCATTTTTTTCTTTAATTTTTTTGGCAAAAAAGAGGATTACGCTATGGAGCGTTTGCTCTCCTGCTGCTTTGATGCTATGGAAATTGTTTTCAAAATTAAAAGGTAGCAGTTATAGCTCCCCAATATCATAGATATCCCTTGCGTTATAAACCGGGATTTTTCATTTTTTTCTAAGGATATTATTTCACAGGTATATGTCCACCATTCAGATGATCTACCATATGTAAACTGAGTTTATCTTCCGGATTGGCCATGGTATAAATTAGTCCCCCAATCAGTCCGAAAAAAATATAGGAGTTGATCTTTGCAGTATTTATTGAAGCAGCACTATAGGGTGCATAAAAATAAAATGAACCTTCCTTAAAGTCAACAGGTGAATAGCCTGCCGGAACAAGTATCCATAGCCTGTTATTAAAGCTTACTGCATATCCTGTTTTATCCGTCAATCTAACCACTTCTGTCTGCTTACCGTTAACATCTGTTCGGTAAGCTTTTATCCTGCCCAAATTTTCATCATATTGAAAATTAACGAGGGTGTCATTAGGTTGAAGGTTTGCAAGATCCTGAAAAGTATGGTATATTCCCGTTGGAAAAATGGAGGAATTATATAAGGGAATATTTTGTTTTTCAATCCGGTCAATATCAAAGATTTGCTCTTTTGTTAATGATTGTACATCAGCAGGATATTCTTTCAGCGCAGCTTCAACCCACTCGTAAATTGTTTTTTGCCCTTCCTTCAATATTTTATTTGTTACATCAAGACCGGATACAGTCACGAGGGTATCTATTTTAAGTAACGGTAAAAATGAATTTCCCCTTTGTTCATAGGCTTCGGCCCGGATTCTGAAAAATCCCTCTTCTGAAAAGGTTCTTGTAAGTTCTGCAAAACTGAATTGCCGGATATGGATCATAATTTCTTTGGTACCCGAACCATTGGCTAATAAAGCATTCAGATGGTTTTGTAATGCCTCTTCTAAAGTGGGATCAATCATTAAGGCACTAATTGTATTCGTTATACCCCTTTGGACTAACCCAATATTGCGCTTGTTTTTCCTTCCATCTATTACCAATGAAGATTGATAGGCATGCCGGGAAAATGGCGGCTCTGATTTCTTAAAACGAAAGGTTTTCACCTGAGCACTCGAGCCAATAAAAGCACATGAGCAGGTGATGGCTAATAAAATACATTTAAGGTTCATGATTTTTTTTCAAAACTAGTAAAAAAATCGAAAAATCAACCTGTCTTTAATATAAAATCAACCGTTCAAAAGGATAAAGCTAATTATTATATCTTCTAATAATTCAGGGAATCATTTGCTATTAATTCCCAGTCTTTATTTTTTTCATTCACCCCCGGCGGAATAATTAATTTTCTTTGCAAGATATATTATTGGGAATGGGGGATTTTTGGGCTAGTAGCCGGTGGGGATCTAACTACCCAAAAGTGGCTATCAACCTGTAGAAAGATAGGAAGGAGACATCGCTTAAACGGTTCCATTTGGCCGGCCCACAGGAGGAAGATAAAGAGCACGAAAGATATTTTCCCCTATTTTTAACCAATGAAAATATTGACGAGCCATCTGCTGCTATTGCTGCCTATTTTAGGCTGTACACAATCAAAAAATTCCGGGACTGATATGAGCCGCTGGGCAAAACAGGCCGAACAGGTGAATATCATACGGGATCAATGGGGCATCCCCCATGTGTATGGCAAAACGGATGCTGATGCGGTTTTTGGTTTGTTGTATGCGCAATGCGAGGATGATTTCCCCCGGGTGGAAGCAAACTATATTGAAAAACTGGG
>Ga0136636_10000378_pt1 | contig 22026 bp, 28 predicted proteins | sample AntDrymUQ8522106_2_FD_104653 | JGI IMG/M metagenome (GOLD analysis project Ga0136636, IMG submission 104653) | Polar desert sand microbial communities from Dry Valleys, Antarctica - metaG UQ852 (21.06) | ecosystem: Environmental > Terrestrial > Soil > Desert | place: Antarctica: Dry Valley... | reverse complement strand
TCTTTGGCGCGCTGGCGGGCGGCGTAAAGTGCCTCAATGAACTGCGCGCGCATGTCGTTGTTTTCCATCGACGTGATGGCCGCATGGGTGGTGCCGCCTTTGGACGTGACGCGCTGGCGCAGCACCTGGGGTGGCTCGCTGCTGGTGCGCGCCAGTTCGCTGGCGCCGACAAACGTGCTCACGGCCAGCTGGTGGGCTTGCTCGCGGCTCAGGCCCATCTCAGTGCCCGCCAGCGTCATGGCCTCCATGAAGTAAAACACGTAGGCCGGGCCCGAGCCCGACAAGGCTGTGACCGCGTTCAGCTGTTCTTCCTCCGTTAGCCAGAGTGATTCGCCCGTGGTGGCCACCACTTGGCTCACCAACGCTCGATCTGATTCGGATACGCCCGCGCGGCCAAACAAGCCGGTGATGCCCTTGCCGATCAGTGCCGGTGTGTTGGGCATGGCGCGCACCACGCGCTGGGTGCCCAGCCAAGTGGCAATGCTGTCGCTGCGTATGCCTGCGGCCACGCTCAAATGCAATGCCGCCGAGGTATGGGGGGCGATTGACTGCGTGGCTTCTTTGAAGGTTTGTGGTTTGACCGCCCAGACCACCAAGTCGGCAGTGCTAAGAAACGCCCCGGCCTGTTCGTGGGCAGTGATGCCGAAACTGTTCAACAGTTTGGCGCGAGCTTCGTCATAGGGTTCGACCACGTCGATGCTCAGGCAGGGCGTGCCTTGCTGGATCAGTCCGCCGATGATGGCGCTGGCCATGTTGCCCCCGCCGATGAATGCAATGTGCTGGTTCATGCCTGCTTCGCGGCGACAGGCCGCGTGTGTTGGATGGAAACCTTGAGTCTAATCAAGTTGGCTGACGGTTCTGGCCGCGTCACGCGCCAAGCGGCTCACAAAATGGTTTGTTGGACCGCATGTTCCCAGCGCGCCATGTGTTCTGCTGCAGTCTGGGGCGGCATTCTGGGCTCAAACCGGCGCTCTGCGCGCCATTGTTCGCTGAGTTGATCGAGGCTGTGAAACACCCCGCTGGACAAGCCCGCAAGGTACGCCGCACCGAGTGCGGTGGTCTCCGTGACCCGAGGTCGCACCACGGCAATGCCGAGCAAATCGGCCTGAAATTGCATCAGCAAGTCATTGACGCTGGCGCCACCGTCGACCCGTAGTTCTGACACGGCAACGCCGCCCCCGGCCACGGCATCGCGGCTCATGGCCTTCAGTAAGGCGGCGCTTTGGTAGGCGATGCTCTCCAAACTGGCGCGGGCGATGTGTGCCAGGGTGCTGCCACGGCTCAAACCCAAAATGGCGCCACGGGCATCTGGTTGCCAATAGGGGGCGCCAAGCCCGGTAAAAGCCGGCACCACCATCACGCCACCCGAATCGGGCACCGTTTGTGCCAAGGCTTGCACGTCGTTGCTGTTGGCGATGGCGTGCAGGCCGTCACGCAGCCACTGCACCACCGCGCCGCCAACAAACACACTGCCTTCTAACGCGAACTGCGGCGTGTCTGTGATGTGTGCCGCCCGGGTGCTGATCAGCCCATTGGCCGAGATTGGACACTGTTGCCCGGTGTGCATCAGCATGAAGCAGCCCGTGCCATAGGTGTTTTTGACCCTGCCGGGCTGGAAACACGCTTGTCCAAACAGCGCGCTTTGTTGATCACCCGCCACACCGCCAATCGGAATCGCCGCTCCCAGCAATGCCGGATGCACCTCACCATACAAGGCGCTTGACGGCTTGACGCTCGGCAGCACGCTTGCTGGAATGTCCAGGGCCTTGAGCAGGTCCTCGTCCCAGCGGTTGGTGTGAATGTTGAAGAGCATTGTGCGCGAGGCATTGCTCACGTCTGTGGCATGCACCGCGCCACCGGTCAGCTGCCAGATCAGCCAGCTGTCAACGGTGCCAAACGCCAGCTCACCGTTGTTGGCCTGTGCGCGTGCGCCAGGCACGTTGTCCAAAATCCAGCGCAGTTTGGTCGCGGAAAAATAGGCGTCCACCACCAAACCCGTGGCTTGGCGGATGGCGGGCGTCAAACCTTGTTCCCGCAATTGGACGCACAGCGGCTCGGTGCGGCGGTCCTGCCAGACGATGGCGTGGTGAATCGGCAACCCTGTGCGTCGATTCCAGGCCACCGTGGTCTCGCGCTGGTTGGCGATGCCTACTGCGTGGATGTCTTGGGCCGAGACGCCTGCCAGCGCCAGTGCGCGTTGAGCGGTTGCCAGTTGGGTCTGCCAGATCACCCGGGGATCATGCTCAACCCAACCCGGCTTGGGAAAGATTTGGGGCAGTTCCATCTGCGCCTGGGCGCATACGTGGCCGTCTTCATCCAACACCATGCTGCGCGAACTCGAGGTTCCTTGGTCCAAAGCAAGTAGATAGGTCATGGTCGTGTGTTGAACTCGCCAATAATGAAGGTGTCCACATCCCGCAGGGCTTGTCTCATGACCACTGTACCGCAACCGCTGCCCACCGATCGCACGCAATTGCTGCAACAGCTGGCGAAAAACCAGAGGTATGACATTGCCATCGTTGGCGGTGGCGCCACCGGGTTGGGGGTGGCGCTCGATGCTGCCAGTCGCGGGTTGCGTGTGGTGTTGATTGAGTCGCACGACTTCGCACATGGAACCTCGTCGCGTTCCACCAAGCTGGTACATGGCGGCGTGCGTTACTTGGCGCAAGGCAACGTAGGGTTGGTGCGAGAAGCGCTGCATGAACGCGCCGTGATGTTGCGCAACGCGCCACACCTTGCGCAGCCCTTGCCATTTGTGATGCCCAGTTACCGCTGGTGGGAAGTGCCTTTTTATGGCGCGGGACTGAAGTTGTATGACGTGATGGCAGGGCGCGCCGGGTTGGGTCGTACCGAATGCCTGAGTCCGGCCGAAGCCCTGATGCAGCTGCCCAACCTGCGCGCACAAGGCCTCAAGGGTGGCGTCCAGTACTGGGATGGCCAATTCGATGACGCGCGTTTTGCTTTGGCATTGGCGCGCACAGCCGCACTGCATGGCGCGTTGCTGATCAACCATTGCCGGGCAACGGACCTGATCTATGCGGCAGACAAGGTGACGGGCGTGGTGTGCCAAGACCAGTTCACCTCACAGACCTACGAGGTGCGGAGTCCCTGTGTGGTCAACGCCACAGGTGTTTGGGTAGATGCCTTGCGCCAACGCGATGACAGCGTCGTGCCCGCCACCGCAGGCCAAGTCGTCCGCCCGTTGGTGTCCCCTAGCCAAGGGGTTCATCTGGTCGTGAATCCTGAGTTTCTGAACAGTCAGTCCGCCATGATGGTGCCCAGAACTGGTGATGGTCGGGTGTTGTTTGCGGTTCCATGGTTGGGGAAAGTCATCTTGGGCACCACCGACACGCCGCGAAACGATTTGGCGCGCGATCCGCTGCCGTTTGACGACGAAATTGAATTCATATTGCGCGAGTCGAAATACTATTTGCGCAGCGCACCCCAGCGCGAGGACGTGAAAAGCACCTGGGTGGGTTTGCGTCCGTTGGTTAAGCGCACGCAAGACGTTGAGGGTCATACCAAACGCTTGAGCCGCGAACACACCATTGCCGTGAGCCGCAGCGGTTTGGTGAGTGTGGCCGGGGGGAAATGGACAACCTACCGAGCTATGGCGCAAGAAGTATTGAACGTGTGCCAGGCGAACCAGCTGATCCATGGCTCCGCGCGCAGCCGCACCGAACACCTGAAGCTGATTGGGGTGGATGCTACGCACGTGCCACAGCCGTTGTGCCACGCGCCCGGCTGGCATTCTTATGGCGCAGAGACACCCTTTGTAAAGACTTTACCTGGAGCCGATGCGTACATCGCACCCGGGTTCACGCGCGCGATGGTGTGTTTTGCTGTGCGGTATGAATATGCACGCACCGTCGAGGATGTTCTTGCAAGACGCTCCAGAATGTTGTTTCTTGATGCCGCTTTGGCGTGTGAGGTGGCGCCGACTGTGGCGGGTTTGCTGGAGCGGGAGACGGGTGCCGACCCACAGGAGGCATCTTTTCTGGCACTGACGCAGCAATATTTGCTGAAACACCACAAAAAGAGTTGACCGAGTGTTTTGGTCGGTGCATAATGCGGGGCTTCGCTTGAAAAAGTATGAAGTGTCTGCCCAAAGCTAACAACGTGAGTGGTTCATGTTGGGTGTAACGGGCCCAAGACTGACTGGAATACAGGTCTGCATTGTGTGGGCTGGTTTTTCTGGTGCAAGTTGGGAATTAAACAAATGATCCAAACCGAATCTCGACTAGAAGTCGCCGACAACACTGGCGCCAAGTCCGTTCTGTGCATTAAGGTGCTAGGCGGGTCTAAGCGTCGCTACGCCAGTGTTGGCGACATCATCAAAGTTAGCATTAAAGAAGCTGCTCCACGTGGACGCGTCAAAAAAGGCGATGTGTACAGTGCTGTGGTTGTTCGTACTGCAAAAGGCATTCGCCGCAGCGATGGCTCGCTGGTGAAGTTTGATGGCAATGCAGCAGTGTTGCTCAATGCCAAGTTGGAGCCTATCGGCACCCGCATCTTTGGACCAGTGACGCGTGAGCTGCGTACTGAAAAGTTCATGAAGATCGTGTCTTTGGCACCTGAAGTTTTGTAAGGACGTCTCATGAATAAAATTCGTAAAGGCGACGATGTGATCGTGCTTTCAGGGCGCGACAAAGGCAAGCGCGGCAAGGTTGCGTTGCGTAAAGATGACTCTCACCTCGTGGTTGAGGGTGTCAATATCGTCAAAAAACATGCCAAGCCAAACCCAATGAAGGGTGAGGTTGGTGGCATCGTTGAAAAGACCATGCCAATTCACCAGTCCAATGTTGCTGTCTTCAATGCTGCAACTGGCAAGGCTGATCGGGTTGGTGTCAAAGTGTCGGCTGATGGTAAGCGTGTTCGCGTTTACAAGTCCAGCGGCGAAGAAATCAAGGTGGCATAAACATGGCTCGTTTACAACAACTTTATCGCGAAAAGCTTGCGCCAGAATTGATGGCGAAGTTTGGCTTCACCTCGCCAATGCAAGTTCCTCGTCTCACCAAGATCACCTTGAATATGGGTGTGAGTGAAGCGGTTGCGGACAAAAAAGTCATGGATCACGCTGTCAGTGACCTCACCAAGATTGCGGGTCAAAAACCTGTGGTGACCATGTCCAAGAAGGCGATTGCGGGTTTCAAGATTCGTGAAAACCAAGCCATCGGCTGCATGGTGACTCTGCGTGGTGCGCAAATGTTTGAGTTCCTAGATCGTTTCGTAACCGTGGCGCTGCCCCGCGTTCGTGACTTCCGTGGTATCTCTGGTCGTGCGTTTGATGGTCGTGGTAACTACAACATCGGCGTTAAAGAGCAGATCATTTTTCCTGAAATTGAGTATGACAAGGTTGACGCCTTGCGTGGCCTCAACATCAGCATCACAACAACGGCGAAAACGGATGAAGAGTGCAAGGCGCTCCTCGCAGGTTTCCGTTTCCCCTTCAAGAACTGAGGTGATTTGTGGCTAAGATGGCGTTAATCGAGCGCGAGCTCAAGAGAGATAAACTGGTTGCCAAGTTCGCAAAAAAACATGCGGAACTGAAGGCAATTTCTACCGATGCTAAGCGCACAGACGAAGAGCGTGCTGCTGCTCGTCTCGGCTTGCAAAAGTTGCCGCGCAATGCAAATCCCACACGTCAACGTAACCGTTGTGCTATCACTGGACGCCCACGTGGCACCTTTGCGCACTTCGGTCTTGCTCGTGCAAAAATTCGTGAAATGGCTTTTGCTGGTGAAATCCCCGGCATCGTCAAGGCCAGCTGGTAAGCGGTAGGAGACATAGATATGAGTATGAGTGATCCCATCGCCGACCTGTTGACGCGCATTCGTAATGCGCAGATGGTCGCGAAAACAACTGTTCGTGTTCCTTCCTCCAAAGTGAAGGTCGCGATTGCCCAAGTTCTGAAGGACGAGGGTTACATCGACGGGTTTAAAGTGAATTCCAACGACGGTAAGCCCGAGCTGGAAATTGCTTTGAAATACTACGCTGGCCGTCCCGTCATTGAACGCATTGAGCGTGTGAGCCGTCCTGGGTTGCGTGTTTACCGCGGCAGTGACGCGATTCCGCAAGTTCAAAATGGTCTTGGTGTCGCGATTGTCACAACGCCCAAGGGTGTGATGACTGATCGCAAAGCGCGTGCTACCGGTGTCGGTGGTGAAGTGCTTTGCTACGTCGCTTGATGCGTGACATTTAGGAGAAACAGAACATGTCTCGTATTGCAAAAATGCCCGTTGCCATTCCGGCAGGCGTTGAAGTCACCTTGGGTGAAAAGCAGGTCACAGTCAAAGGTGCTGGTGGTTTGTTGTTGGTTTCGCAAAACAGCTTAGTGAAGGTTGTTAACGAAGGTGGCAAGCTGAGTTTTTCCGCTGCCAACGAATCTCGCGAAGCGGATGCCATGGCTGGCACGATGCGCCAGTTGGTCAACAACATGGTTGTCGGCGTGACCAAGGGCTTTGAGAAAAAGCTCACACTGCTTGGCGTTGGTTACAAAGCTGCTGCGCAAGGTAACAAACTCAATTTGACCGTGGGTTACTCTCATCCAGTCAATATTGAAATGCCTGCTGGCATTACTGTGGCGACGCCTACACCAACAGAAATTTTGATCAAAGGTGCTGATCGTCAGCGTGTTGGTCAAATAGCTGCTGAAGTTCGTGCTGTTCGTCCGCCAGAGCCTTACAAGGGCAAAGGTATTCGTTACTCAGACGAAACAGTTGCTATCAAAGAAACTAAGAAGAAATAAGGAGCTGCAACATGTTGACCAAAAAGGAACAGCGTCTTCGCAGGGCTCGTCAAACCCGTATCCGCATCGCCAATCAAGGTGTGGCTCGCTTGACAGTGAACAGAACCAATTTGCACATCTACGCCAGTGTTATCTCCGGCGATGGCTGCAAAGTGTTGGCAACCGCTTCTACGGTCGAAGCCGAAGTGCGTCAGACCCTTGGTGGGTCAGGCAAAGGCGGAAATGTGGCTGCAGCTCAATTAATTGGCAAGCGTTTGGCTGAAAAAGCAAAGGCCGTCGGTGTTGAAAAGGTGGCGTTTGATCGGGCAGGTTTTGCGTACCACGGCCGCGTTAAAGCGCTGGCTGATTCGGCACGCGAAGCAGGCTTGCAGTTCTAAGCAGATCGGAAATAAAGATGGCTAAAGTACAAGCAAAAATGCAAGGTAAGGCTGAGGGTCCTGAGGACGGTTTGCGCGAAAAAATGATCGCGATCAACCGTGTGACCAAGGTCGTTAAGGGTGGTCGCATCCTGGGCTTTGCAGCATTGACCGTGGTAGGTGATGGTGACGGCACCGTTGGCATGGGTAAGGGCAAGTCGAAGGAAGTTCCTGCGGCTGTTCAAAAGGCCATGGAAGAAGCGCGTCGCAACATGGCAAAAGTCTCACTGAAGAACGGTTCCCTTCACCACCGCGTGGTTGGGCGTCACGGGGCAGCATCGGTCATGATGGCGCCAGCGCCAAAGGGTACTGGCATTATTGCTGGCGGTCCAATGCGTGCCGTGTTTGAAGTTCTCGGTATTACCGACATCGTCGCAAAAAGCCATGGCTCTAGCAATCCATACAACATGGTCCGCGCAACACTTAATGCGCTGTCGCATGCAACAACGCCTGCAAACGTTGCCGCCAAGCGCGGTAAATCGATTGAAGACTTGTTTGCTTGATCGGAGTTCACAAAATGACAACTGAGAAAAAAGTCACGGTTCAATTGGTTCGCAGTCCGATCGGTTGCGCAGCCTCCCATCGTGCGACGGTTCGTGGTTTGGGTTTGCGCAAACTGCGCAGCACCAGCGAACTGGTTGATACGCCTGAAGTGCGTGGCATGATTAACAAGATCAGTTATCTGGTCAAGGTGCTCTAAGAGGTTAATGATGGAACTAAATAGCATTAAGCCGGCAGATGGTGCCAAGCACTACAAGCGTCGCGTGGGTCGAGGCATCGGTTCTGGCTTGGGTAAGACGGCCGGTCGTGGTCACAAAGGGCAAAAGTCCCGCGCTGGCGGCTACCATAAAGTCGGGTTTGAAGGCGGTCAAATGCCTATGCAACGCCGTTTGCCAAAGCGTGGATTCAAGTCTGCACTTTTGAAGTTCAATGCGGAAGTCACGTTGACAGCCCTGAGCGCATTGGACGTGACCGAGATCAACTTGCCTGTTTTGAAGCAAGCTGGCCTCGTGGGCGAACTCGCCAAGGTCGTCAAGGTTGTGAAGACAGGTGATATCACCAAAGCAGTTCAGTTGTCAGGTATCGGTGCAACAGCCGCTGCCAAGTTGGCAATCGAAGCTGCTGGTGGATCCTTGGCTTGAATTTTTTGCTAAAGAAGTCTGCAAGTGGTAACTAGTTCAGCATCAGCGGCAAAAGCAGGCAAGTACGGCGATTTGCGTCGTCGTCTGGTGTTTTTGCTGATGGCTCTTGTGGTGTACCGTGTCGGTGCACACATTCCGGTTCCTGGGATTGATGCGGCACAGTTGCAGCAGTTTTTCAAGGGCCAGCAGGGTGGCATCCTCGGGATGTTTAACATGTTCTCCGGTGGTGCGCTGTCTCGGTTCACCATCTTTGCGTTGGGCATCATGCCATACATCTCTGCATCGATCATCATGCAGCTGTTGGGCTACGTACTCCCCGCGTTTGAGCAGTTGAAAAAAGAGGGTGAGGCAGGTCGTCGCAAGATTACCCAGTACACCCGTTATGGCACGCTTGGGTTGGCTTTGTTCCAGTCTCTGGGGATTTCCGTCGCATTGGAAAGTTCTGCTGGTTTGGTGATCTCTCCTGGTTTTGGGTTTCGTTTGACGGCTGTTGTGACATTGACTGCTGGGACTTTGTTTCTCATGTGGTTGGGTGAGCAGATCACCGAGCGGGGCTTAGGCAATGGGATTTCGATTCTGATTTTTGCGGGTATCGCTGCAGGGCTTCCCTCTGCCATCGGTGGTCTGCTGGAATTGGTCAACACCGGAGCGATGAACGTTATCGTGTCTTTGTTTGTGATCGTGTTGGTTGGGCTGGTGACGTATTTTGTGGTGTTCGTTGAACGCGGGCAACGGAAGATATTGGTTAACTATGCAAGAAGGCAAGTTGGCAACAAAGTGTATGGTGGTCAGTCGTCGCACTTGCCTTTGAAGTTGAATATGGCAGGGGTGATTCCCCCGATCTTCGCTTCGTCGATTATCTTGTTGCCTGCAACGGTGGTGGGATGGTTCAGTGCTGGTGAGTCCATGCGGTGGTTGAAAGATATTGCGGGTTCGTTGACGCCTGGGCAACCTATTTACGTGATGTTGTACGCAGGTGCAATCATATTTTTCTGCTTTTTCTACACTGCTTTGGTGTTCAATAGCAAAGAAACTGCAGAGAACCTAAAGAAGAGTGGCGCTTTTGTTCCTGGAATACGTCCTGGTGATAACACCGCAAAGTACATAGACAAAATTCTGTTGAGATTGACTTTTGTTGGTGCCATTTACATCACATTGGTGTGTTTGTTGCCCGAGTTTTTAATCTTGAAATACAACGTGCCGTTCTATTTTGGTGGTACATCGTTGTTGATTATTGTCGTTGTGACGATGGATTTTATCGCCCAAGTACAAAATTACTTGATGTCTCAGCAGTATGAGTCCTTACTGAAGAAAGCTAATTTCAAGGCTTCTTGAGATATTTACTTATGGCAAAAGATGATGTAATTCAAATGCAGGGTGAGATTGTTGAAAATCTTCCCAATGCTACCTTCAGGGTAAAACTGGAAAACGGTCACATTGTTTTGGGGCATATTTCGGGAAAAATGCGTATGCATTACATTCGAATCTTGCCAGGTGACAAAGTGACTGTTGAGTTGACTCCTTATGACCTGAGCCGGGCTCGGATTGTATTTAGAGCCAAGTAATTAAACTGTAATCGAATTGTTTAGGAGAGTGAAATGAAGGTTTCGGCTTCGGTTAAGAAAATTTGCCGTAACTGCAAAATTATTCGGCGCAAAGGTGTTGTTCGCGTGATCTGTACGGATCCACGCCACAAACAGCGTCAGGGTTAATTGCAAGAGTTATAGAGGATCAAAATGGCACGTATCGCTGGTATTAATATTCCGCCGCAAAAGCACTCTGAAATTGGCTTGACCGCCATCTTTGGAGTTGGCCGTAGCCGCGCTCGTAAAATCTGTGAAGCTTGTGGAATCGATTATTCCAAAAAAATCAAAGATTTGTCTGATGCTGAGCTTGAGAAGCTTCGCGACGAAGTGGGTAAGTTCACGATTGAAGGTGACTTGCGTCGTGAAACCACCATGAACATCAAACGTTTGATGGACATTGGTTGCTACCGTGGTTTCCGTCACCGTCGCGGTCTGCCATTGCGCGGTCAGCGTACTCGCACCAATGCACGTACTCGCAAGGGTCCGCGTAAAGCTGCTGCGTCGCTGAAAAAATAATATTTTTGAAAGATAGATATGGCAAAAGCACCAGCCAATAACGCCGCTCAGCGCGTTCGCAAAAAAGTTCGTAAGAATGTTGCTGACGGCATTGCGCACGTTCACGCGTCATTCAACAACACGATTATCACGATCACCGACCGTCAAGGCAATTCGTTGTCTTGGGCGTCTTCAGGTGGCCAAGGTTTCAAGGGCTCTCGTAAGTCCACACCTTTTGCTGCGCAGGTAGCCTCTGAAGTCGCTGGCCGTGCCGCGATCGAACAAGGCATCAAAAATCTGGACGTGGAAATCAAAGGACCCGGCCCTGGTCGCGAGTCGTCCGTTCGGGCACTGGCTGCTCTGGGTATCCGGATCAACATGATTGCCGACGTGACGCCCGTTCCCCATAACGGTTGCCGCCCTCAAAAGCGCCGTCGGATCTAATTTATTAACAAGCCCACCGCCACAGTAAATTGCGCTGTGGCTCCCGCGTTCTGCGGTAGATGATTTAAAGGATATTCAAGTGGCACGATACTTAGGCCCTAAGGCTAAACTTTCTCGCCGTGAAGGCACCGACCTGTTCTTGAAGAGCGCTCGTCGCTCCATCGCGGACAAGTCTAAATTCGACTCCAAACCCGGTCAACACGGGCGCACTTCTGGTGCACGTACCTCTGACTTTGGCTTGCAACTGCGTGAAAAACAAAAAGTCAAGCGCATGTATGGCGTCTTGGAAAAGCAGTTCCGCCGTTATTTCGAAGAAGCTGATCGTCTCAAGGGCAATACAGGCTCTAACCTGTTGGCTTTGTTGGAAACGCGTCTCGACAACGTCGTTTATCGCATGGGTTTCGGTTCAACACGTGCAGAAGCGCGTCAGTTGGTCTCCCACAAGGCGATGTTGGTCAATGGCAAGTCGGTCAATATCCCCTCTTACATGGTTAAGGTGGGTGACGTTGTCTCCGTTCGCGAGAAGTCTTCCAAGCAAAACCGTATTGTCGAGGCCTTGCAGTTGGCTCAGCAAGTAGGTATGCCAGCATGGGTTGAAGTGAATGCCGACAAGGCTGAAGGTGTTTTTAAATCTGTTCCTGATCGCGATCAGTTCGCCGCAGATGTGAATGAATCCTTGATCGTCGAGTTGTACTCACGTTAATTGAGATTAGTTTTCTTGTTTGCAACAAAGGCTCACATGAGCCTTTGTTTGTATTGTCAGCCTTACCGATGTAACGAATCGGGGGTATTGAGAGGAGTTCCATGCAAAGTAGTTTGTTGAAGCCTAAAGCTATCCAGGTTGAGCAACTGTCGGCCAATCGTGCCAAAGTCGTTTTGGAACCGTTTGAACGTGGTTACGGACACACTTTAGGCAATGCTCTTCGTCGGGTGTTGTTGTCTTCGATGCCAGGTTATGCACCGACCGAGGTAACGATCGCGGGTGTTCTGCATGAGTATTCATCCATTGATGGTGTTCATGAAGATGTTGTGAACATTCTGCTGAATTTGAAGGGTGTAGTTTTCAAGCTCCACAACCGCGACGAAGTGACTCTGAGCTTGCGTAAAGACAGCGAAGGGGTTGTTTCTGCCGCTGACATTCAGACGCCGCATGACGTTGAAATTGTGAATCCAGAACACGTGATTGCCAACCTCTCAGTGGGTGGCAAGCTGGACATGCAAATCAAGGTCGAAAAAGGTCGTGGTTATATGCCTGGCACGATGCGTCGTCACGCTGATGAGCCGACCAAATCGATTGGGCGCATTGTTTTGGATGCGTCGTTCTCGCCAGTGAAGCGCGTGAGTTACACCGTCGAAAGCGCGCGGGTTGAACAGCGTACCGACTTGGATAAGTTGATTGTGGACATTGAAACCAATGGTGCACTTTCGGCGGAGGATGCGGTTCGTGCCTCGGCGAAGATTTTGGTCGAACAATTGGCGGTGTTTGCGCAACTCGAAGGTGGAGAAATTGATGCGATTGTGTCTGCTCCGCGCGGTGGTGCCCAGTTTGATCCCGTGCTGTTGCGTCCAGTCGATGAGTTGGAGTTGACGGTTCGTTCTGCGAATTGTTTGAAGGCCGAAAACATTTACTACATTGGTGATTTGATCCAACGTACCGAAAACGAGTTGTTGAAGACACCAAACTTGGGACGTAAGTCTCTGAATGAAATCAAGGAAGTTTTGGCATCTCGTGGTTTAACACTGGGTATGAAACTTGAAAGCTGGCCACCGGCTGCTCTTGAAAAGCGTTGAACTAGCGCGCCACGGACAGTACCTGACACGGCTGTCTGTTAAATAAACAAAGGAAATTACCATGCGTCACGGACACGGATTACGTAAACTTAACCGCACAAGCTCACATCGTTTGGCGATGTTGCGCAACATGATGAATTCGTTGATTGAACACGAGGTCATCAAGACCACAGTGCCCAAGGCCAAAGAACTGCGCCGCGTCATTGAGCCAATGATTACCCTGGCGAAAGAAGCAACTGTTGCCAATCGCCGTTTGGCGTTTGATCGCTTGCGGGACCGCGACAGTGTGGTCAAGTTGTTCAACGATCTCGGGCCACATTTCAAAGCGCGTCCAGGTGGTTACACGCGCATTTTGAAGATGGGTTTCCGCGTTGGCGACAATGCGCCCATGGCTTTGGTGGAGTTGGTTGACCGCGCAGTTGTCGAAGCAACAAATAGTGCGGAATCTGCTGCAGAATAGGTTATAATTTAAAGCTACCGCGCGATGGAGCAGTCTGGTAGCTCGTTGGGCTCATAACCCAAAGGTCGGAGGTTCAAATCCTTCTCGCGCAACCAAAAAACGTGTTCAGTCACGGAAAAAAGCCCACATCAGTGGGCTTTTTTTTGATTTCAAATTGGGTGAGTATGTCCCGTTGCTGCTGGTATGGCCGATAGGGTGAGCGCCTCAAGGTGTTGCCGGTGGGTATTTAGCGCGCTGCAGGGACTTATCATGTCTCTTGGGTATTTTGCCCAGAGTTCGATGCTGATTTGGCCGGGGTCATCTCGCTTTTTCGTACCAAGTCCACGTTCCCAATCCCTTATCCGCCAGTTATGACCATCCACGATTCATCGGTTCCGTCCCGTCGCCGTAGCTGGCGTGAAACTTTTTTGGTGTACATCGAGCCTTCTTCCATTCGCATGTTGTTGCTGGGGTTTTCTGCAGGCTTGCCCTTGTTGTTGGTACTTGGAACCTTGAGTTTTTGGTTGCGTGAGGCCGGGGTCGATCGCAGCACCATCGGTTACCTGAGTTGGGTGGGTTTGGCGTATGCGTTCAAGTGGGTTTGGGCGCCGTTGGTGGATCGGTTGCCCATTCCCGTTTTGACCCCGTGGTTAGGTCGGCGTCGCAGTTGGTTGTTGTTATCGCAAATGGCGATCATGCTGGGATTGGTTGCCATGTCTTTCAACGATCCCAGTGTGGCGCTCACCCCAGTTGTTTGGGGTGCGCTGGCTGTGGCATTTGGCTCTGCCACGCAAGACATCGCGTTGGATGCCTTTCGCATCGAGTCTGCCGATGTCGACCGACAGGCAGCCTTGGCGGCGTCTTACCAGACAGGCTACAGGCTGGCCATGATCTGGGCCGGTGCGGGTGTGTTGTGGGTCGCTGCGCGCGTCCAGTCGCCTGATACGGTGGGTTACCAACATGGCGCGTGGCAGGTAGCGTATTTGGTGATGGCGGCAAGCATGTTGTTGGGCGTCGCCACGGTGCTTTTTTCGGTCGAGCCTAAGCGCCAGCCGATGGTGCCAGCGAAGGATTTGCAGGACTGGTTGCGCGGTGCGCTGATTGAGCCATTTGCTGACTTTTTGAGGCGTTACGGCGTGCACGCGGTGCTGGTGTTGGCGCTGATTGCCACCTACCGCATCAGCGATGTAGTTATGGGTATCATGGCCAACCCGTTCTACGTCGATATGGGCTACACCAAGGATGAAGTGGCCGCAGTCACCAAAATCTATGGCGTGATCATGACGCTGGTGGGCGCTTTCCTTGGGGGCGTGTTGGCCATGAAAATGGGTGTAATGCGTGTGCTGATGTTGGGTGCGGTGCTGAGCGCGGCCAGTAACCTGCTGTTTGCGACATTGGCTACCCGGGGCCATGATGTGACGGGGTTGATTTTCGTGATCTCGGCGGACAACCTAGCTAGCGGCATCGCATCAGCCGCCTTCATCGCCTATTTGTCCAGCCTGACCAATGTCAACTATTCCGCCACCCAGTACGCGTTGTTCAGCTCGATGATGCTGTTGCTGCCCAAGTCGCTGGCGGGGTACTCTGGCGTTTTTGTGGATCGCTTCGGATACCAAGAATTTTTTGTAGCGACGGCTTTTTTGGGTTTGCCCGTATTGCTGCTGGTTGCGCTGGCTTCCAGACTGAAGTTGACCAGTGCCGGCCCCCATGCATAACAAGTTTCGAGCAGCGGCTCGCCTCGCGATTCGATTTACCTAACTTTACCCGCGCTACAAGGGCTGGATGTTGCGGGCCACTAGACTGGGTCTATGAACCAACACCTGCTGATGATTGAAGACGATGCCCGTTTGGCCACCATGGTCAGCGAGTACCTTTCTCAATCGGGATATACCGTCGTACACGCGGGTGATGGGAGCAGCGGGCTTCAACTGTTGCAAAACCATCCTGCGCACTTGGTAGTGCTTGACCTCATGTTGCCCGACATGGACGGCCTGGAGGTGTGTCGGCGCATACGCGCTTTGCCCGGTGCACTGGCTGCAACGCCTATCTTGATGCTGACTGCCAAAGGCGACGCGATGGACCGCATCATCGGTCTAGAAATGGGTGCTGATGACTACCTGCCCAAGCCGTTTGAGCCGAGAGAATTGCTCGCCCGCATTCGGGCTGTTTTGCGCCGACACGGTGAGGGAGGCGCAACGCAGACTAACCAACATCTGCGCTTTGGCAGTATGGAGATTGACCGGGATGGCCGTGTGGTCAGCGTTCATGGCCAACCTTGTGACCTTACGTCGTACCAGTTTGATCTGTTGGTGACTTTGGCCGAGCGGGCCGGGCGCGTGCTCACGCGTGACCAGATCATGGAGGCGGTGCGCGGGCGCGAGCTTGACGCATTTGACCGGTCGATTGACGTGCATATGGGGCGCATCCGTGCTGCCATTGAAGTCGACGCAAAGGCTCCCAAACGTATATTGACCGTGCGTGGTGTGGGCTATGTGTTTGCCCGCCAGCAGGACTGAGGCTGGCCGGGATGATCGACACGCCGCGACGCCTGTTTGTGCATCCAACGGGAAGCCACCATGTTGAATAAGCTATATGTGCGTATTTGGTTAGCAGTCGTCTTGGCCGTGGTGGTGTTGACGGTCTTGGTAGGCTGGGTGTGGCGTCTGGCAGCAGAGCCTCCATTGCGTGATGTGGTCGTGCGCAACGAAGCTGGTGAGGTCATAGGTCGTGGTCGTCCGCAATTTCTGACCGGTGAAGCCGATGCCGGACCGGGGCATGGTCAAGGTGCGCAACCACAAGGCATGCATTCACCAAGACGGGGGGGCGCTATACCACCGTTGCCCATGCTGCCCACAGCGCGAATGCAGGCCGGCAGCGCAGCACCGCTTGATGGACCATCGGGCGAAACGCGTGCGGGCCCGGAATTCGTCGTTCGCATGCATGACGGTCAGACCATGCGGATGCGCCTCTTGCGCGCACCCCCGTCCATGTGGACCCGACCGCCATTTGGTTTTGCGTGGATGCTGGTGTGGGTGGCGCTGGCCGTGGCGCTGGCCACCTACCCGATCGTGCGAAAGCTCACCCGCCGACTTGAGCGGCTGCAGCATGGCGTGCGGCAATGGGGTGAAGGTGATTTGTCGGTCCGCATGCCGGAGAACGGACATGATGAAGTGGCGTTTCTGGCGCGGGGTTTCAACGATGCGGCCGAACGGGTGCAGACACTGGTGAGGTCGCATGAGGCCTTGTTGGCGTCGCAAAAGTCCCTGCTGGCCAACGCATCGCATGAACTGCGCTCACCATTGACACGCATTCGCATGGGGCTGGAGTTGCTGGGTCCGGCCGCAACACCGGCTTTTCGCACCGAAATCAGCCGAAACATAGCCGAACTGGACCAACTGATCGAAGAAATTTTGTTGGCCAGCAGACTCGATGCCCGCGAAGCTGACCTCGGCACGATCGAGTCCGTGGACATGGTCGGCTTAGCGGCAGAAGAATGTGCCCGTGTCGACGCGGACTTGGAGGTGTGCGCGAAGGAGGATGCAAATGGTGTGCAGCCCGAAGGCGAAGTCGCAGTACAAGGTGTGGCCAAACTGCTGCGCCGCGCCGTGCGCAATCTTTTGGAGAATGCGCGCCGCCATGCGAGGGGTGATATTTCCTTGTCGTTGCTTCGGTGCCACAACGTGTTGCAAATTCGCGTCTCAGATCGCGGGCCAGGTGTGCCTGAGTCCCTGCGTCAGAGGATATTCGAACCTTTTTACCGATTGCCAGGTGCCACCGAGCGCGACGGGGGCGTGGGTTTGGGCCTAGCTTTGGTCAAATCCATTGCGGAGCGGCATGCAGGGCGGGTCTTTTGTGAAGATCGACCGGGTGGAGGGGCAGTTTTTGTGATTGAACTGCCAATTTTTCACGGGAAAATCGGCTAAGCGCGGGTTTTTACCTATTCTTACAAAAGAAAGTGTGCAATATCCCCCGAATGGGGGATACCCAAATCCGTGGCACCCCGGCAAAATTCACACCACTGCTGTCACAGTGAAGAAGCTAAACAACAAAGGTTAGACGTCAACGTTAGATTGATTAACCGACATGTTTCCAACGACGTTCCCCTTCGGGGGAGCTTTAACAAGCCACCCTAGGGTGGCTTTTTTTTAGGTAAAAATTCCGTCCGTGGGCCCGATGTGGGTGAGGTCGGATGCTACAAACAAAGACTGACATTGGCTGGCGCGATATCGTTCAGGCACCGTGTGTGACCTAACGGGCATTCCCGTTGAAAGCAAGGTGCACAGTCCAGGGCGGGCTGGTAGCTGGGGTCTTGTTTGAGCCAAAGAACTTTGGCCAGCGCGTTGAGTGGCGGCGTGTGCAATGGGCTGCTGGAACCAAATAGGGCAATCTGCTTCACGCCAAACCCTGCCGCAACATGCATCAGCCCCGAATCATTGCTCACGATGCATTTTGTAGCAGATATCAAACACAGCGCCTGAGTCAGTGTCGTTTTTCCTGCAAGATTGAGAACAGGGTAGATAGAGTTGGTCTGCGCGAGTTGCGCAATCTCTTCGCACAGCGGCGCTTCTTTGCCAGACCCTAGTAACACCACCGGCAACTCCATGCGACGCGCCAATTCGGCATAGTGACCGGTGGGCCAGCGTTTGGCTGGGCCATATTCGGCGCCTGGCGCAATCACGTAGTAGTCCTGGTGTGTGAGGCTGAAACCCGCCAAGGTTGCCTGCACCTCCGATGTATCGGCATGAAGTCGGGGTTGGTCGTTGGAGACGTCGGTGTCGCCGCTCAGGGCTGAGTAAAACGCCACCATGGGCGGGCGCTGTCCTTTTGTGGGATTTTTGAGGCGGTGCGTCAGAAGCCCGACCCTTGCTTCGCCCAAGTAGCCGACACGTTGCGGAATGCGTGCCAGAAACGGCAGCAGTGCACTTTTGAGCGAGTTAGGACAGATGTAGGCGGTCTTGAATTCGCCTGCCAAGCGCTTAGCCCATTGGCGTCGCGCAGCCAATTGCAATCCACCATGGGAAAACGGCAACTCAACGACCTCCGCCACCTGCTGCATGGCCCGGTACACCGGCGCTACCCACGGCAGGGCTCCGACAGTTAACACTTCGCCACGGGCGTGCAAACGAGCCAGCAGCGGCTCAGTCATGACCGCGTCGCCAATCCATTGGGGTGCAATGATCAAGGAGCGATGGATGCTGTCGGTCGACTGCTTTGCGGGTGCATGGCGCAGCGGGCGACACTGCGCGGCAGACCAGTGGTGCTGGTGTGCATCGGGGCCTAGCCCCTTGGGTTGCCACACCATTCAGTGGTGGCCGTCTAATTGCTCGCCATCTTTGAGCTGGTAGACCGTGCCGCAGTACGGGCATTTGCCTTGACCGGTATGGGCCACGTTCAGAAAAACTTTGGGGTGGCTGTTCCAAATTTCCATGTCGGCCAAGGGGCTGGGGCAGAAAACCCCACCCGCTTGGTTAAGGTCTTTGGCAAGTAGTTCGACGGTAGCTTGACTCATGTGTTCTCCAATAGGTCGGGCGTCGGGCCAGAGTGCATCTGTGGACCGAGATGTGAAAGACTTAGACCTGGGTCAGCCAATGGGCGTACTTGGGGTTGCGACCGTTGACGATGTCAAAGAACGCGCTTTGAATTTTCTCGGTGATCGGGCCGCGGCTGCCCGAGCCCAGCTCGATACGGTCCAGTTCGCGGATCGGGGTCACTTCAGCGGCGGTGCCGGTGAAAAACGCCTCGTCGGCGATGTAAACCTCGTCGCGGGTGATGCGTTTTTGCACCACTTCCAGGCCCAGGTCTTTGCAGATGTGGAACACGGTGTTGCGGGTGATGCCGTTGAGCGCACCAGCGGACAGGTCGGGGGTGTAGACCACGCCGCCTTTGACGACAAACAGGTTTTCACCCGCGCCTTCGGAAACAAAGCCGTTGGCGTCGAGCAGCATGGCTTCGTCATAGCCGTCGTCGGTGGCTTCCATGTTGGCCAGGATGGAGTTGGTGTAGTTGCTTACCGCTTTGGCCTGCGTCATGGTGATGTTGACGTGGTGGCGGGTGTAACTGGAAATCTTCACGCGGATGCCGCGCCTCATGCCTTCCTCGCCCAAATATGCGCCCCAGGGCCAGGCGGCCACCATTAGGTGAATCGTGTTGCCTTTGGGCGATACGCCGAGCTTCTTATCGCCAATCCAAGTCAGCGGGCGCAGATAACCGGATTCGAGCTTGTTTTCACGGATCACCGCCTTTTGCGCCTCGTTGACGTCTTCCTTGGTGAAGGGAATCTTCATGCGCAAAATTTTGGCGCTGTTGAACAAGCGTTCGGTGTGTTCTTCCAGGCGGAAGATGGCAGGCCCGCTGACCGTGTTGTAAGCGCGCACGCCTTCAAAAGCACCGCAGCCGTAGTGCAAAGTGTGGGTCAGCACGTGAATTTTGGCATCGCGCCAGTCCACCATTTGGCCGTCCATCCAGATCTTGCCGTCACGGTCAGCCATCGAAGGGGGTAAAGCGCTCATCGGTTTTTCCTCAGGGTCAGCGTGGAGCTGAAGGTCAAAACTGCTATTTTACGGGGCGGCCCTGGTAACTTGCTTGGTGGCGCTGGTTGGGTTGGACTTGGCGGTCTGGGCGCAGCATGACTGGGCTGCCGCTGAGAAGGTGCGTGTGAAAGCAAGTGACACGGTGGCGCTGCCTTAGCCCAAACTGCGCACCACTTCCATGGCTTGTTCGACCCGTTCCACGGCATGGATCGTCAGCCCCTCGAAGTCTTTGGATTTGAGGTTTTTGGGCACATTAGCCTTGGGAACCACGGCCACGCTGAAGCCCAGCTTGGCCGCTTCTTTCAGCCGTTCCTGACCACGCGGCGCAGGGCGCACCTCGCCGGCTAGACCCACTTCACCGAACGCAAAAAATCCTTTGGGCAAGGGTTTGCCGCGCAGACTGGAGGTGATGGCCAGCAGCACCGCCAGATCGGCAGCGGGCTCACTGATGCGCACGCCTCCGACAGCGTTGACGAACACGTCTTGGTCCATGCAGGCGACGCCAGCGTGGCGGTGCAGCACGGCCAGCAGCATGGCCAAACGGTCCTTGTCCAGGCCCACCGAGAGGCGCCGGGGTGAGGGGCCACCACTGTCCACCAGCGCCTGAATCTCCACCAGCATGGGGCGGGTGCCTTCCAGGGTGACCATGACGCAGCTGCCCGGCACGGGCTCAGCGTGCTGGCTCAGGAAAATGGCGCTGGGGTTGCTCACGCCTTTGAGGCCTTTTTCGGTCATGGCGAACACGCCGATTTCGTTCACTGCGCCAAAGCGGTTCTTGATGGCGCGCACCAGTCGGAAGCTGCTGTGCGTGTCACCTTCAAAATAGAGCACGGTATCGACCATGTGCTCCAGCACACGTGGCCCGGCCAACGCGCCTTCCTTGGTCACGTGGCCCACTAGCACGATACACACACCGCTGGCTTTGGCCGCGCGCGTGAGGTGCGCAGCGCACTCTCGTACCTGCGCCACCGAGCCGGGCGCCGAGGTCAACTGCTCGGAATACACCGTCTGGATCGAGTCGATCACGGCAATGTCGGGCTGGGTGGCGTCCAGTGTGGCGAGAATTTTTTCCAGCTGGATTTCGGCCAGCACCCGCACCTGCGAGTTGTCCAAACCCAGGCGACGCGAGCGCAAAGCCACTTGCGCGCCGCTTTCTTCGCCGGTAACGTAGAGCGTGTTTTGGCCACTGCGTTGCAGGGAATCCAGTGCTTGCAACAACAAGGTGGACTTGCCAATGCCTGGATCTCCGCCGATGAGCACCACGCCCCCTTCCACCATGCCGCCGCCCAATACCCGGTCGAGTTCGTCATGGCCTGTGGGGGTGCGTGCCATGTCCACGGCGTTAATGTCCCCCAGAATGGCGATTTCTGCTGTTTTGGCGAGCGAGGCAAAGCGGTTTTTGCCAAGTGAACTGCTTTCAGGGGCGGATTCCACCAGCGTGTTCCAGGCATTGCAGTGGGGGCACTTGCCCAACCATTTGGGGGTAACGCCGCCGCAGTCGGAGCAAACGAATTGGGTTTTATCTTTGGCCATGGCGCCAATGTTACTGTATATATACCCAGATATAGACCCGCTATTGCTGGGTCACTGCGTTTTTAGATCGATACGACATTAGGCGCGAAGTCGCAGACAGTGCTTGTGCACGGCAAGGCGAAGCAACAACATGTCGGATTGATATGGAAATGCAATCAGTTGCAACGAGGGCGCGGGGTACTGCGCCGTTCAGATGATACGGTCAGCCAAACTGCGCCAATGGGGCGCGTAGCGGACTCACCAAAATGCTGTGGGAAAAGAGGTCAGCTGCAGAAGTTTTGCGTCAGTTCAAGGGGTGCAGCACGCAGCGCACGGCATGGTGTTCGCTGGCGTTGAGTTGGGTCAACAGTTCGGTGTTGGAAACGTCTTGTCCGCTGAAGGCAAACCCGTTGCGAATGTACATGCCTTGCGGGCAGGACCAGACCCATTCAATCTCGCAGGTGTGCAAGGCAATGGCATCGTCTTGGGGTCCGTGCATGAGCTCCATGGCAAAGCGTTTGTCAACCAAAATGTCTTCGGGTTGCGAGAGGATCTGCAACCCGCCTTCGCTGATGTCGATCACCAGCGCGGCAATGGCCAATGACTCGGTGGACGCGCGAAAGGCGAAGTCTGGCAGCGCCGTGTGGCCGTCGTGAAGCAAAAAACAGGTTGATCGGACGTAAATACGCTGGTCTGTCATGTTCATTGAAGCGTCTCGCAGTAGGTTGAACTCGCGCTCAATTGTGGCGCCCTTGTGTGTCGTCGGCGTAAAAGCTTAAGGCGCCGGGGCGAAGCTTGCAAGCCCAAAACGAGCAAAACCCTCTCGTCGGGAGGGTGCTGGGGCACGGTGAATTTGTTCTCTGTTGAGTCAGAGGGAGCGCAAATATTGGGTGGAAAAATTTACCGTTACATATCAAGCACTT
>Ga0136636_10000377_pt1 | contig 22054 bp, 22 predicted proteins | sample AntDrymUQ8522106_2_FD_104653 | JGI IMG/M metagenome (GOLD analysis project Ga0136636, IMG submission 104653) | Polar desert sand microbial communities from Dry Valleys, Antarctica - metaG UQ852 (21.06) | ecosystem: Environmental > Terrestrial > Soil > Desert | place: Antarctica: Dry Valley... | reverse complement strand
TGCTGTACTTTATTGGTTGCTGCATCTGCCAGATCGAGCGTTAATCTGCTAAATGATACTGCCACCTCATAAGATTGTTCGGCAGTGTTTACCTGGGCTGGGGTATATGAATGTTGAATATAAATAAACATACGCCAGCAGCCGTTTTTGCCAGCATCTAAATAATCGCCACCCCTAAGTAAGGCAACCATTGCAGGCACCTGAAATCTACTATGGCTTTTTAACAACTGGTTAGCAATGTACCGATAGTTTTGTTGCAACAATTGTGGCCGGGTAAATATATTGGTATTAATTTGTTGCAGTATAAATGCTTCGCTACTGTGCTCACCTTCAATTTTAAATGTTTTATTTATGAGCCCGTTATGGATGGTGGTAGCAGTTATTTTTTGTAAGGGTAAAAAATATTGTACAATATCATTGAGTGGTAACTGCATTGGAAATTAACTATTTTAAAGATGCAAAATATGAGATAAATATTTTTTTGTAGCCCAATTCTACTTTGTGTATATCAAAATGGGCGCATCGCTTAGTGGTTGGTGAGAACATCAACCAAGGCCTGGCATCTGTAGGTGGCTCCACTTACAAAAATCATGAACTACAATATGAAATGCACTCAATCTACTTTATGCTACAGCGCAATTAGTAAAAAAGTTTAGGTAAATATATTAAAATAGCTAGCTGAATTTTCTACTTCACCCAATAAAACCACTGATTTTTTACAATCAATAATCATCCGACAAAGCAAATACTGGCTTACGATTCATCCATTTTCCATTGGTGAAATCAGGAAACTCTACAGTTTGGTTACCCAACTGAATACTTTGCTCACTCAATGGCGTAATAGCACTCCATGCTGCAGCATCATACACATCCATTGGGGTGGGTAATTTGCGTTTTACAGCTTCAATAAAGGCATTAAGAACAAAAAAGTCCATACCGCCATGGCCGGCGCCTGCTGCATCGCCACCATATTTTTTCCATAAAGGATGATCGTATAAATCTAAGTAGGTTTTGGCATTATCCCATTGGTGCGGCTTGCTAAAGCCTTCCAGGTAAATAGAATTGTTTACATCCATCCACAGGCCATTAGTGCCCTGTACCCTAAAGCCTAAAGAATAGGGCCTTGGTAAATTGGTATCATGCTGCAGCAAGATAGTTTCTCCATTGCTTGTACTTATATTGGTGGTAACCACATCGCCTAGTTTAAATTCCAGTGAAGCGTTGGGATGATTAGCCCCACCTTTTTTTACAATATATTCATGTAACCCTCTGGCTTTTGTGGAAAAAGAGCAAAGATTTAAAAAACGGTTGCCCCGGTTGATGTTTATATAGTTGGCTATTGGCCCAATACCATGCGTGGGGTAGAGATCGCCGTTTCTTAACAGGCTATGGTTGGTTCTCCATTTTGCCTCAGAATAGCCTTTATCACCAAACTCTGCACCGCTGTTGTAGGGCGTTTTACCATCGTTAAATTTTACACCTCTAAGATCGTGCTGGTAACCGCCCTGCAGGTGTATCATTTCGCCAAACATACCTTTGCGAACCATGTTGAGTACCGCCATTACATCTCAGCGGTAGCAAACATTTTCCAGCATCATCAGGTTGCCTTTATACTGTTCACATGCTTTTACTACATCCCAATGATCTTGCAGGGTAATACCCAACACCACCTCGGTACCTACGTATTTGCCAGCTTGCAAACCGGCAATACACATAGGTGCATGCCACTCCCAGGGGGTGGCAATAATAATGGCTTCTATTTCCGCTATATTTAATAAATCCAGGTAGGCATAGTTGCTGCCGGTAAATATTTTGGGTAAAGGCTTTTTAGCATCGGTAAATAGTTTTTTTGCCATAGATAGCATATTCTCCTGTATATCGCAAATGGCAACCACTTCGGTATCGTCTCTTTTTAGTAGTAGCGCTAAATGATCTTGTCCACGGAGGCCAACGCCAATAATGCCAATTTTTACTTTTGTATTATCTGATAATATGCTGCCAGTTGGTAATATGGCAAAACCTGTACCTGATACAGCGGTATTTTTGAGGAAATCTCTGCGATGCATGGTGATTGAATTTTAGATAATTGAAGAAATGGGCAATCATAATTTCTTCACTAAATTATACTTTTTGGTGTTGACAGGGCAGGATAAAATGGAGGAATATTTTTTAGTAAATAACTACCGTATTGTACTAATTTCTTTTATCTAACCCCCACGATAATTTATTTCGGAGTGTTTGAAGAAAATTATTTTCATTTAGCCGGATAAGGTTAATACAAAAGTTTTCTTTTTTTACTGCCAATTGAATTTCTTTTGGTACTACCACTCTACGGCTGTCGAGCGTGCAGATAATAGAATCTGTACGCCCTTCAATATCAAAAGAAATAATGTTATTATCTGGCACAACTATAGGGCGTATATTAAGGTTGTGGGGCGATATAGGAGTAATAACAAAACTGCCACTATCCGGAAAAACAATAGGGCCATTGCAGCTTAAAGAATAACCTGTAGAGCCCGTTGGTGTAGCCACTATTAAGCCATCTGCCCAATAGGTGTTTAAAAATTCTCCATTTAGATAAGTATTTATTTTTATCATAGAGGAGGAATCTTTCTTTTGCAGGGTAAACTCATTAAGGGCATAGGGCATATTATTAAAGATAGGGATATTGGCATCTAAATGTATGAGTGTTCTTTTTTCTTTAACATACGTACGGTTTGCCAAAGCCCTGATAGCTACATGTAAATCTTCTTTGCCGATATTGGCCAAAAAACCTAATCTGCCATAATTAATGCCTAGTACGGGTATGCCTTTATTCTGCACAAGTGTAACTGTATCTAACAAAGTGCCATCTCCACCAAGGCTAATCAAGCAATCTATACTGTCATCTAAATCTGCTGCTGAGTTAAATGTGGTGTATTTGCCCCTAATAGTAACTGCAGAATAAAACTGGTTGAAAAAATCCTGAAAAAAAACAGGCTCTATCTTGTTTATATAAAGTTCTTCTAAAAAAAAGGCCATGTCTTTATGTTGATCATTTTCTATTCCCCGGCTATATATGGCAATTTTCATTTAGTATATATTTTTGTGAATGCCAGTGAAAAGTTTACAATCCACTTTGTGCTTGTAAAAATAGGCCGTTTTTACCTAATTGATTAAAGCTGTACTCAATACGTAAATTTATGTCGTAAAAAGTAAGTATATCTATACCAAAGCCTCCACTGTACAAAAATTTATTATTAAGGTTGGTTTCAAATTCTTTTTTATTAAAGGAGTAGCCAATGTCTGTATAGGTTTTAGCAAAAAATGTAAAAGGAATATTTGGGTATTTTTTTGATTTAAATGGCAGGGGGAAATTGATGGTAAATAGCTTTTTTTTAAGCGTTGATCTCAGCAAACCAAATGCTACGCCATCTACTACGTACAACTCAAGCCCACGCAGGTAGTTTTCTCCATAACCCATTGCCCGTTGGTTAATATAAGGTTGATTAAAAGGCAGGGTAGTTTTGCCCGATAGGTTAATACTGGCATACCATGCTTTTTGCAGATTCCAGTATTTATTATAAGTAGCTTCTACAAAAAACATATTGAGACCTCCGGTAAAACCTAGCCCACGTTTTAAAGCCCTTATAGAAGCTGTTTCTCCTTTTAAGGGGTACTTTACGTTGTTGGTATTAATATATTGCCAGGTATAACTTATGTCTGTAAAATTTCTTTGTGTACCAGTGCCTTTTAAATAATTGGGATTATAAGCAGCATCTATCAACGAATCTGTTACCTGCAGGTAATTGTAAGTAATATTAAAAGCATGCGAAAACAAAATGTTTTTACGGATAGTAAAACTTGCTCCTACAAAAATATTTTTTCTTGAAAATGCTCCATTATTGAATAAAAGCGGTTTGTTGTTGTACCCAATTTTGTAAATATATTCCCTGTTTTGTATAAATCCGGCAGTAATAGAAAAGCCGTTGGTTAGGGCTTTGTTGCTAAATGGCTGGCTGTAAGATAGGGAAACGGTACGGGTAAATCCATTGAGTAATAAAAGCCGAAGCTGGTCTCTTCTGCCGGTAAGATTATAATGGGTAAACTTACCTCCATAAACTACCCTGTCAAAATCGGCATTAAATTTTTGTAGCCATTCATTGATGTTTCTATCCACTAACTGAAACTTTGGTATGGGAAAAATATACCAGCGTTCTTTTACTGTAAAATTAATATCAATATCGTTGCTTGCTGTTAGGTCAACTTCTACTTTTACCTCGTTGAAAAGGCTACTATTGTACACCTGCTGCCGGGCTTTTTGCAGTTCTATATTTAGTGTACTTATTTTTACAGAGTCGCCAGGCTTTATTTGTATTTCTCGTAAAATTACGTACGCTTTGGTTATTTTATTACCAGTAATGTTGATGCTGTTAACTAAAATTTTGGCAGCAGTATCGGTATTGTTATTCAACAGTTTGTTTGCAGCGGTGGTAGATACATCAATATTTTGGGCACCGAGGGAGGCTACAAGAAAACAAAACAGGCTGCAAAAAAATAGCTTTTGACTCATTAAAAATAAACCATGCGTTATTAGCTGGTGCGTAAAAGTAATTGATATAAGGGTTAATTACTTATTACGGTTGCAGGAGCCTTATATAAAATGAAATTAAATTGTTTTGCTAATTTACATTACAGAGCAAATTCATGTAATTAAATATCGAGATAGTTCATTAAATGGCGATAGTTGCTATGTACTTCGTTTTCAAATTTTTCATCGCCAAAATAATAAATTACATCGTATTCATATCGCTCAAAAGAAGATACAATAGCTGCTATTTCTTTTTTGTTAAGATGGAGTGTAACAGTAAGCATACCGGTATCTTGCTGTACAGTGGTGTTTAGGTGGAGTACCGTTGCATCGTTACTTTCTACTATTCGGCTTATTTCTGAAATAGCAAATTGGCTACGCTCCATTTCCATTACAATAATACCACCTATTTCAGTAGCTCCGGAAAAATCGCCCAATGCTTTTAATAAAACTGGTGAAGTTATTACGCCTGTATATTCATTTTCATCAGAAACTACGGGTACAAGATTTGATTCGTGTAGATTACTAAAATTTAAGGCGTTTAAAAAATGTTCATTTTCTTTTACAGACGCCATTATAAAATTAGCCGCTAAAATTTGTACAGGCAATTTTGCATCTTCTGCATCTAGCAAATCATTTTCACTTATTAGCCCAAGGTACTTATCATCTGCAACTACCGGTAAATGCGAAAGTTTGTAGTCGTTAACCAACTGCAATGCCTTAGCAATACTATCCTGTAATTGCAGGCGGGGTATATTATTGGTTATGAGGTCTGCGGTGAGCATATATAGAAACTAACGAATTTATTGCGAAAATATTTTTACAATAAATAAAAGACAACTAACAGTAGCAATTAGTTGCAGGCAGTTTTACTGTTTTAAAAGAAAGTTGCTAAGTATAGTGTTAAACTCGTCTGGCACTTCCATCATAGGTGCATGACCACATTTATCTATAAAGTGTATTTCGCTGTGCGGTATAAGTTTTTGAAATTCTTTACCTACAAAAGGAGGTGTAATAGCATCGTTGTTGCCCCAAATAAGGCAGGTAGGCTGCTTTATTTCATTTAACTCTTCGCCAAGGTTGTTGCGTATAGCACTTTTAGCAAGAGCAATTATTTTTATTACCTTAAGCCGGTTATTGGTTATTTCAAATACTTCATTTACCAAATCTTCTGTGGCCATGGCCGGATCGTAAAAAGTAAGTTCGGTTTTTTTACGAATGTATTCTTTATCGCCCCGCTTTGGGTATGTATCTCCCATGCCGTTTTCAAAAAGCCCGGAGCTGCCGGTAAGTATCAGCGTTTTAATACGTTCCGGATTTTTTAAAACATGTATCAATGCCACATGCCCTCCCAAAGAGTTGCCAAGCAGGTTTATTTTACTGTAATTACGATGTTCTATAAAGCGCTGTACAAACTTTTGAAGTCCGCCAACAGATGTGTGCAACAAATCAAGCTCCAATAAAGGAAGTATTGGCACAACAACCATGTGTGTTTTGCTAAAATGATTAATTAAATCAGCAAAATTACTGAGTGCTCCAAATAAGCCATGAAGCAACATTAATGGTTCGCCTTCACCAGCCTCTATGAATTTAAATTTACCGTCTTGTTGTATTTCGTAGTTCATCCCTATGGTAGTAATATTGTGGCACAGCGTTAATGATATGCTATTGTAAATAATCCGGCTAAAATTACATTAAATATAATGATGCCTGCAATTAAACGTTGATTTTATTGGCAACCCCTGCAAAAAAGTCTTCTAATTGCTTAAACGAATCTTTAAACCATGGTATTAATACAGCAAATCCTTCAATTACTGCAGGTGCCCATGGCCGCAAGTATGGATAAATGATTGATTGTCCGATACTTTCTGCTGTAAATAACTTAATTTTTTCGGCATAAAATAACAACACACTATAAATGATACTGTACAGCAGAACATAAACCAACACGCCACCGAGTTTGTTTGCCCAGCCCAAAAATACCATTTCAAATGATTTTTCAATCAGCTTGCCACTCCAGTTTACTAAAATAACTACCAATAAAAAAACCAAAGCAAACGAAATAAATGGTAGCCATTTGTTGCTAATACTTATGTGTTGCTGTAGATATACTGCCACTAGTGCCGATAACTTTAGTGCTGCCGCTAACCCAATAATATAGGCAATTATTGAAAAAACTGCTACTGCCAAACCTTTTCTAATACCTTTAATAACGGCCATCAATATCAAAATGGCAAAGATTATATCAATCATTTAAACATTTTTTGTCTACCGGTAGTCTTTAAAGGTATTTTTTAGGTTGTAGTTATTGTGCCAATAATTCTTTTACAATGGCACTAATGGTTTTTCCATCAGCTTTTCCGGCAAGCTGTTTACTTGCTGCACCCATTACTTTGCCAATATCTGCTGCAGATGTTGCACCTGTTTCGGCAATTATTGCAACCACAACTGCTTTTATTTCATCTGCAGTAAATTGCTTTGGTAAAAATTTCTCTATCACCGTCATCTCTTCTCTTTCCTTTGCTGCAAGATCTTCCCTTCCTTGTTTTTCAAATATTTCTAAAGAATCTCTTCGTTGTTTCATCATTTTTTGCAAAAACTTTTGCTCGGTAGCTTCATCAATTTCACCACCTGCCCCGGGGTCTGTTTTGGCTTTAATAATTTCTGCTTTTATGGCTCTAAGGCTGCGAAGTACACCTTCATTTTTTGCCTTCATTGCGTCTTTCATTTCTGCCATTATTTGTTGTTCGAGTGCCATATTATTTGCCTCCAACCGCTTACAGGGAGGTCTTTGTTTTAATAGTAAAAAAATACAAAGCAATTTAAGTAGAAGCTTTTACAATAATATAAAAGCTTTTTCAGTAACAAAAAACTATATTTTTTGGTTAGCAATAGCTACACATCTGCACATTATTTTGCCTGGTCTTTCAATTGTATTTCCCTGAACTTATCAAAAAACTCTTTGGCAAATTTTTTCATATCATCGGTAAGCCCTTGCTGCTGTGTAGCTTTTTTTAACGTATCTGCCATGGTCATCAGCATTTGGTAGTAAAAATCTGCCATTTCATCTACCATCATGTCTTTTGTCCACAAATCAATGCGCATGGCTGTTTTATCTGCTCCGTCCCAAAAGGCTAAACACATTGCTTTTGCTTTGTGCGCCATATCTGCATTGCTATCACTGGCTAGCCAGCTTATTTGCTCTGGTACTTTATTGGGGTCTAGTAGAATATCTATTGTAATGGTTGACTTATTCATAAAAAATTTGCTACTGTTCGGCTTTGTTACTTTGCAAAATTGCGTCGTATTTATTTTGGTTTTTTCGCTGATAAAATTCTGCAAATTTAATGAGTTTATTGATTGATACTGATTCAACTCATATTTTACTGATTAAATTGTATAGTTGCGTTTTACTAAAGCATTCGTAACTGCACAGTTACATATTTTAAATAAATAGTTAATTTTATAGTAAATTGCCATTCATTTAACCTGAAAATTACCTTAAATTGTAACCTATATTGTATTTATAACCGCCCAACATTTCAATTTACAAGCTTAGGTTTAATGGTAGTATTTATTGTTTCCCATAGCAGTTGGGCAGATGTGTTAAGGTGATATTTTTTTACTACAAGTGTTCCTTTTTCAATAATATCGTTTCGTTTGTCTTCATCCTTAAACAACAGCATCATTTTATCTGCAATATCTTCAAAACTGGCAGGGTTAGCGTATAACGCAGCACCTGCCAATATTTCTATGCTTTCGCTTGTATTGCTTGCAACTACCGGCACCCTGCTTTGCAGTATATGTAGCAATTTTGTAAAATCCTTTTGAACGTACGGTACACTTATAAAGGTATATGCCGCAGCGGTTATAGCTCGTAATGCTGCTGCATCTTCTGGTTCAACTACCACTACATCATTTCGGTATTTATAGGTGTTTAAGCTTGCAAAAATTGCATTGTCGCTTTTTATATTTTCTGGTATAATAACCAGTTGCATGTTACTTTTTTGTCTTTTTTTAAAAAAAGAGAAAGCTTTTAGCAACAGAATAAGGTTTGTTTGTTGATTGATTTGATCATTAAACAAAAAATATTCTTTTCCACTGGTATATTTTTCCTTAATACCAATTTTTTCATCGTTGCTAATGGGTTGATATAAAGGTTTGGCAACAGGGTATATCACCGTAATTTTTTCTGGATTGGTTTGATACCGGCTACAAATTTCATTTTTAAAATGTTGGGTATGCGTAATTATTCTTGTTGCTTTTTGTAAAAAAAGCGGCGTATTGCTTTTCATGTACCGGGCATATTTTGGTGGATACCATTCCGGATGCTGCAGAAACTCAAAATCATTTGTGAGCATGTATTGAGGTACGCCTGTTGTTAACGAGCTAACGCCATCGCCATTTATCAACACATCAGCCTTTATTTTTTTTAATAAAGAAGGTAATTTATACTGATACCAAAACTTCCAAAGCAGCGGATTGGTTGATTGTTGCTCCAAAACAATTGTTTGCATATTTTGCAAAGCCGCCTTTTTTTGTGGTAATTTTTTTGCAGTTATAAATATAAAACTATGTGCCGGATGCTTTTCAGCAATTAACTCAAAACAGGTCTCTAAAAATGCTACAGATGCAATATTTGCTGATAATATTCTTATGTTGATTGCAATAATCATAACAGCAAAATTAAGGTGGTGGCCGCAAACCAGGCTTTAAAAAGGGTACATCCCAAATTGTCGCTCCTGATTTCGGTTTGTGAGGACACCGACCGAGGCTCAGCCGTGGTCGGTGTATTCACAAACCATTTGTTGCTGCGACAATTTGGGCTGCACCCTTTTAAATACTAGCAATGGCAATGCAGGTAGATTGTTGTCAATAAAAGCAAATAAAGTACTGGTATAAATAGTGCAATTCGTTTTTGAGCAATTTGTAATTATTCAGAAAGAGGTAACTATTCAGGAAGAGGTAACTATTCAGAAAGAGGTAACTATTCAGGAAGAGGTAACTATAGATTTTAAATACAATAGTTGAGTTTAATTTGTCAAAGCGTTTTTAATTTCTTTTGTTCAATTAAGTAGTAAGTTCGGCTAACATGGAAAAGCACGTGAGTTTATTTTAGTAACGGCGAGGCAGCATGTGAACTTGTAATAAAATTTCAAAAAATAAATAACAACCCGGCTATTTCAATACTTTTAGCTTAACAGTTTCTATCCTTGTATCACTTACATTCAAAATATCAAACTGGTAATTACCAATAATAAAAGTTGCTTTTTGTTTGGGTATTTCATCGCGGCGATTAATAATGAAGCCACTAAGTGTTTCCGCCTCTTCATTGTCTGGAAATTCAAGTTTGTATTTCTCTGTTATATAGTCAAGCTCCAACCTGCCACTAAAAATAAATTCATTGGTAGCCAGTTGTTTTTCAACAAATTCTTCTGTATCGTACTCATCTTTAATTTCTCCAAATATTTCTTCCAATATATCTTCCATAGTTACAATGCCAGCGGTTCCGCCAAATTCATCAATTACCCAGGCTATGCTTTTTCTTTCTTTACTAAACTTGTTCATCAGGTCTGTTGCACTCATACTTTCCGGCACAGCAGATATGGGTAGCAAAACTTCTTTTATAGTGGCAGGATTTTTAAATAAATCCAGCTGGTGTACATACCCTACAATACTATCAATATCACCATCGTACACTACCATTTTACTTAGCCTTGTGCTAATAAATTTATTTTTTACCTCTTCAATATCTGTAGTAATGCTTACGCTTTCGATCTCTTTTCTGGGTATAAGGCATTCCCTTATTTTTGTATCACTCAAAGAGAGTGCATTTTCAAAAAGCTCCTTGTTTATTTCCGTTGTATCGTCCTCGTCATGATTTTTGCTTTGGCTAATAAAATGCTCTAAATCTATTTTAGTAAAAGCATCTTTTTTATTGTTTAATTTTACATTAAACAGGTATTTTAAAATCCATTCTGCTATTTCTACAAATATGGTAGCAACGCCGGAAAATATGGAAAAAAAGAAACTGGTAAAATAAGATATAAACCCGCTACTTAAAATAGATTCGTTTTTAGCCCTAAAAAACGCTTTAAATACAAATTCAAATAAAAGCAGGATGTAGGTAGAGAAAATGGTTTCTACCACAAGGCGCAAATAAGGGTTTTCTGTGTTAAATCGTTTCCAGAAGTTTAACTCCCAAAAAGGGAAAATAAAACTGCTAAACAGCAATCCATAAATTACCAGTACAAAATTGAAGCCTATTAAAGTAGTACCAATAAACTGAGCTGGTTTATCGGCATATTCTCCCCATATTTTACCACTGAAAGTGCCTTGCTTTTTTTTAAGTTCAATCGATAATTTATTGGCAGATATAAAAGCAATTTGTATCCCTGCAAAAAAGCCAATTAGCAGCAGGGATAAAAGTATTGCAAAAGGTGTTATCCATTCCATACAGTAAAAATATAGGTTTATTTTGCAAAAACAGTTTTAAGGGAAGCAATTTAAAACCGTTATAAGGTACAACCCAATGGCAAACAGCCGCAGGTTGCGTACATTCAATTGCAAAAGCCGGGTTTAAAAAATGAAACTCCAAACTATTTATTCATTAAACAAAATGGCTGTAAATTTACCCACTTATATATATCATTATGGCGCATATTGCTACAAAAAGGTTTAGTTATTGGGGTCAATTAGGCATATTGCTTTCGCTGTGTGGTGGAGGGTTAATTGTTGGTGGCCTTGCAAGTTTTATTCCACTACTAGGCAAACTCGATTTTTTTGGAAAAAGTACCCCTGCAGCATTAATGGACACTATTTTAAAGTCTGAAAATGCGGCAGCCCTCAGATGGTCGCAGGTAATCTCTACAATTTTTCTGTTTTTTTTGCCTCCTGTTTTATATGCAAGAATCTGTCACATAAAAGCTTTTACCCACCTGGGTTTTAACAATGATTTGCAAGATAAAAAGCCAGCCATTGAAACAATTTTTATACAGATTTTACTCGTTATATTAATTATGCTGGCAAGTTTGCCTGCTGTAAGTGCCTTGCAGCAACTAACTGAAATGCTTCCGTGGTCTAAAGCAACCTTACTTCAATTTAAAGAGGCAGAAGATACTTATAACAGACAAATTGCCATCATTGCAAGAATGTCTGATTTTAGCGATTACATTATTTCTATAGTGGTAGTGGCGCTTTTGCCGGCAATATTTGAAGAAATATTGTTTAGGGGCGCCATTCAAAACCTGCTTAGCAGATGGATTAAAATGCCGGTACTTGCTATTGTAATTACCGCAATTATTTTTAGTGCCATACATGGTTCGTACCTGGGGTTTTTAAGCCGTTTTGCTTTGGGTTTTATTTTAGGGTGGGTATTTTACCGTACAGGTAATATCTGGCTAAATATAATTGGGCATTTTTTTAACAATGCACTGGCGCTAACAGTATTGTACATTTCATCTAAACCCGGCGAAAAAATAGATCCGTCAAAAATGGAAGAACATTTTCCTTTGTGGATTGGCCTTGCAAGTGTGGCTGTTGTAGTTGGCTTATTCCTTGTATTTGAAAAAATAAGCAAACATTCCAACAATTTACCAGGAGAAGAAGTACTGATACCGGGCTACAATTTCAATACCAATCCTTTTGAAAACAATGAAATATCCGTTGATAATAATCCACAATCTTAATTTTTATGGCACTTAATAAAGAGGTTTTTAAAACCCGGGCTTTAACGGCGTTTGTTTTTGTATTGGTAATGCTGTTGGGTTTGTTGGGGAATAAATACAGTTTTGCCATTTTGTTTACCATCATCCATTGGGGATGCTGGAAAGAGTTTGTAAAGCTAACCAAAAAGATATATGGCGGTAACACAATGTATGGTTTGCTCGGCTTGCTTTATATTTCGGCACCAATAATAATGCTGCTTATTTTATTTTTTCAAGTGGATAATGCACGATTAATACCTGCAAATGGAATTATACCAATTAAACATATTGATGCAAGAGTAATCCCTTGCGGCATCATCTTCTCCATCTGGATTAACGATACTATGGCCTACCTGGTAGGTTCATTTATAGGTAAAACCCCTTTTTCACCCATCTCTCCTAAAAAAACCTGGGAAGGTACCGCTGGCGGGGCTATACTCTGTGTTATACTTATTGGAGTATTAGGCTATTTTATTCCGATGGCTAAAATGCTTGCCGTACAGCATTGGATAGCAATAGCAGCCATCTGTGCTATTTTTGGCACAGCAGGCGATTTATTAGAAAGTAAAATAAAACGTATGGCAAACGTAAAAGATAGTGGTAGTTTTATGCCTGGCCATGGTGGATTTTTAGATAGGTTTGATTCTTTGCTTGTGGCCATACCTTTTGTATGGTTGTATATAAAGTTATTTGTACAGCTTTAACCCATATTGTACAGGGTAAATGATGCTGCCTTATATTTGCCATTTAATATTATAGTATGACAATCCATAGAGAAGGTTTTAAAACAATTGCTATTTGTACACTTATTTTTGGTGTCATCAATATTGCAGGTTTTTATATTTTTAGTGCTCAACAGCCCATTGTAGGGTGGTTACTGTTTTTTTCAACCCTGTTTTTACTGCTTTTCATTATTTCTTTCTTTCGCATTCCAAAGCGAACACTTACCATAAATGATGGTGAAATAATTGCTCCTGCAGATGGTAAAGTAGTTGTTATAGAAGAAACAGTGGATGAAGAATATTTTAAAGGTAAAAGGCTGCAGGTGTCTATTTTTATGAGCCCTGCTAATGTACACGTAAACCGCAATCCTATAAGCGGCGAAGTAGTTTATAACCAATACCATAAAGGGAAATACCTGGTAGCATGGCATCCCAAATCATCTACAGAAAATGAACGGCATAGCGTGGTAATAAAAAAAGGAACTACAGAAATATTGGTAAAGCAAATAGCCGGAGCCCTTGCCAAACGCATTGTAAACTATCTGCAGGTAGGCCAGCAAATAAACCAAACTGAAGAATTTGGGTTTATAAAATTTGGTAGCCGGGTAGATATGTTGCTGCCAGCAGGTACCAAAATTAATGTACAACTAAATGAAGTAGTTAAAGGTGGCGTTACCGTAATAGCCACTTTTTAATTAGTTTATTGTTACTTTAAAAATGGTTACGCTTTTTGTAAATAGTGAAAAATTAACAATTTTGCCTTTTATAAAATGCAATGAACTACTTACTTTTACGTTATAAACCTAAATTTTACTATTATGAAAAAAATGATTCTATTAGCTACTGCAGCTTTATTAATTACCGGAGTAACTTTTGCTGATAAAGGAAAAAAGAAAAAATGTTGCGAAAAAACAGCTTCTTGCTGCTCTAAAAGTGGTAAAAGTGGTAAAAGTTGTAAAAAAGATAAAAACCAAACAGATAAGGATAAAACAGAAACAGTAAAAGAAACAACTGTAAAGTTGTAGTTGCCATCAAAAAAATTATAAAAAATCCCTTGCAATTACTGCAGGGGATTTTTTTTAGTATAAATACCTGGTTTTAAAATTTGGGTTGAGGTAGTTGGCAGCGTTTAAAATAAAATACAAATTTGTATTGCAGTTTTTTGTTAGAGAACAAGTGGGTGCATTTTAAATTGTGGCAACACGTAGTTTTTGGTGATAACACCAACCATGGCCAACCCTTGCCCGGTGCCCCCATATACCCAAATCGGGAGCTACAATTTGAAATGTACCCTATAAAATAAACTATTTTGATACCAACTATTGGCTTCTCAAAACCAATAGTTGCTGCTGTTGCAAGTGCAACTACATTTTCAATTGTAAAATGGGTTTATGTTCAATTACGCTGCTCAACCACTTACTAATCCTATTTAAATGATATAAAAAAACAGTTTAAAATATAATTGCCAACTCGCTTAACTGGCTAATGGTATAAGTTGGCTGAAGCGTGGTAGTTGCATTAATATGATTTACAAAAATATTATCCATACCCACGTTAATGGCGCCCTGTATATCAGCATCCAAATTATCGCCCAACATTATACTTTGGTGTAGTTGCGCCCCTGCAATATTTAAAGCATATTCAAAAATTTCTTTTTTGGGTTTAAGGCTGTTACTTTTTTCGGAAGTTACAACATGTGCAAAGTATTTGTTAAGCCCGCTATTCATAAGTTTTGTCCATTGTACATTTTCAAAACCGTTGGTAATAAGGTGTAATCCGTATTTTTTTTCAGTAAGATAATCGAGTATTTCTACCGTATGAGGGAAAAGTATTTTTTTAGTAGGTAGTATTTTTAAAAATTGTTCACCCATTTGTTTTGCCAACTGTTCATCTGCAATTTTAAAATCCATTAGCGTACGGTACATACGCCTCCATTTAAGTTCTTCGCCTGTTACAAATCCTTTATGATACCTATCCCACAACACATCATTGTGAATTTTATAAAGTTTATAAAAATCTTCGAACGGAACGATTCCTTTGTCTTTTAAAGCAAAAATATCATATAGCTCCAAAAGTGTTTCCTTTGCATTGGCATCAAAATCCCATAGGGTATGGTCAAGATCAAAAAAGAGATGTTTGTATTTCATATTTTTAAAAACTAAAAAAATGTAAGATTATTACTTTTAAACCATTAAAATTGTAAAATAGTTTATAAATAGCGCAACATGAACAGCACAATTAACACAGAAAAAACATTGCAGGGTAAAAATGTAGTAATAACAGGTGCCTCTAAGGGTATAGGAAAAGCCATAGCTGCCGCTTTTGCTGCAGAAGGCGCCAACTTATTTTTGTGTGCAAGAAATGAGGTACAGTTGTACAATACCCTTGCAGCATTGCAAACACATTACCCTCAAATTGTTGTAAAAGCAAAAGCTTTTGATCTTTCAATTAAAGAGCAGGCCATTGCCTATGGTGAGTGGATTGCCAATGCCGGTATAACAGCAGATATTGTAGTAAACAATGCCGGACAGTTTTTGCCAGGCAGCGTGCACAATGAAGATGATGGACTGCTGGAACAGACGATGAACATAAATCTTTATAGCGCTTACCACCTTACCAGAAAGTTACTACCTGCAATGATGGCAGCTAAAAAGGGGCATATTTTCAATATTTGTTCTATTGCTTCTTTACAAGCTTACAATAATGGTGGCAGCTATAGCATTACAAAGGCTGCACTAATGAGTTTTAGTAAAAATTTAAGAGAAGAGATGATGCCACATCATATAAAAGTAACTGCCATATACCCCGGAGCAGTTCTTACAGATTCCTGGGGTAACTATGATAATAGTAGCAACCGTATTATGGAACCCTCAGATATTGCCACCATGATTGTAGCTGCCGCAAAACTTTCTCCTTCTGCTGTAGTAGAAGATATGGTGATAAGGCCACAGTTAGGCGATTTGTAGCCTGTCAAAAGCATTGCAGTCAAATAAATGCAACAGGTTGTAAATACCATTTGTTTACTAAATCTACCTGTAAGCGCTAATTCTTTTGAGGTTATTAATAAAAACTGGGAATAATACAATAAGGCCTGCTGTTTATTTTTTAACAGATGCAATAGTGATCTATTGTAACCTCCTTTAGTATGCTGCAATGGTAAACTTTGCCAAAGTTGTAATTAGTAACAGGGTTTTAACTGCAAAATCTGGGTTTATTTCTAATAATTGGGTAACAATGCCGAAATTGCGTTTTAAACTATAAGCTTTTCATGCAACGTACAACTCCCATCGTTTTAAATCTCATCATAATTAATCTACTGGTTTATTTGGCCCAAAAATTTATAACTCAAATAGATGTTACAGATTGGGGCGCCTTACATTATTTTGGATCTGCCCTTTTTAAGCCACACCAAATTATTACCAACATGTTTATGCATGATACAGGCGGACTAACACATATTTTATTTAATATGTTTGGGCTCTGGATGTTTGGTAGCGTACTGGAAAACTATCTAGGCTCTAAAAGATTTCTTATTTTTTACCTTATTTGTGGTTTAGGATCTGCCCTGCTTGTACAATTAACTGTGCCTTATAGTGCATCTATATTTGCAAATTCTGCCGCAGGGTTACAAACAGCTACTACCAACAATATTACGCTAGAGGCTGTTGTGGAAGCCTACAAACAACAATATTCTGCAATTGGTGCATCTGGTGCTATTATGGGTGTTATGGCTGCTTTTGCTTATTTATTTCCCAATACAGAAATGTATGTAATGCTAATACCTATTCCTGTAAAAGCTAAATATGTAATACCGGTATTTATTTTAATTGATCTTTTTGGCGGGATAAACCAGTTTGCAGGTGATAATATTGGTCATTTTGCCCACCTGGGCGGTGCACTTGTTGGTTTTTTACTAATACTTTATTGGAATAAAAGCAACCGGAAAACCTTTTACTGATACCAACGTTATTTAAAATCGATTGGTGCGTTTAAATGAACGAAGCCCATGTTGGATGGCGAGGACAACAAACACGAACCACCTTCGTTGGATGTTTTAACCGACCGAAATTGAAAGCGACAATTTGAAATGCACTTAAATTGATTGAAACTTATTGATTGAAACTTATTTATTTAAATTTTTTTTTACTATGGGAGAATTAGACAGATACTCAGATTTCCAAAAACCAAGGCGGCGCTTAACCCTGGGTGATGATGGTAATGCACTAGTTGCACTGGTTACCATCAATATTATTTTCTTTATTTTACTTTTGGTAATACAGGTTATATATTTCATTTTTCAGACAGATGCCTCAGCTTTTTATGCACAGGTAGTTACGTATTTTGAAATGCCAGCTCAATTGATAACCCTTAGTGAACGGCCATGGACGGTGCTAACTTACATGTTTACCCACACCAATGTAATTCACATACTTAGCAACATGATTTGGCTATGGTCTTTTGGGTATATTTTACAAGCACTTACCGGTAATAGAAAACTAATACCTATTTACATTTACGGCGGACTTGTTGGCGCATTTGTATTTATTGTAGCTAGTTACTCAATACCTCCTTTAAAACCAGTTATACATAGCAGTTGGTTAATTGGTGGCAATGCCGGTGTTATGGCTGTAGCAATGGCTACTACTGCATTGGCGCCTAATTACCGGTTTTTTCAAAATCTAAACGGTGGTATTCCTATTTGGGTATTAACCCTTGTTTATGTATTTATAGATTTTGCAGGCGTAGCATCAATGGGTGCTGCACACAGTTTATCGCATATTGGTGGCGCTGCTGCCGGCTACCTGTTTGTAGTACTGTATCGTAAAGGAAAAGATGGAAGTATATGGATGTTACAATTCTACGATTGGATGATGAATGTATTTAATCCTGATAAAAAAAATACTGCAAATAATATTCGTGAAAAAGTTTTTTATAATTCGGATGGCCGTAAACCTTTCAATAAAACATCAAATGTATCTCAGCAGCGGGTGGATGAAATACTAGATAAAATCAATCAAAAAGGCTATCATTTTTTAACTGATGAAGAAAAAGGTATTTTAAAAAGAGCTGCAGAAGAAGACTTGAATTAATAATAATTGTTAATAATTAGTTTACCTCTTTTAGGCCATATTTTTCAATTAGAAATATATTTCTGCTTTATTTGCGGTACAGGTAAGCATTTCAGAACATTTTAAACCTTAAAATATTTGCACTATTTTTTGTTTATATAATAACCTGAAATACTTATCTGTAGTGCATTTGAAACCAGTTTGCGCTTTCAATTGCAAAATTTGGGTTTAATAAATAGTAATATGCCCATATTAAATTAACCCTTCTGCGGCCTGCATATTTATTAATCGTCCTTCAAATCTTATCTTTATGCAATGTCTAAAAGTCTTTTCAGAAAAATATCTAAAAAGTTTCTTATCATAATCAATATTATAACAGCAATTTTTTTTTTAATTGGTTGTTATAATAAGAGTTTTTTTTCTGCACCCTGGTGGCCTGTTGGGCTTTTAACTTTGTCTGCTTTTTATCTATTGGTACTGCTGTGTATTTTTGCTATTTTCTGGCTGTTTGCAAAGCCAGGCTACATTACTATTTTTATACTAACCATTGCGCTAGCCTACAAGCCTGTTCAACACATAGTACCATTTAGATTATCTACCTCATTTTTGATGGAAAAGCAACCGGGCAATATAAGAATTATGAGTTGGAATGTAGCACAGTTTGATATTTTGTACAATAAGCAACGCCCCGATATAAGGGACGATATGATTACTGTAATAAATGAATATAAGCCAGATATAGCCTGCTTTCAAGAAATGGTAGCTGGCGATACACTGGTAAATCTTAATACGGACTATTACAAAAAATATAGCTTTTTTTCTGTGTTTGAATACGCTCATAAGTTATCAATGCCAGAATATTTTTTCTCGTACAATTTTAAAGAAGATTTTTTAAATCACCAGCATTTTGGACTAATAATATTTTCAAAATATCCTATCATTAACCGGCAAACCGTTGGTAGTTTTCCTTTTAATTACAATAATAATTTTCAATATGCAGATATTGTAAAGGGTGTAGATACCTGTAGGGTGTTTAATATTCATTTGCAATCATTAAAATTTACGCCGGTCAACCTGCAGTATATAGAAAACCCTTCACTGGAAAGCCGGCAAGATTTAAGCCGCTCTAAAAGTGTACTTTCTAAATTTAAAAGTGGTTTTTTAAAAAGGCAATTGCAGGCAGATAAAATTAAGGAGGCAATTAATGCAAGCCCCTATCCTGTAATTGTTTGTGGCGATTTAAACGACGTTCCTAACTCATACGCTTATCAAAAAATAGGTGAAGGATTGCAGAATGCTTTTGTAGAAAAAGGAGCCGGCCTTGGCAGAACATATAGCAGCATTGGGCCTACATTAAGGATTGATAATATTTTTATGCAACCGTCGTTTGTTATACACCAATATACACGGGAAGAAAAAAAACTGAGCGATCATTTTCCTATTATTGCAGATGTATCAGTTAAATAAATAAAATGAATGGTATTTTTGACTGCTTTTTTTAACAGTCAACAATCGCTAACCCCCATATACACCAACAATAGCATCATGTCTTTAAAAGTTTACAACTCCTATACACGCCAAAAAGAAATATTTGAATCCATCACCCCCGGCCATGCAGGTATGTATGTTTGCGGCCCAACAGTAAGTGGCGAAAGTCATCTTGGCCATGCAAGGCCCTACATAACTTTTGATATTGTAAACCGCTATCTTACCCATAAAGGGTATAAAGTGCGCTATGTTCGCAATATAACAGACGCTGGTCATTTTGAAGAAGAAGGTAGGGAGGCAGAAGATAAAGTAGGGAAAAAAGCTTTGCTGGAAAAGCTGGAGCCAATGGAACTGGTGCAGAAATATACCAATCTTTTTCATTGGGCCATGCTGCAGTTTAATTGTGTAGAACCTAGTATTGAACCTACTGCTACAGGCCATATTGTAGAGCAAATCAACATGATTAAAACTATTATTGAGGCGGGCTATGGTTATGTTGTAAACGGATCAGTTTATTTTGATGTAAAAAAGTATGCTGCCACCCATGATTATGGCAAATTGAGCGGCCGGGTGTTGGAAGATTTAATGACTTCGGGCACAAGAGAAGAAGCCTCAAGAGAGCTGGAAGGGCAGGGTGAAAAAAGAGACCGGGCAGATTTTGCTTTATGGAAACTGGCTGCACCTGAACATATAATGCGCTGGTCAAGCCCTTGGGGCGAGGGTTTTCCCGGTTGGCACATTGAGTGCTCAGCCATGGCTACTAAATACCTGGGCGCACAATTTGATATACATGGAGGCGGAATGGATTTACAGTTTCCGCACCACGAAAGTGAGATAGCACAAAGTACCATTTGTAACAATCACACTCCTGCAAGGTATTGGATGCACAATAATATGATTACCATCAACGGTAAAAAAATGGGTAAAAGCTATAACAATGTTATAAAGCTTACCGAGCTTTTTAGCGGTAGCCACCCCTTACTTTCGCAGCCATTTAACCCTATGGTGATAAGGTTTTTTATTTTGCAAAGCCATTACCGCAGCCCGCTGGATTTTAGCAATGATGCCTTGGTAGCAAGCGAAAAGGCATTGAAACGATTGTGGGAAGCGTATGAAATTTTAAAAAAGTTACCTCTTATTGCAGGTGATACCAATACAGACCTTGATGCCAAAGTATTGCAACAGGTTAATGAAATGCAGGTATTTATGGATGATGATTTCAGCACTGCCAAAGTACTGGCCAATATGTTTGATCTTACCGCCGTTATTAACTCTATAAAGGATGGTCATATAAAATCCGGGGCCATTAGCAGCAGCACGCTGGCTTTATTGCAACAGCAGTTTACCTTTTTTTTAGAAGATATTATGGGCTTAAAAACAACTACCTTAAGCAATAACAACCAGTTGGGCGGAGTAATGCAGTTGCTGATAGAAATGCGCAAAGATGCAAAAACTAAAAAAGACTACGCCACATCAGATAAAATCCGTAACCAGCTTTCCGCTATTGGTATTTTGTTGAAAGATGAAAAAGACGGTAGTATGAGCTGGGATATTGGTTAATATTTTCTTTAATAATTATAGTAATAATTGCGCCCAATCTCTTTGCAAAATAAAATCTGTAGTACACAAACCGGGTCTTTAAAAATATAAAATACAATGATAGCAAGCTTCTCCGCTGATTTTTCTGCAATACGGGCTAGTTTCAAGCCGGGTTAATGCCTAGTTTTTCATTTAGCAATTTTTCATCATTAGCTTTAAATAAAGGGTTATGAAATTGATGCAGATTTAAAAGCATCCCTAACAACATTATTTTTTCCTGCTTGCTGAGATTGCCTGTAACAAGGGAGCCCATTTTTTGTATTTGAATTAGAATCGCATTTATTTCACTCAAACCCTCAGTGGTAATTTCCAAAAGCTTGCTTCGTTTGTCGGTAGGATGGTTGGTTTCCTTAATTAGTTTCTGGCGAAGTAATCTTTTTAGCACTTCATTGCCCGACGATTTTTCAGCTATACATTCACGGATAACATCGTATTTCTTTAATTTTTTATCCGGCAACAATGTTGCTAATACACCAAAATCATCTATTGAATAAATGATGGAATGCTTAAAAATCTTCCTTGAATAAAACACAGCATATTTATACATGAAAATAATAAGCATAGCAATAGTTGATTCGGTATTTTCTGGTAAAACAGTATCGGTCTCTGTGTCGGCATTCAGCTCAGCAGAAAGCCAGCTTACAAAATATTTATCATCCCATTGCTCCCCGGCTAAAAGCTGTTTATCAAATTTCTCTGCCCACTCAATCAATCTTTTTATGTTGGAATATGTTTTCATATTTGTATTTTATAAAACCAAAATAATGATTTGTTGTTTGTTGCAATTCCTTACAGCCTTAATTTAGGCTCTTTAAAAATATTATACCAAACTAAAAAGATAAATAAATGGATCAAAGCAAAACAGCACTCAGGTCTTCTTTTTTAAAATCTTTCATCATT
>Ga0136636_10000375_pt1 | contig 22106 bp, 19 predicted proteins | sample AntDrymUQ8522106_2_FD_104653 | JGI IMG/M metagenome (GOLD analysis project Ga0136636, IMG submission 104653) | Polar desert sand microbial communities from Dry Valleys, Antarctica - metaG UQ852 (21.06) | ecosystem: Environmental > Terrestrial > Soil > Desert | place: Antarctica: Dry Valley... | reverse complement strand
TCGAAGATAAGCAGGTACAATTTTGCGAAAGTTTCTTACAACATTACCATTGTTATTACCTAAATTTTGCGGTAACTCTACTTTGAAGCTGTCTTACTTTGTCCTATATTTGCATCTTCAAAATCAATAATTATGTTTGATAATTTAAGCGATAAACTCGATAAGGCGTTCCATATTCTCAAAGGTCACGGGAAAATTACCGAAGTAAACGTAGCAGAAACCCTCAAGGAAGTACGCCGTGCCTTACTGGATGCCGATGTCAACTTCAAAATCGCAAAAGATTTTACGACAAAAGTTAAGGAAAAAGCCATCGGTCAAGATGTATTAACTACGTTACAACCCGGACAATTGCTCGTGAAACTCGTCAAAGACGAACTCACTGAACTCATGGGCGGCGATGTTGCGGGCGTAAACCTTTCGGGAAATCCGACTGTGATATTGATGTCAGGTCTTCAAGGTTCTGGTAAAACGACCTTCTCCGGAAAGCTCGCTAATTTTCTCAAGACCAAAAAAAATAAAAATCCACTATTGGTGGCGTGCGACGTTTATCGTCCGGCAGCAATCAACCAGTTGCATATCGTGGGTGACCAAATAGGGGTTGAAGTTTATTCCGAAATCGGAAATAACAATCCGGTCGAGATTTCACAAAATGCAATCAAATACGCAAAAGAAAAAGGATACAACGTCGTCATTGTCGATACCGCGGGTCGATTGGCCGTCGATGAAGAAATGATGACCGAAATTGCTAATGTCCACAAAGCAATTCAACCACATGAAACATTGTTTGTGGTCGATGCAATGACAGGACAGGATGCGGTAAATACTGCCAAAGCTTTTAACGACCGTTTGAATTTCGATGGAGTGATCTTAACGAAATTAGACGGAGACACACGTGGTGGAGCCGCAATTTCAATCAAATCTGTAGTCAATAAACCGATCAAATTTGTTGGTACGGGCGAAAAGATGGAAGCCATTGATGTATTCTATCCCGCACGTATGGCTGAGCGTATCCTCGGAATGGGCGACGTCGTCTCGCTCGTGGAAAGAGCGCAAGAGCAATTCAATGAAGAAGAGGCGCGAAAGATCCAAAAGAAAATCGCCAAGAACGAGTTCGGTTTCGACGATTTTCTCTCTCAAATCCAACAGGTCAAGAAAATGGGTAACATGAAAGACCTCGTCGGGATGATTCCTGGCGCTTCAAAAGCCATGAAGGATGTGGAGATTGAAGACGACGCCTTCAAGCATATCGAAGCGATCATCCAATCTATGACGCCTGGCGAAAGAAGCCGACCTTCAACAATCGACGTGAAACGGAAATCCAGAATTGCAAAAGGTTCAGGCCGCAAAATCGAAGAAGTCAACCAACTCATGAAACAATTTGATCAAATGAGTAAGATGATGAAAATGATGCAAGGTCCGGGTGGCAAAAACCTCATGAAAATGATGGGGAACATGAAAGGAATGAAATAATAGAAAGATAGGGTTTAAAGTTTTGGTAGCGGAACTTTAAACCCTAAGTTTTTTAAGAGCAATACAAAACAATACTAATGATACTACTCGACGGGAGAAAAACGGCAGCCGATATTAAAAAGGAAATTACAGCAGAAGTAGATCTGATGAAAAAGAACAATGCCAAAGTGCCGCATCTTGCTGCGGTAATTGTTGGCAATGACGGTGCGAGCCTGACTTATGTCGAAAGCAAGGTAAAAGCCTGCGAACTCGTTGGGTTTGAAAGTACGCTGGTGCGCATGCCGAGTACTACTTCCGAAACCGAACTGCTAAAAAAAATCAGGCAACTCAATGACGATGACAATATCGATGGCTTTATCGTCCAATTGCCATTGCCCGAGCAGATAGATACGCAGAAAGTGTTGATGGCAATCGATCCCGGAAAAGATGTAGATGGTTTCCATCCTGAGAATTTCGGCAAGATGGCTTTAGATATGACAACATTTATTCCCGCAACGCCCTTCGGAATTTTGGAGTTACTCGAAAGGTATAATGTGGAAACCAAGGGAAAACACACCGTGGTCATCGGCAGAAGCCATATCGTCGGGCGACCGATGAGCATTTTGATGGGGCGCAAAGGTTTTCCCGGAAATTCAACCGTAACGCTTACGCACAGCTATACCAAAAACATCGCACAGATCACCACGCAAGCCGATATTATCATTACTGCACTCGGTGTCCCCAATTATCTAAAAGCCGAAATGGTCAAGGATGGCGCCGTGGTAATCGACGTCGGGATTACCCGTGTTGAGGACAAAACGCTCGAAAAAGGGTATCGCATCACCGGTGATGTCGATTTTGAAAATGTCAGTAAAAAAGCCTCTCACATCACGCCGGTGCCCGGAGGTGTAGGTCCGATGACAATTGCAATGTTGCTCAAAAACACTTTACTGGCGCGCGAACAAAGAAACAACCGTAAATAGACAGTTGTTTGGGAAGTTCCACTTAACTTTAACTTAGTACTCGCCGCGTTTCTTATAATCGGGATCGTCTTTTTTTATAAAATCAACTTTCCAGCGTGAGGTTGATTTAGCTTGTTCCTCTAATCTTTCCTCCGCTTTTTCCTGTGGTTTTTCAACGGGCTTGACGTCGCGTTTTAAGGGTACGATCTTCATACTTTCTGCTGCAGGTTTTTTCTGTGCAGGTGCCTCTTTTCTCTCAGCCCTAATTCGTAAAGGAATTTCGCGTTTCAAATCTGATTCTCGCTGCGTTTTCGGTTTCCGTTCCTGACTTCTGACTTTAGTTTCACCAGTTGCTTTAGGAAGGCTGGCTTCCTCTGTTTTGCTTGAAGGTTCGATAAGTTTGTTGAGTTCTATTATTTCTTCGGACGTTAGCTCGCGATGCCGGCCAACCGGTAAATCCAAAGAAATATTGATGATCCTGATGCGTTTCAAAGCGGTCACTTCATAACCCAAATATTCGCACATTCGTCGGATTTGGCGGTTCAGTCCCTGCGTCAGAATGATCTTGAAAATGTATTTACTGATTTGTTCCACCTTACATTTCCGAGTCACCGTATCCAGAATCGGAACGCCATTTCCCATACGTTCTATAAACCTGTCGGTGATAGGTTGGTTGACTGTAACGGTGTATTCCTTTTCGTGATTGTTGCGAGCACGCAGGATTTTGTTGACGATATCGCCGTCGTTGGTCATGAATATCAACCCTTCACTAGCCTTGTCCAGCCTTCCGATAGGGAAAATGCGCTTGGGATAATTGATATAATCTACAATGTTTTCAGGAACGTCCAGGTTCGTCGTACATTCAATGCCCACGGGTTTGTTGAAAGCCAAGTAAATCAGTCTTTCTTTATTATCGCGAATTAGTTTTCCGTCAATACGGACTTCATCATGTGGGGAAACTTTAGTTCCCATTTCCGGGACTATGCCGTTGATCGTCACACGCCCGTCTTCTATGAGTTTGTCGGCTTCACGTCGGGAACAGAAACCTGTTTCACCGATGAATTTATTAAGCCGTTTGAGATTTTCTTCCATAAGGCAAAAGTAAGAAATTTGGAAACCGATGCGATAGTATGGCTAAATTAAAATTAATTACTACTTTTAAATCGCCTTTGAACAATTAACCCTCAATACATTATGAATAAAATTACAATGATTTTTTCGCTGCTGTTTTCGATATTTTCGTTTGGTCAGAACGTTAAAGAAGCTGCCAGACTTTCCGGTCCCGAGCCTCATACATTATATGTCGCGTTTAATACCGATCTCGACTTCAATTATTCCGAAACTTACATCAGCCAAGCGGATTCGTTGATTCCGGAATTGCGTCAAATCACGCAACAATATGGCATCACGCTCGAAAAAGGAATTGCAATATCCGATGAAAAACTCGAAGAAATGGAAAGCATGTCCAAAGCAAACGGACACAGCGGCCAAAGTGTCAAAGTGTTGCGCAACATCTTTAAAGTAGATGCAATCAACAGCGACAACCCGATTTTATTGACAATTGCCCAAAAGCTCGAAGCGCTTCCATTAGTGGCATACTGCGACCTCATTTCCTCACAACCTGTCAGACCTCCGGGCGATATTTTGCCGGTCACACCAAGTTACGAAACGCAACAAACCTATATCAATGCGAATCCTGGTGTCAACATGACTTATGCCTGGAATCTTGGAGTGACGGGCAATGGGATTAGAGTCCGCGATGTCGAATACGGATTCAATAAAAGCCATGAGGAGTTTAATGACAGTATAGGTGCTTCGATTAAATCCGGAATGGTAATTTCTCCATCTGCGGACGCGGATTATATTGAACACGGAACCGCAGTTTTCGGAATTGTTTACGGGCATAAAGGCAATTACGGAGTTTCTGGAATGGCCTATGGCGCTCAGGAAATGATGCTTTTTCCCGAATATTTGATTACTGGCTACAATAGAATCAATGCCGTTACTCAAGCGATAGCAAACTCTGTTTCGGGCGATGTTATTATTTATGAAATGCAGACTCAAGGAGAAAATAGTGCGTATGTTCCAGCCGAGTTTAACGCGACGGTTTGGACATTAACAAAAGCAGCTACTGATGCGGGAATCGTTGTTGTTGCAGCGGCGGGCAATGGTAATCAAAATCTCGACGGAACTTATTATGCCAATTATCGCAATCGTGGGAACAGCGGCGCTATAATTGTTGGCGGCGGAACCTCGACCACTTCTCATAATAAAGTTAGTTACAGTACTTATGGCGCAAGGGTAGACTTGCAGGCATGGGCACAGAATGTCCGTACCACAGGCTACGGCGATTATTCAACTGTTGGAAACGATTTCAATCAGCGCTACACTACCTTTAGCGGAACGAGTTCGGCAACACCAATCGTGGCTTCCTGCGCTATTGTGCTACAATCCTATTATCACACACTGACTGGAAATTACTTGACCTCTGTTCAAATTCGCGATATTCTTATCAATACCGGAATTCCACAAGGTACGGGCGGACATATCGGACCCATTCCAAATATGCAGGCGGCAATCGATGCGGTAAACTTGTTGAGTGTCGAGCATGTTGGAAAGGGTAATTTTGTTGTTTTCCCAAATCCCGTAGCGGATCAAGTGACAATTGTGGGAAGTGATTTATCCGGTAATGCAAGAGTCGAAATCATGAATACTTTAGGTCAGACCGTTTATCAGCAAATGCTTTCTAACGATAAAACGATCAACATATCGGGACTTGTAAAAGGAGTCTATTTTTTACGGATTTCAGATAAAGGATCGACAGCGGTAAGGAAAATTCTAAAAAAATAAGCTAGTCTTCGAGCAGGAAACTGGTTATTTTCTGATACAATTTGTCATCATGCATGCTGTGCCCCAAACCCGACGTTTCTATAAACTCCGCATCTTTCCAACTATCAGCCAGTTTTTTTCCTTCCGAAAAAGCAACGATGTCATCCATTTGATCGTGTGCGATGATACCGCGAATGGTCGAATTACTGAGAAAAATGCGACCTGAAAATTCGTCGATATCGATATTGAATTTGGTTCTGGTGTGATTGATTAAATAATCATATACGCTATTGGAAAGGCTTAACATATTGACATAATTTCCGATCAGGATTTTATAATCCGAAGGCGCACCGAGCAAAACCAGTTTTTCGATGGTATGTTTGTAATGGTGTTGGTAATATACGCTGGCGATTCCGCCTATCGAATGTCCTATAATATATTTTGGCTGATACAACTTTGCCGCGGCATCAATGAATTTTGCGTATTGGGGAACATTGAATTCATTCCCGCCCGACAAGCCGTGGGCCGGAGCGTCAAGTGCAACAATCGTAAACCGCGCTTTTTTAAGATAAGGCAACAGTTTTTCCCAACGTGAGGCGTTACTCTCCCAGCCGTGAACCAATAGAATGACCGATTCATCGGCTATCCATTTGTAAGTCTGAAAATGATCTTCACCAACATATATCGTTTCGGCAACTGCATCTCGTAAAACCACAGGCAGTTTGTCTTTGTCAAGCCTTCCGTCGCGCGGGTTGCTGAAAAGCTGGTAGGCAAGCAAGGTCGCTTTTTCGGGATTCCAGAGACTTAAGGTGTTAATGTAGAATCCGACCGATTTGGTAATGATGAATTTCTTGATTTTTTGCATAAAAAAAGCCCCGATGATTCGGGGCCGTTATTTTAGAGTGTTGCAAATAATTGCTGCATTTTTTCTCTTTCTTCTTCTGCCAATGAGCTGTCAACTAGGATTCGTCCTGAATGCTCATCGGTAATTACTTTTTTTCTTCCCGCGATTTCAACCTGTGTTTGTGGCGGAATCGTAAAGAAAGAACCTGCTGATGCGCCTCTTTCAATCGAAACAACAGCCAATCCGTTGCGGACGCTCTTGCGAATTCTTTTGTAAGCCGCGAGCAAACGCTCTTCGATAAGGGCTTCGAATTCAGCGGATTTTTCTGAAAGGAAAGTTTCTTCTTTTTCAGTCTCCGACATGATATCGTTGAGTTCCGCTTTTTTGTGTTTGAGGTGACTCATTTTCGCTTCCAATTTTTCTTTAGACTGCGAAATCACTTCCTTTTTGTGTTCCATAGAAGCTTTCATTTCCTTCATTTGCTTCTCTGCAAGTTGGATTTCGAGTTCCTGAAATTCTACTTCCTTAGTTAAAGAGTTGAATTCCCTGTTATTGCGTACACTTTCCTGTTGTTTGGTGTAGCGCTTGATAGCAGCCTGGTGGTCTTCGACAGCGATTTTTTTGGTTTTGATTTGCTCTTCAATACTTTCTAGATCTTGCTTCAGTTTTTCTGAACGTGTGGTCAGACCGGCAACTTCATCTTCTAAATCTTCAACTTCTAGCGGAAGCTCACCTCTTACATTTCTGATTTCATCAATTCTGGTGTCAATTAATTGCAAGTCATATAATGCTCTTAATTTCTCTTCAACGCTTAGTTCTTTTGTATTTGCCATAGTTTATAAGTACTTAACAGGATTTGTATTTTCTTCTGATAAAACGATGGCAAAATTAAGGATTTTTTTCCGAAGAAAATCAACAATATAATTTTTTGTATACCGCTCACTTTCAAAATGTCCGATATCGGCCAAAAGCAACTTATTTTCGGCTTCGTAAAAGTTATGGTACTTGAGGTCGGCCGTTAAAAAAGCATCAGCTCCAGAACGAATAGCATCTGATATAGCGAAACTTCCCGATCCGCCTAACACCGCTACTTTTTTAATTTTTTTATTGATAAATGCCGAATGTCTGATGCCGCCGCACTGCATTTTTGCCTTTACCATTTCGAGAAATTCCTTTTCCTCCATTTCGATTTTAACCTCGCCGATCATGCCAAGGCCGATATTCTGATGCTGATTTTCCAAAGCATAAATTTCGTAGGCAACTTCTTCGTAAATATGATTGGCGAAAAGCGCGTTAAGGATGTTATTTTCCAGATGTTTTTTGTAAGTAACTTCTATTTTGATCTCATTCCCGATTGTGAGTTCACCTTTATTGCCGATGACCGGATCGCTGTCGGCATTGCCTTTATAAGTGCTGAAGCCTTCAGAATTGAAACTGCAATGGTCATAGTTTCCGATTGTTCCCGCACCGGCCTCAAATAATGCAAAACGGACTTTCTCCGCATTATCCGGCACCGTATACGTAACCAGTTTGCGGATGAAGTTCGGTTTCGGCACGAGAATTTTAGTATTAATCAATCCCAACGCATTACAGAAAATCTTATTCACGCCGTCCTTATGATTGTCTAGGGCAGTATGAAGGGCATAAATGGCAATGTCATTTTTAATCGCCTTAATGGTCACGCGCTCAACATAATTTTTTCCATTTATCTTTTTAAGTCCTGAAAAAATGATAGGGTGGAAGCAAACCACGAGATTGCATTTTTTTACGATCGCCTCATCGATAACATTTTCGAGCGCATCATGGCATACCAAAATTCCTAAAATTTCCATTTGGGGATCGCCTATTAGAAGTCCGACATTGTCAAAATCTTCCGCATAAGCCAGCGGAGACATTTCTTCGAGAACCGCAATTATATTTTTTAATTTCATAGTTATGTTGACCACGGATTGAGATATTCTTTGATGATCCAATTGTTTCCATCCTTTTCCATGAGCAGGATGGCGCCGTTGTTGTGCTCAATGTTTCGATAAAACACCACCTTGACAAGCGCAACATTGCCTTTCGAATAGTACAAAGGTTTGCTCACGATCATCAATCTTTGGTTGTTAAGGCTGAGTCTTTTGGAAATTTCCTGATACTTTTCCAATGTCAGGCAGCTGCTGATTTTTTGTTTGAGGTTGCTTTTGTCGGTTTCAAAAATGGTTTCCAGTGCTGCCGACCAATCGCGTTCTGCAAGGTCTGTGCGTACAGTACTGCGCATCTCCTTGAGAAAATCGGCGGGTAACTGTCGCTCGCGGATCGCCTCAAAAATCTCCTCATTATTATTCGCCTGATTGCAATAAAAATACAGCAACTGGCTGCGGCCTTTATAAACCGGCTTTTCGGCCTTATAATATTTTTCAAGTATGGATTTTAAAATCAGGCTGTTTGCATTGTCTTGTGCCCATGACAATTGCACAAAAGTGAGTAGCGCGATAAGTATTGAAAAGGAAACGGCTTTCATTTTAGATTGATCTGTAGAGAAATTATTTACTTCCAAAGATAAAATATTATACATTCGTAAAATGTTTTTGCTGCGAAAAATACTGTTTCCATTTGCCATTTTGTATGGTTGGATCACACAATTCCGGAATTTTCTTTTCGATATAGGTTTTCTTAATTCTTATGCTTTCAACTTGCCTATTATTGCAGTTGGAAATCTGAGCGTTGGTGGCACCGGCAAAACGCCACAAATTGAGTACCTGATCCGACTACTTTCAGAAAATTACCGCGTCGCGACGTTAAGCCGCGGATACAAAAGACAATCGGAAGGTTTTGTGCTAGCAGATGACGATGCGACGGCCGAAACATTAGGCGATGAACCGTTACAATTCCACCTGAAATTTCACCATATTACGGTCGCTGTTGACGCAAATCGCAAGAACGGAATCGAAAGACTGCTTTCGTTGGAAAAAACGCCCGAAGTTATTTTATTGGATGACGCTTTCCAACACCGTAAAGTCAAAGCCGGTTTTTATATTTTACTTACAGCTTATGGCGATTTTTACAGTGATGACTTCATGTTGCCAACAGGAAATTTACGCGAAAGCTCGGAAGGCGCTAAACGAGCTGATGTCATCATCGTCACGAAATGTCCGCCGAATTTGTCGGCAGAAAAGCAGAACGAAATTCGTACAAAGTTAAATATCGCGGGCCATCAGGAATTGTATTTTACGGCAATCCAATATGATGATACGGTTTATTCTGAAAAAGAAACGATGGCTGTTGTCGACATTCAGTCAGTAGATAAATTACTGCTAGCCGGAATCGCCAAACCCAAACCGTTTTTTGATTATCTGAAAGGCGAAAATGACACCGCAATGCAATTTCCGGATCACCATCATTTTAATGAAAATGATTTGGGAATCATCAGGAATAATGCCCAGGACAAAATTATTGTTACTACTGAAAAAGATTATGTAAGGCTTAAAGGCAGCCTGAAGTCGGACCGCCTTTTTTACCTTCCTATAAAATCGGTTTTTATTGCCGGTGGCGCCCAATTCGACGTTGTTATTCAGAATTTCGTGTTGAAATCTAAGAATGTTTGAATCATTCCGATTGAGTTGCTATTGTTTGATGAATTTGGAATGGAACGTTGAATCTTTATTGGTTACGGAAATTAGATAAACACCCGAAGCCAAATCCGATACATCACGACTCCAATTGGCGCCGTTTAAATCCACTTCCCTAAATACCATTTGACCAGTTGTAGATGTAATCCTGACCTCGGCATTTTGCAAATGGTTTGGTAAGTCCAAATGGAGCATTCCTGTAGTCGGATTTGGATACAGTTGTAAGTTCAAAGTTTTGTTCTCAACGGTCGACAATGTACCGGCGTTCAAGCGCCATAAAGCGACAGGCTGGGTTGCGCCGAATTGTGCCTGAAAATACAAAGCGTTATTAAAAACTTTGAGTTCTGTAGGCATTACAGTCATGTTTTGTGCAGATGAAACACTGCCTGTAGACTGCGTGGTTGGATTTTTGGCGGCCGGTTCGGTTCCTGATATGCTTCCATCCGTTGAAAAAAGACTTCCTTCATTCGATTTCAAAAAATACATTTTGTTATTAAATTCAGTGGCAACCAGAAGTTTTGCACCATTGAAACCTTGAGCCGAATTTGCAGGAACGGGTGTAATCTGCGTGAAAGAAAAGGTTGTCGGATTCATTTTCCACAGCGACAAACTATTCGGCGCATTAAAATTATCACTGCCGAGAAAATAAAAATTGTCCTCAAAAAGACGCATTGAATATCGCTCTGTCTCATCTGAAGTTCCCGAATCGCCTGCATTGCTGCCAAAACCTTTAAGTCTAGTGATCGGGTTGCTACCGTCAAGTTGATATACGCCGCCATTTTGAATACCGCCAAACGAATGAAATGCCAGTTGGCCAAATACAAAGAGCTTGTCATTGTAGCTCGTTAGTCCTTTAAGATTGTAGATATAATTGTAAGTAGGTGAGCCACAACTGCACGTAGAATAATCTGGCAATGGTGCTTCGACAATTTTTGTTCCGTTTGTAGTTCCATCTGTTTCGTACAATATGAATGAATCGCTCACATAAAAATTTGGACCGCTATTGTTGTCGTTCGCTCCGAAATAGATTTTATTGTTTACCACCTTAAAAGGTAAATTGCTATAAAGGTCGTTTACGAAAGCGCCGCCTAAATTGATATCTGCGTTTTCGTTGGTTCTAATATCTTTTAAAAGCGAAGTCCCGGCTGCAGTTCCATCAGTCGACCAAAGCTCGTAACCGTGAACGCCATCGTTGGCAACAAAGTACATTTTGTCGTTGAGAATGGTGAAATGTGGATCATAAATTGGATTGACCGAAGAATTTGTTCCCGGATTGATGTCTTTTAATAAAGTTGTTCCGCCCCAGGTGCCGTCGGTAGACCATATTTCGCCACCGTTTACAGGATCATAAGCAGAAAAGTAGAGCCGACCATTGAATTCTTTAAAAAAGCGAATGTTGAGTAAACTGTTGACCGGGCCAAGCAAAGCAGTCCCTGATGTAGTTCCGTCGGTAGTCCAAAAACTATCGAGATTTCCAAAATAGTTGGAAGTTCCGGCAGTAAAATAAATTTTACCGTTAAACTTTCCGAATTTCCCGTAGGTGTCATTCGCGTCGATAAATGTGAAGGCACTTCCCGCCTGAAAATTATTGTAATTGCCGATTTCTTTCAATAAAGCATTGCCTGAGCTAGTGCCGTCAGTAGCCCATAATTCACGTCCATTGGTAGTCGTCGTTCCAATATATATAAACTTGTCGTTGATTATATTGAATCCCGCAGGCTGTGTAATTGGAAAATTGCTTGGATTGGGTTCCAGTACTTGTGCCTGCACCAAGACGGAATAAAGGAGCGCGAAGGAAAGTAATTTTGATTTCATAAGAAATGATTTTAATTTTAATCAAAATTGAGTTATTATCCATAGCTAAAGAATACGCTGAATATCGTATTTTTTTTGATTTTACCAATCTTTGGTGGCTGTAGAAAATGCTTGGTGCAAATCGATTGCCAATTGCATTTAATTACTAATTTTGGCGTGCAGAGATTTTGCCTGGTCGGATGTGCGTGGCGATACAATGCAAAATATAAATCAGGAATTAAACACTCAAATAACTGTTAGGAATATGTGGGAAAAAGTACAACAGACCGTTCAATATATCAACGAAAAAACTAATAATTTCAATCCCGAATATGGCGTGATTTTAGGCTCCGGTTTGGGAAGCTTCACAGATGACATTAACATCGAATTTACTTTGCCCTATGTAGAAATTCCGAATTTCCCAGTCTCGACGGTTGAAGGCCACAAGGGCGCTTTGGTTTTCGGAACAATTGGAACCAAAAAGGTCGTTGCGATGCAAGGAAGATTTCATTATTATGAAGGTTACGACATGAAAGAAGTGACTTTCCCAGTGCGCGTCATGAAATATATTGGCGTTCAAAAACTGATCGTTTCTAATGCTTCGGGCGGTGTGAACCCCAATTATAAAGTGGGTTCGATTGTCCTGCTCAAAGACCATATTAACATGATGCCTGAACATCCGCTTCGTGGCGAAAACGATAGCCGTTTCGGACCAAGATTCGTCAACATGAGCGAACCGTTCAGCAGAAAGATGATTGCAAAAGCCAAAGAAATTGCTACAACACTAGAAATTCCAGTACAAGACGGCATTTATTTGGGATTGCAAGGACCGACATTCGAAACAATTTCAGAATACCGTATGGTGAAAATTTTAGGCGCCGATTGCGTCGGTATGTCAACCGTTCCCGAAGTAATTGTCGCGCGCCATATGGAACTTGAAACTTTCGGGATTTCTGTCATTACCGATATGGGCAATGAAGACAATATCGAAACCATCACGCACAATGAAGTGCTTGAAGCCGCGAGGAAGGCAGAACCGCATGTGAGAAAGCTGATCAAAGAACTGATACAGCAGTATTAAGCTTTTATCGTGAGGTTTTTTGTAATCGTCCGATAGAAGTCCATCGGGTCAAAAGGTTTCGTTATCACATCATTCATTCCGTATGACAGCAGCATTTCCCGATTTTCATCTAGTGAAATGGCGGTCAATGCAATAATTTTTATCTTTTTGTCGAAGGTACGTATCGTTTGCGTAGCGATGGTTCCGTTAATTCCAGGAAGATGCACATCCATCAGAACAAGGTCATAGGTGTTGTTTTTCACCGCCTCAATCGCATCCTCGCCATTATCGATGACTTCGCAGATCATTCCTTTATTTTCGACCATTTTCTTGGTAATCATTTGGTTGATCTTGTTGTCTTCGATCAGCAGTACTTTTTTCTCATTGAGAATACTTTCGTCATAGTCAATGGTTTTTTCCTGAATGCTTCTTTCTTCGGCAATTTTAAAGCTCAGGTCAAAAGAGAATGAAGATCCTTTGCCTACCTTACTTTCAAGTTCAATTTTTCCGCCCAAGATGTCTATGAGCTTTTTGACGATCGTAAGTCCGAGCCCGGTTCCGCCATATTTTCGGTTAATTTCTATAGAACCTTGCGCAAAACTATCAAATATCGATTCCATTTTTTCTTCCGGAATTCCAATTCCCGTATCGAGCACTTTGAAATGGATTGACGTGAATTCGTCATTGATCTCATTAACGTTCAAGAGCACTTTTACTTCGCCGTTCTTGGTAAATTTGAGCGCGTTGTTGATCAGATTGAGGAAAATTTGCGACAATTTAGTAGGATCTCCTATAAGGAAATCGGGAATAGAAGGATCAATTTCAATCGTAAACGCATTGTTGTTGATTGACGCTAATTCCTTCAGCGAATGCTGTATATTGACCAATAGCAATTTAAGGTTGAAGCTGATGTTCTCCACTTCAATCGCGCTCGATTCAATGCGGTTGATTTCCAAAATCTCATTGATGAATGTCAACAAGTAATTACCCGAAAACTTGAGCGATGTGAGGTAGTTCATCTGTGATTCTTTCGGATCTTCTTCCAAAAGCAAATGGGTGATGCCGTTAATCGCATTGAGTGGCGTGCGTAGTTCGTGGCTTACCGTCGATAGAAATTCTGCTCTGGCTTTCGATGCTTTTTCCGCTTTTTCTTTGGCCAATAACATCTCGTTATTTTTTTCTTTGAGCAGCAAATTCGATTGGTTTCGGATGATATTGTTCTTATATAATGACAAACTCAGTAGCGACAATATCGATATCAGTGCAATCGCCAGGATACTGATCAGTTTGGCAACCTTATTGGCTTTTTGCTGCTCCTTATTCTCTTTATCCATTTGCTCAATGGTTTTGAGTCTTTCGCCTTCTTTGAATTCAACATAGTCCTCGGGACCCAGTTTTTCCATGTTTAAATGTACGATACTGTCTTTGAGTTGTAAATGTTTTTTAAGGAAAGAATGTGCCTTGTTGATGTCAAGTAATTTTTCATAAACCTGACTCAGAGATAGTAAAATCTTGGCTTTCTGATCGATATTTTTTTGTCTTCCATTGAGACTATAAGCGCGGTTCAGGTAGTTAAGTGCCAAGTTCCCACGGTTGTTCTGCATCTCGATATTACCGAGTTGGTACAAGGACTCCGCTTTGGTTTTGAAAACATCCTGTGCGTCTGGTTTGGCGATGATTTGGTTGAAAATCGGAATAGCCAACTTAAACTGGCCCTTTGCCCGGTAAACAATTCCTTTCTGCAGATTTAACAACTCAATTGCGTTGGGAATTTTAATGAGCGTATAAATCGTTTTCGCCTTATTGAAGTAGTTTTCCGCGAGCGTATAATTGCCCTTTTCCATAAAGCAAAGCCCTAGCTGGTAATAGGAGAAAGCTTGTTCGCTCGATGGCTTTAGCGTGTTAAAAAGAGAAACGCTTTTGTAATACGTTTCAATCGCATCATCGTATTTTTTAAGCTCGAAATAAATTGCACCTAAAGCATAATTGGCGAAAGCCTGCTGTTTGACATCTTTAACCTTTTCGGCATAGTTGATCGCCTTTTGAGCAAAAGCTAGTGAGTATTTGTAGTTATTGGTCTTGATGTTGAAGTTAGAAAGTTCGATATAGTACGCGACACTATCGACTTCGTTCGCAACTTTCTTCGGCCGTTGGGCAAAGATCAGGGAAGTGAATAAAATAAAAAAAACCAGAAGAGACCTCATTAATTACTTTTAGTTGTTTACCAAGGGTTTAAAAGTAAAGATTATTTCCGATTTGTTAAAACTATTAAGTCAATAATTCTGGACGAATAGCCAATTTCATTATCATACCAGCCTACGACCTTAACCATTTTTCCAATTACAGAAGTCAGTTGTGCGTCGAAAAGGCACGAATTGGGATTGCCCAGTATGTCCACCGATACGATTGGATCTTCCGTATATGCCAAAATTCCTTTCATTTCGCTCTCGGCGGCATTTCTAAAAGCAGTATTGATTTCTGCAATAGACACTTCGCGTTTCACATAACATGTAATGTCGGTTAGTGAGCCGTCAGGCACGGGAACACGAATTCCGCTACCGCCAATCTTTCCTTCAAATTCGGGGAATATTTTCGTCAGCGCCTTTGCCGCGCCGGTTGTTGTAGGTACGATTGATTGACTTGCACCTCTTGCACGGCGTAGATCCTTGTGCGGTTGATCATGCAAACTTTGGTCGGTTGTGTAGGAGTGGACGGTCGTAATATAGGCCTGTTCAATCCCACACAACTCGCTGATGATTTTAATCATGGGTGCGGCGTTATTCGTGGTGCAACTCGCATTCGAAATAATGGTTTCGTTTCCATCGAGAATGTGCTCGTTGACGCCCATGACCACCGTTTTGATTTTATCGGTCTGCTCTGCCAATTCGCTAGCGCCCGGGTCAAAAGGTGCAGAAAGCACTACCTTTTTTGCACCCGACAAAATGTGTGCATTAATCTCGTCAAAGCTGTGGTATTTTCCGGTAGCTTCAACAACGACGTCAATATCGAGCGATTTCCAGTCGAGGTTTGCAATATTTTTTTCGTGAAAAAAGAGATATGGCTTCCTGTCGATAATGATAGCATAATCATCAAAAGAGCAATCGAGAGGCAAAACGCCATGAATACTGTCGTATTTAATCAGGTGTGCCATCGTTCGATTGTCGGCGATATCATTGATGGCAACCACTTCAATTGTCGGATGGTTGAGCAGCAGGCGAAACAGGTTTCTTCCGATGCGTCCGAATCCGTTGATGGCTATTTTTGTTTTGGTCATTTTATAGTCGAATGTTGAAAGTAGTTCGGGTGCGCGTTGAGGATGGGCGCAAGTACCGCGTTATGCAGACAGCTTGGCCGAAGGCAGTGCTAGAATTATTTTTTAAATGTGAAATTTTAAAATTTAAATTGGCTCGTAATAATTTAAAACTTAGTATTTCCATTGGGCTCGTAAATATAAATGTTGGATTATATTTTAAATGGTTCTCCAATAATTTAAATTCAACATTTATAATTTAAAATATTACAAAATGTGCTTCGCCGCTTTGTAGGAAGACCGCACCAACGCGCCGCTTTCTACATGTCGGAAACCCAATTCTAGTCCGATTTTTTCATATTTCGCAAACTGATCCGGTGTAATATATTCCTTAACGGGTAAATGCTTTTTACTCGGTTGCAAATATTGTCCGATGGTCACCACATCAACATTAGCGCTGCGCAAATCATGCAGCGTTTGGATCACTTCTTCTTCGGTTTCACCGAGCCCGAGCATAATACCCGATTTGGTTCTGTTGATTCCTTTTTCTTTCAAATAACGCAAGACTTCCAAACTGCGATCATATTTCGCCTGGATGCGCACCTCACGCGTGAGTCGGCGTACGGTCTCGACATTATGAGAAACCACTTCCGGATTTGACTCGACAATGCGGTCAATATTTCGTTCAATGCCCTGAAAATCGGGAATCAAAGTTTCTAAAGTCGTTGTTGGGTTCATGCGTCGAATGGCTTTTACGGTCTCAATCCAAATGATCGATCCGCCGTCTTTCAAATCATCGCGATCCACGCTCGTTACTACGGCATGCTTGATATTCATGATTTTGATCGAGCGTGCCACTTTTTCGGGCTCGTCCCAATCAACAGTTTCCGGTCTACCGGTTTTAACGCCGCAAAATCCGCAGGAGCGCGTACAAATATTGCCGAGAATCATAAACGTCGCCGTGCCTTCGCCCCAACATTCGCCCATGTTCGGACAGCTTCCCGAAGTACAGATTGTATTGAGGTTGTATTTGTCTACGAGCCCGCGAAGCTCGGTATATTTCTGACCGATTGGCAATTTTACCTTGAGCCATTTGGGTTTGCCTGCGGCCAGTTCGGCTCCGCCTCGGGTGCCAGTTGGTAAAACATTTTCTAAAACACTTTCCATAAACCTAATTTTTGCACGACAAAGATAAGGATTGTTTTGACTTATTTCGTTAATATGAAGTTATCGGAAATTGTATTTTTGGCAGCCGGGAACCTGCTGTTTGCTGTATCTTTTGCGGCACCGCTGCGCTCAGCCACAAAAGGATGCCGCTGCCATCAGGGCTAGGCAGTTAGGTGTAAGGGCGCTGTCGCTTGACTGTTAAAAAACGCTTCATCAAACTTCCGCTTTCATTTACGATTTTAGAGATTCCAAATTCCAAACATCTTTATTACGCTAAAGCACTTTAAACTAAAGTTGTGTCAATTTTTCTTTGGCTTAAAATTTTGAAACAAAACGTTATTCAATAAAATCCAAATCCCTGTCATGGGTTTCGGCAATCGTGAGCGTCGCATAAATTCCCAATGCAAAAACCACAGTTCCGACGATAACCACCGAAGTAATGACGCCAAAATCAACTTTAAAAAAGTCAAATCCCAAGAGCATGACAGGCAAAAGTCCGCGCACCATATTGGGTACTGTAGTTGTTGCCGTGCTCCGAATGTTTGTGCCGAACTGTTCCGCTGCGACAGTCACGAACATTGCCCAATAGCCTGTTCCGAGCCCGAGCCACACGCAATAGAAGTAATACATATTTTCGGTTTTCGTACTGCCGAAAAGCAGCAGCAAAATTCCAAGAATCGTAAACAGCATCATATAAAATATAGCTTTCTTGCGCGACTGTAGCGCATGCGAAAAGAATCCGCTTGCAAAATCACCTACCGAAATCCCGACATACGCCCACATAATCGCTTTGCCCGGATTGAGGTTCGCGATCCCGAATGCCGATGCAAACTGGTTGCTCATCATCGCGAGTATTCCGATGCAAAACCACGTGGGCAAACCGATGGCGATGCATTTCATGTATTTTATAAAACGGACTTTATTCGTAAAAAAAGAAAGGAAATTGCCTTTGGAAATGTGCTGTTCCTGTTGGACGTTTTTATAAATACCACTTTCGAGAACGCCAACACGCAGCAGCAGGAGCAGCAATCCAAGTCCGCCGCCGATAAAATACGCATACGTCCAATCGCCTGCAAGTTCTACGGTGAGGTTCGCCACGACCGCGCCAAGCAATCCAAATCCCGCGACGATAGAAGTTCCGATCGCGCGAAGTTCTTTGGGCAGACTTTCGGAAACCAGCGTTATTCCGGCGCCGAGTTCGCCTGCTAGCCCAATTCCAGCGATGAATCGTAAAACCGCATAGAGCGTGAGCTTGTCTTCGACTGGAATTTGCGGCAGGAAACCGCACGCAATGTTCGCGATCGAGTATACGAAAATGGAACCAAAAAGCACCGAAAGCCTTCCTTTCCTATCGCCGAGAATTCCCCACAGGATGCCGCCAAGGAGCAATCCGGTCATTTGAAAATTGATGATGTAAGTTCCCGCGGTATCAACGTCGAGTCCGAGTGTTTTCATGCTCTGGACGCGCACGATCCCAAAAAGCAGCAAATCGTAGATGTCAACAAAATAGCCCAATGCGGCTACAACAACGGGGAAACTTAAGAGATGTGTAATTTTTTCGCGCGTGGTAAAAGTGGGCATGTTGAGTTTGGTTAATCGGCTGGTCCAAATGTAGAGAAGAATTAATAATTAGCAAATTATAATTAATAATGAAAGGATAAAGCCTGGCCGCGATAGCAGCGGAAATCCTTTTGCTTTTTTTTAAAGCAAAAGATTGCAGCGAATAGCGGGATCATGCCTCAAATTCTTTTCCTACTTTTACAACCATAAAACACACACTAATGGAAGTAAAAGACAGCAACGGCAATATACTGCAGGACGGTGATTCTGTAACGGTGATCAAAGACCTTAAAGTCAGAGGTTCGTCAGACGTGATTAAACGCGGCACAATGGTCAAGAGTATTCGTCTTACTGACGATCCGGCGGAAATTGATTGTCGTGTCAATAAGACGGCGATGATTTTGCGCACCGAATTTGTTAAGAAAGCATAATTAAAAAAGCAGCACTATTGGATGTGCTGCTCTTTCGTTTTGCTTGTTGGGTTCGCTTTCGTTATTTTACTTCTACCGTAATTGGCAGGTTATAGGCCGTTCTTACGGGTCTGCCATTGACGAGTCCAGGTTCCCATTTCGTTTTGAGCGATTTGAGTACGCGGATCGCTTCTTTCCCTAATCCAAAACCCGGATCTCTTTTGACCTGTATATCGGTCATGCTGCCATCTTTCTCTATCACAAACGATACGTAAATGCGCATGGTTTTGTTTTCATCGGCGTCGGGAGTGCTGAAATTCCGCCCCACATATTGATAGAACTTCTCGATTCCGCCAGGAAAAAAGGGCATTTTGTCTAATGCTGCCGGATTTGAAAAAATCGTATTGCCACTAGGGTCGGGAGTCGTTTCAGTTCCGCTGCCTGATGACGTCGTGATAGTTGTTGCTGTTCCGGTTCCTTCTGTTCCCGATGTTGTCGTCGTTGCTGCAGGTTCTTTGGTCGTTGCAATGTTCTGGGTAACATCATGAGGTGCTGCCACAACGGGGTTTTTAAGGATTTCATTTTCGTTGGGCTTGGCGGCTTTTTTTGTGATGGGCACGACCGTTTTGGTTTTCGGCGGGTTGTTTGGGGTGTAATTGCTTACTTGTATAATCTCATCGAGATTTTGGGGAATCGCAATTTGGAGTCTGCTGATACCCAACAAATTGGCAATCAGGTAAACACAGGCAACACTGCTGATGAATAGGAGTCCGCCAAAAAAGGCAATAACCGTAGTGCGGTCACTTTGCTGCCGCAGTTGGTAGGCGCCGTAATCCTTGTTTTTTCCTTCGAATACAAGGTTGATCCAACCATTGTCATAGATACTTAATTTAGACATAATAAAGGGTTTTAAGTTAAGTATCTATGCGATCATAAGCGGTATATTTTAACGTATAACGCAAGAGTTATACAATATAATATATAAATTGTTAGGAATTTTTTAAGGAATGTGTGAAACGGAAAAACACAAGTTTATCGCTTGCTGACGATGATTTCGGCGAGCATTTTCTTGGCGCGCAGCAGTTTGATCTTGATATTATTGAGCGGTTCTTCGAGTTGGTCTGCGATTTCCTGATAACTCAGTTCCTGAAAATAGCGCAGTTGGATGACTTCCTGATAATGCGGTTTGAGTTCCTTAATGTACTGGAGCAATTGGGAAAGGTTCTGGTCGCGGATTAGCGCATCTTCGGCTGAAAGCGCAGTATCTGCGACATTGTACGCCTGAAAATCTTCTTCATCGGTAATATCGATAAACAGTGAAGATTTCTTTTTGCGCAGCATGTCGATGTGGACATTTTTGGCGATTGCAATGAGCCAGGTATTGAATTGAAAATCGGAGTTGTATGTTGCTATCTTGTCAAAGGCCTTTGCGAAAGTCTCGATGGTAATGTCTTCGGCGTCGGTTTCATTTTCGGTGCGCTTGAGCATGAAGCCGTAAACCTCGTTCCAATAATGGTCCAATAGAAAAGTGAACGCGAACTGATCGCCATTCTTAGCCTTTTCTATGTTCTTTTTTATTTCCAATGTACAGGTTTAGAAAACATATTGGTCAGGAAGATATTGAGTTGTGTAAAGATAAGCGTCATTTCGATAATCGGGAACCAATACATCACATCTTTTTCCTTAAGTTTCCCAGCGGAAAAACCGAGCGCAACCCATGCAAACAAATATCGGAAACCGATTAGCGACAAAACGATGATCCATTGGAATTGAAAGGCGAGCAATAGGATAGGCAATAATACAAACAGTAACTGCGAAATATAAAAAACACCCAGCTGCATGCGGTCAAAACCTTTGTAAAATCCTGCCGTCGATACATGTCTGCGTTTCTGTGCGAACCAATCCTTGAAAGAAGTTTTCGGCATCGAGTAGGTAAAACTTTCCGCCGAAGAACAAATTGTCGTGTTCTTGGCATTCGCTGCCTGATTGATAAACAAATCGTCATCGCCCGAGCGCAACTTCATGTGGTCAATAAAACCGTTGACATTAAAGAACTCTTCCTTTTTGTAAGCGAGATTCCGACCAACGCCCATATAAGGATGTCCCATTTTCGCCCATGAAAAATACTGCACAGCTGTCAGCATCGTCTCAAAGCGGATGATCTTATTGAGGAACGAACCCGCAATTTTCTCATACGCGCCATAACCCAAAACAATCGTTTTTTGCGCGGTAAACTGCGAACTCATTTCCTTGATCCATTCTTTTGAAGTCGGATAGCAATCGGCATCGGTAAACAACAAATATTCTTTTTTCGCCGCCTTAATTCCCAGGGTCAAAGCAAACTTTTTGTTGCCCCAGAAAGCTTCGATATTTTCGACTTTTACCAGTCGGATGTTGGTATATTGTTTCTCAAAAGCTTCTAAAATTTCGAGGGTTTCGTCGCTCGAGGCGTCGTCAATCAGGATGATTTCAAAATCGGGATAATCCTGCTCAGCCAATATCGGAACAAATTTCCTGACGTTTTCTGCTTCATTCTTGGCACAGACGATAACAGAAATCGGAATTCTCTTCGGCGTACTTTTCGCCATTTTGGAAAACGCGAATTTCCCAAAAACAAAAAGATAGTAAAAAAGCTGAATCGCAACGATACCGATAAAAATATAAAAAATAATGGTCAACATATAGGCGTACTGTCTTTAAAACGAGTGCAAAGGTACAAATTCAAACGACATGCATTTTTTATTGTTTATAAATATTTTGGGCGGCTGTTCCAACTGTCCGTTTCAAGTTTCGCGGCAAAAAGCGTTTTTTACAAGCCGTTAAAGGCGCTTCCGATGGTCGCACTTTCCCGCCGGTAAAAAATGGCTTTGTGCTGCAAAAGCTTTTCACTGCCATTTGGGCCGCGTTCCGAAACATTGATTGCACATTTTCGGACTTAGAAATTCGCGCAATTCTCACCGATTCAAACTAAATGGTAATCCTATAGCGCAGTCGCGGTACTGTTATTTTCCGGACAAAGTTTTTTTCAGGATTTTGTTACATAAGAACTTGAAAGAGAGCATTTCGGGTATGCTGCCGTTATCGTGAGTTGGGTCGTTGCAGAATCCTTGGCAGTTTTGCAAACTGCTATGTCTTTTTTAATTTAAAACCAGTTGCGAAGTAAACTT
>Ga0136636_10000372_pt1 | contig 22245 bp, 20 predicted proteins | sample AntDrymUQ8522106_2_FD_104653 | JGI IMG/M metagenome (GOLD analysis project Ga0136636, IMG submission 104653) | Polar desert sand microbial communities from Dry Valleys, Antarctica - metaG UQ852 (21.06) | ecosystem: Environmental > Terrestrial > Soil > Desert | place: Antarctica: Dry Valley... | reverse complement strand
CGTTCGTTTAAATGACGATCGATACAGTTTTTCGTAATGTTGAGTTTGGCATTTTTGAACCACTCAATTTTCGCTTCCTGCATATCATAGGCCACAACTTTGGACCATCTTTGGTACCACACAAAATTCTCATCGGCAATTTTATCCCAGAATTTTTTCGGGTTTTTAATCGATTTTTTGTACTGTTTGAAATAGTCTGGCAAATCGTCTATCACGTAATTTTTCATATTCTATTTATTTTATTTTCTATTATTTTTTGGAGCGGGAACCTGCTTTCCACTGCAATCTTTTTTTTCAAAAAAGGATTTCCGTTGCAATCAGGGCTAGTTAAAATTCGTTTTTTTTAGATTTTTGTTTATTTAAAATTCCAGCTAATGAACTGATTGATGTCCAACCTTAATTCATCTTTGATGAATCTTAATTTTCCTTAATTCGTTCATTTTCTTTAATGGTTAATTTTTTGAGATTAAACCTTTAAAAAATCTCAACATAATTTTATAAGTACTTCATTTTATACTCATCCATTTTCAGCTGCAGTTCCTCAACAATACTTTCATCATCAATCGTTGCAGGCATTTGATACTCTTTTCCATCCAACATGGTTCTGATGAGTTTTCTTAAAATTTTCCCAGATCTGGTTTTCGGCAAGCGATTTACAACCAAAGCATTTTTCATACTCGCAACCGCCCCGATTTTTTCTCGGATCAGCTGTACGATTTCTTTCTCTAAAGTTTTCTCCTCGATTTTCGAACCCGATTTTAGAACGGCAATTGCAAACGGAACCTGGCCTTTCAAATCATCATCAATCCCGACTACGCAACATTCTGCAACTTCTTTGTGAGCAGCCACAACTTCTTCCATTTCTGCAGTAGAAAGTCGATGACCCGCAACGTTGATCACATCATCAACTCTTCCTGTTACGAAAACATAACCGTCTTCATCTTTAATAGCGCCGTCTCCAGAAAAATAATAGCCCGGAAATCTGGTTAAATATCCAAACTTAAAACGCTCCGGATCGCCCCAAATTCCCATCATCGCTCCTGGCGCCAAAGGAAGTTTGATGACCAAATAACCTTCGTGATGCGCTTCTAATTCATACCCTTCTTCACTGAAAATTTTAATGTCATAACCGGGAATTGGTTTTCCGGCGGAAGCTCGTTTAATTTTCACGTTTTCAATTCCGGGCATTAATCCCAACATTGGCCAACCTGATTCGGTTTGCCACCAATGATCGATTGCGGGAACGCCTACAAATTCATCATACCAATCGAGTGTTGCAACATCGCATCTTTCGCCTGCTAAAAATTGGGTTCTCAAAGAAGATAAATCATAATTTTTCACCAATTTTCCGTCTGGATCTTCTTTTTTAATGGCTCTAATTGCAGTTGGTGCGGTAAACATTATGGCCACTTTATGTTCTTCGATGACGCGCCAAAAAGTTCCCGCATCTGGAGTTCCGATTGGTTTTCCTTCAAAAATTACGGTCGTATTTCTGTTGATCAATGGACCATAAACCGAATAACTGTGCCCAACTGCCCAACCAATATCCGAAGCTGCCCAGAAAGTTTCGCCTTCTTTTGCGCCATAAATATTCTGCATGGAAAATTTCATCGCGACAGCGTGACCGCCATTATCGCGGACAACGCCTTTCGGTTTTCCCGTGGTTCCAGAAGTGTACAAAATATACAATGGATGCGTAGATTTTAGCGAAACACAATCTGCAGGTTCGGATTCTGTCATCAATTTTTCAAAATCGACCAATGACGAATCGTTTTTAAAATCAACGCGATTTCCTAACAATTTCCGGTCAAAAGCCACGATATGTTCAGGTTTGTATTCCGCAAGTGAAATGGCTTCTTTTACAAAAGGCAAATACGGAATTCTGCGGGAAACTTCCATTCCCGAACTTGCGGTAATAATTGCTTTCGGATTGCAGTCATCAATTCTAATCGCTAATTCTTGTGGGGCAAATCCACCAAAAACTACAGAATGCGTCACGCCTAATCTTGCACAAGCCAACATTGCAAAGACCGATTCGGGAATCATGGGCATATAAATAATGGCAGTGTCGCCTTTTTCTAAACCTAATTTTTTCAGTCCGCCCGCAAATTTTGAAACGTATTCTAAAACTTGACTGTAAGTGTATTTTATGATTCTGTTCGTTACGGGAGAATCGTAAATAATAGCAACCTGATCGCCAAATCCGTCGTTCACATGTTTATCTAGTGAGAGAAAACATGTATTTAATTCTCCGCCTTCAAACCAAGTTGGGTAATTTATTCCATCGTCGGTTAATATTTTGGTCGGTTTTTTAAACCATTCAATTTGCTCAGCCTGTTCTGCCCAAAAATTTTCTTTTTGCGCGATACTTTCTTTAAACATTTCATTTGCTTTCATCATTATTTATTTTTAGGTTCGAGGTTCGAGGTTCGAGGTTCAAGTTTCGGGATTCGAGGTATGAGATGCGAGGTTCAAGTTTTGAAATTCAAGAGTTAGAATTTATTAACTGAATTTTTTCTTGTTACTCATTGCTCATTACCGATTACTTATCATTTAAAAGTTCTTCCACACGTTCTGTTAATTTTTTGATCGAGTAGGGTTTTGTGATATAATCATCGGCACCTAGATCCAACCCTTTTTTAATATCGGCTTCTCCTGTTTTTGCAGAGAGAAAAATTACTTTTGTTTTTGCTAAGTTTTTATTTTTTTTGATTTCAGTAAGTGTGGTGTAACCGTCAATATTTGGCATCATGATATCCAACAGGATGACATCTGGAACTTCTGTTTTTAAAAGTTCCAATACTTCGGAACCGTCTCGTGCAATAAATACTTCATAACCTGCTTTCTTAAAAGCATATTCCAAAGTCATGATTATTTTATGTTCATCGTCTGCGATTAATATTTTTTTCATATTTCTTTTATATTTTGATCATCTGCATTTTGTACAGATTCGTTGTTTGTAATAGGCAAAAAAATCTCAAACGTTACGCCGATTTCTTTGTTTTTTACTTCAATATCGCCTTTTTGTGCGACCATAATTTTTTTGCAGATCGCTAAACCTAATCCGCTTCCAACGGGTTTTCGAAGGTTTTGATTTTTTGATTGGTAAAATTTATCAAAAATGAATTCTAAGTCTTCTTCGGGAATGGTTTTACCGGTATTGAAGATGGAAATTTTTAGCTGATCATCTTTTTCCTGAAATTTGGTCTGAATCATTCCCTGATCATTAGTGAATTTTAAGGCATTTCCTAAAATATTTTGAAAAACCTGGATCATTCTCGGTTCGTCATATTCGAAAATGTCATTTTCTAAAAGATGAACTTCCGAGTGATGAAGATGTCTTTGGTCAAAAAGATGAAGCAAAGGCTTCAAAGCTTTTCTAAATGTTTGAATAATATTATTCTCTTTAATATTTAAGGAAATTGTACCGGTCTCCAGTTTGTCGAGGTATAGAATATCATTGATAATTTCTGAAAGTCGATCCGATTCTGAGATGATGTTTTCCAGAAAATCTTTTTTTAATTCTGGTGGCATGTCTTCGTCATCCAAAAGAATTTCGCTCGTAGCGCGGATTGCGGTGATTGGAGTTCTTAATTCATGAGCAACACTGTCCAAAAATTCATCTTTTTGCTGATCTTTTTCAAGAAGGTTTTCATTGACATTTTGAAGTTCGTTTGAAAGTTTTATCAATTGATGCGATTGTTCGCTGAGTTGCTTGTTTAAGGAAATATTTTCTTTGGATTCCTCCAAAATTTTTAAAACTTCTGGCAAAGAAATTTTGTCTTCTTTAGTTACGCCTTCAATTAAGATTTTTGCTGAAGCGGTACCAATTCTTCCGCTCAAAAGATTTTCTGAAAATTTGATAAAGCGGGAATCTGCAGTGTCGCTGTCATTGGTTATTTTATATTTTAAATTAAATATTTTCAGGGCTTGCTCGGTTTTCTTTACCCCTAAAAACTGCACTAAAATCTTTTGAATATCAGAAATATTTGCAGTTCCTTTCCAGATGTACGCATTTTCATGATTTTGAATGTAATCATCAATATCGACGTACAATTCTGCATAATTTCTTTCGCGGTAATTAGAAACTGTATTTGCAGAAATGATGGTAAATAAAGCTGAATTTGCGAACATACTCCAAAAGAAAATTTGTGCAATGGGCGATAAATAAGGGATTTTGAAAAAGTTGAAAAATTCGTTCTGGTACAAACTGCTTTGAAGAAAACTTTCAGAAAAACTCGGGAAAATCAAACCAAAAAAGCAGATTAAAACTCCGACAATAATTCCAGTAACGGAACCTGCATAAGTTCCTCTTCGCCAAAAAATGGCACCAAAAAATGAAGGTCCTAATTGTGCGATCAAAACAAAGGAAACCAATCCAATGCTGTATAAACTTTTTCCTAAAATTAAATATTTGTAAAAAATAAATCCACTGATAATTAATAAAAAAATGCTGACTTTTCTAATGTTGACAATGCTTTTGGTATTATCTGTTTCGGTTTTAGATTTAAATTCATCTAACCAGCCGTAAGGAATAATGATGTTATTAGACAACATAATAGAAAGGGAAATACTGGAAATAATGATCATGGAAATACAGGCACTTAATCCACCAAAAAAAACGAGTGTTGAGATGAAAATATTTCCAAATTTCTGCGGGATCAAAATAGAGTAGAGTTCTGGATTTACATCTTGTCCGAAAAATAAAATTTTTCCGCCCCACGCAATTGGGAAGACAAAAAAATTGAAAATCAGAAGATATAACGGGAATAACCAAATCGCAGTTTTAATGTGTTTTTCTTTTCTATTTTCAATGATCGCCGTGTGAAATTGTCTCGGTAACAGGAAAATTGCAGACATAGAAAGCATCGACATTAAAAACCAGTTGAAGCTGCCTTCTAAACCGTTAAAGGAATTTTTTGCGGCGAAATCTGGGAGTTTGGAAGCTTGTGTGTAAATATCTTCGAAACCATTAAATACGCCATAAACCACGAAAATTCCGAGGATGACGAAAAAAATTAATTTCAAAAAACTTTCTACAGCCACAGCAGAAATAATTCCTAGTCTTTTTTCCGAGGCATCCACATATTTTGTTCCGTAATAACTCGAAAATAAGGCAATGATTAAAACCACATACGTCGCGGAATCGAAAAATATATTATCAGACTGACCTGTTTCTGTAACCAAATGAAAAGTTTCTGAAATGGCTTTGATCTGCAAACCGATGTAGGGAATAATGGCAAACATACATACCAAAGCAATCAATGCGCTTAGCGAACGACTGTTTCCATACCGCAAAGAAATAAAATCTGCAATGCTGCTAATTTTGTTTACGCGGGAAATTCGAATAATTTTGGTATTAATATAGATCCAAGCGGGAATAATGATGATGGGACCAATGTAAATCGCCATGTACTCTAAACCTTGATTTGCCGCCACACCAATGCTTCCGTAATAAGTCCAGGCTGAACAGTAAACTGCCAAAGAAAGCGCATAAACGTAAGGATTATTCACCAAAAAGTTGCTTCTTTTTTTCTCTGCAAAATGTGCAATAAAAAACAGAAGTCCCAAATAGAGTACAACCAGCAAAAAAAGCAGATAACTATTCATGGAATTTTTTGAAAATGATGAAGGAACTGAGAACGGAAAGCGCCCAAACCATAAAAATATAGCCGTAAATGATGGGGAATCCCAAAAAATTATCAGTGCTATTAAACAACAGCAAAACAGGCACATTGAATAAAATAAACAAAGTGATGCTTAGAATAACTAATTTTTGCTGATGTCTTTTTTTCATGATTGAATTTAAAATAAAACAACGGGAAACGAATTTCCCGCTATTTTAAATTATGTATTAAGAATTTTTGTCGGAATATTCACCTTTAAAGGAATACCATCCGAATATTCCCAAACCGCCGACGATAATCGGCATCAAAACCGTGAGAATAATCCAGCCGAAAACATTGTCATCGGTTTTTTCTGACATTACTTTTGGAATCCCGAAAACGGTAAGTCCGTAATAGGCTACAATCGCTGCTACAACGAGCCAGACAATTCCTAATATTTTTTTTAATGAATCCATTTTTTTTGTTTTTTAAAGTTAATGAAATTTGAAAGATAATTGAGTGGCGGTGCAAATTTTTATACCACAGGATTTTCGACTACACTTGCAGCTGGACTTTCTACAACCTCATCTTCTTCTAAACTTTTGTTTTTAGTTTTTAAATAAATCGTACCAATAACCAAGCAGACTCCAGCGACTACAATTGGATACCAAAGTCCTTCCAGATACCATTCAGCATGTCCTGCATCTTTTCCGGAAGTTACCAAATAAGTTGCAACCGCGGGAAGCAATCCTCCAAAAACCCCATTTCCAATATGATAAGGCAATGACATTGAAGTGTACCGAATTTTTAATGGGAACATTTCTACGAGGAATGCCGCAATTGGTCCATAAACCATGGTGACAAAAACGACTTGTATAAAAACCAGCATAATCAATAACCATCTTGTATCTGGATTTACAGTGATCGCTTCTTTTACAAGCGGAGCTTCAGGTTTACCATCTTTAATGATCGGTCCAGCTGCAGCCCAATGTACGATGCTGTCTTTTTTCAGTAAAGTTCCATCTGTGAAGATTTTTTCCTGATGAAAAGTGATGAGACTGTCTGTTGCGATTTTAGCGTGAACTTTTACGGTTCTTTTTTCCGTTAAACCGTTTTTGGCTACGATTTTACTTTCGATATTCACCGATTTGTACATGGTTTTGTAAATCGGTCGATAGGCGATTATTGCGATCAACATTCCAATCATCATAATAGGTTTTCTTCCCACTTTATCAGAGAGCCAACCGAATAATATGAATAGAGGAGTTCCCATAAATAAAGCCAATGCCATCATCGTATCAACTTGTGCAGAATCAATATTCATTACTTTCTGCATAAAACTCATGGCATAGAACTGTCCTGTATACCAAATAACTCCTTGTCCCATTACAGCTCCAAATAAAGCCAACAAAACAAATTTGAAATTAAATTTATTTCCAAAACTTTCTTTTAAAGGATTTTTGGAGGTTTTTCCTTCTTTTTTAGCTTTGGCAAAAAGTGGAGATTCCGCCATATTTCTACGGATGATATAAGAAACGCCAACCATTAAGATAGAAATCCAGAATGGAATTCTCCAACCCCAACTGTCAAATTCCTCCGCAGAAAGAGAAGTTTTAGTTACTAAAATTACAATCAGCGAGATAAATAATCCTGCAGTTGCGGTAGTTTGGATCCAGGAAGTCCAGTAACCTCTTCTGTGCGGTTGGGAATATTCAGCTACATAAGTTGCAGCACCTCCATATTCTCCACCCAAAGCTAAACCTTGTAAAAGTCTTAAGATCAAAACCAAAACTGGTGCTACAAAACCTATCGTTTCATAGGTAGGTACGCAACCGATTAAAAAAGTAGAGAATCCCATGATAAGGAGGGTTACCAAGAAGGTATATTTTCTCCCAATAATATCTCCTAATCTTCCGAAAAATAATGCGCCGAAAGGTCTTACTACAAATCCTGCGGCGAAAGTTGCCAATGTGGATAAAAATGCGGCGGTTGGATTATCTGCGGGGAAAAATTTGGTGGCCAAAACCACGGCTAAACTCCCGAAAATATAGAAATCATACCACTCAATTAAAGTTCCGAGTGAAGAAGCCATGATGACTCCCCAAATCGTTCTGTTCTTTTTTTTCTCTTCCACATAAGCATCATGCTCAAGCTGAGACGTAAATTTTTTAGACATAATTTATTTGTTTTTAGTTTTGAATTTTTTTTATTTAAATCTGCAAGACCTGTTTAAAAGGAATACATCACTTTTACCATTCCTCGGAAATTGCCTACGTCTTTGCTATTATTTCCAGCTTTTCCCTCAGTATTCGTATCACCCCATTTTGCGGCAGTGTATTCTAGTTCGGGAGAAATAATGAATTTATTTTGTTTGAAATCTATTCTTGCAGAAGCACGCCATAGATCATCAATAACCCGAGTTCCAGAGGCGCCCCGAACATATAAATTTTTGTATCCAGCATCTACACCATCATTTTTAGTATAGCCGAAAAATAATCCAGGCGCAATTTTGGGATTTGCACTTGCGACATCAATCCAGGCCGAAGTCGTCTTGGTAGGTTTGTATGATTCCTGTCCGTTTGGTTCAGTATATCCCGCAAAACCTCCCAGCATTACCAAGTGGTGCATGTTTCCCCCTGAAATTCCATAAAGTTTGGTAATTATTTTCTCGTTGGCATATTTAAAATAACCAAAAAATAGATTGGAATTTACCGTTTCATTGGAGACTAAACCTGCGGATTCAATCACTGGCTTTAAGGATTGATATTCTGCACCTAAACCAGCGGTAATATTTTTTTTCTTGTATTGAAGTTGACCGTGAAAAGTAGGAATTGAAGAATTGAAAGTTGCACTGTTTGTAGTGGCACCTGCAGCATTTGCAGTTTGGAATTCGCGGTCTTTGTAAGCCACCACACTTAAAGTTAAATCTGGGGTAAGTTTTTGAGCCACTTTTATTTGTCCTGCCCAACCAAAAGGATTAAACATAATTCCCGAATTGAAATTGGCAACACCCGGAAAAACATCAGGAATTACGGTTGGGTACCAAGTTTGACCAAATGTTAGGGTCGTTTTAGACCAAGCTAAAGTTGCTGTCGCGTGGCGAAGTCGCATTAAACCCAGGCTTCCACTTCCTGCAGAAGTTTTGTTTAGTTCTGTATTCCCAAAGAAATCAGCTTCAATATTTCCCGTGGCTTTTGCGCCCCAAACATCGGGTCCTCTAAATTTAATTCCAACTCTAGATGTAATGGAAAGAAAATTACTTGCATCTGCAGCATTGATGTCTTTTCCGTTCGCATCTAATTTTTCATCGAGTGGATAAAGATTTAAATTGAATTCGCGTGAATATGCAGATTGTCTGCTGTCAAAGTTGTATTCTGTACGAACCCAGCCATATAAAGTAGCATCCCAATCTTTGGGTTTGCTCTTTTCTGCTTCCAGGGCTTCAATTCTTTTCAAAAGGTCTTCATTAGAGGGAGTTTCTTGCGCTACCAATAGGTTTGATAAAAATAGCGAAGAAATAATTCCTAATAAAACTGTTGATTTCTTCATAGATTAATAATTTTTAGTTTGTTTTTTTGTCGAAACGAAATTGAAACTAAAAATTTAATTGAAGAAATTTAATATATATCAGTGTAATGTATATAGGTATTATAATTAAATCTAAAAAAATTGAATAATACGATGCCTTTTATTTCTTAAATCTTTCCCATTTGATCATCATGTATTTATCCCCAAACTCTGTGATCACCAAGCCGGAACCTTTCAAATTTTCTTCTTTCGACATATATTCAATCAATTCATTTTGTTTGAAAACTTTGTATACCGGATGAAAATCAGAATGTGGAGGTCGTGTAATATTGTATTTTTTAATCCAGGAACTTACGGTATTGTGAGAAACGCCGATGATTCTTTCGATTTCCCGGTAACTTAATCCTTCCAGATAAAGTTGCAATGCTTTAGTGACCACATAGTCGTCGATTTGTTTACCCAATTTTTTAACGGTGAAATAGTAGTTGCAATCTTTGCATAAAAATCGCTGTCGTTCCTTAATAATACCACTTTTAACAATGTTTTTTTGAAGGCATTTTGGGCAGGAATCTGGCATAACTATATCTTTTTAGCAAATATATATCAAATTAGCGAAATAATGCGGAAGATGATAAATATTTCCATTTTTTTTGAGTTCTAATTAAATATTATATCTTTGCACCTAATGAAAAGAATATTTCCATTAGACGATTTACACAAAGGCAACACTGCCGATATTCACGATATTTATTAACACAACGAAGCTATTTTGGCTTCGTTTTTTTTTGATTTAAAACCTAAAATTATGCTTAGAACCTCTGATTTATCCGTAGAAAAAATTAACAAATTACTTCAGGAAGCCCACGAATTTTCGAAAGGCAACGTTTTAAAGGCAAAAACTGAAATCTTCGTTGCCAATCTTTTTTTTGAAGACAGCACCCGCACAAAAACGAGTTTCGATGTAGCTGAAAGAAAATTGGGATTAACTGTAGTTCCGTTTGATGTCTCCGCAAGTTCTGTTAACAAAGGAGAATCTTTATATGATACCGTCAAAACATTAAAAAGTATTGGAATTGACCTTTGCGTAATTCGTCACAAAAAAGAAAAATTTTATAATGAATTCAAAGGAATTGATATTTCAGTAATTAATGGGGGTGATGGAACTGGAAATCATCCTTCGCAAAATATTTTAGATTTAATGACCATTCAACAGGAATTCGGAAAATTTAAAGGTTTGAAAGTAGGTATCGTGGGTGATGTTAAACACAGTCGGGTCGGGAATTCAAACGCAGAAGTTTTAAGAAAGCTTGGTGCAAAAGTTTTTTTCTCTGGCCCGGAACAATGGTTTGATGAAGGAACAATTATCAATGGAACCTACTTATCCATCGATGATTTGGTTAAAGAAGTGGATGTTTTAATGCTCTTGAGAATTCAACACGAAAGACACGAAAGCGACGAAAAGTTAAAACTCTCTTCCGAAAAATACCACAAAAAATTCGGTTTAACAAAGGATCGCGAAAAAACAATGAAGAAAAACGCCATCATTATGCATCCTGCGCCGATTAACCGAGGCGTGGAAATCGCAGATGAATTGGTAGAATGTAAACGCTCCCGAATTTTCAAACAAATGGAAAACGGCGTTTTCGCAAGAATGGCGATTTTGAAAACCGCTTTAGAAGCAAAAGGTTTTGAATTTGAATAGAGCCAGGTAAAAAGTAAAAAAAGCCAAGTGATGAAAAGAAAATCTTGTTAATAATCACGGTAAAAAATAAAAATGAAAAAGAAATTAGTTTTAGAATCAGGAGAGGTTTTTCACGGCAATAGTTTTGGAGCCGATCTCGAAATTGAAGGTGAAGTGGTTTTTAATACTTCAATGACGGGTTATCAGGAATTGATTTCCGATCCTTCTTACTGTGGACAGATTGTTTGCATGACTTATCCACTCATCGGAAATTATGGCATTAACCGCGATGATTACGAAAGCATCGAACCGGCAATCAAAGGTTTAATTGTAAAAGAAGTTTGCGATTTTCCCTCAAATTTCCGGAATCAAATGGATTTAGATACCTTTTTTCAAAAAAGAAATCTCTCTGGAATTTCTGGAATCGATACCAGAAGATTGACCAGAGTTCTTCGTAATTCTGGCGTTGTAAAAGGGAAGATCGTTGCTGAAAATGCTGATGAAAATTCCGTAATTGAATTATTAAAAACAACCAATTTCCCCACCGATCAAGTCGCTCAAGTTTCTACGAAAACGGCTTACGCAAGTCCAGGAAGAGGTTTAAAAGTAGTTTTGGTTGATTATGGTTCAAAGCTCGGAATTTTGCGGGAATTAACCCAAAGAGATTGCGACGTTATTGTGGTTCCTCACGATACTACTGCAGAAGAAATATTTTTAATAAATCCAGATGGCGTAATGCTTTCCAATGGTCCAGGTGATCCACAAGATGTTTTTGGGGCAACAGAAATGATTCAGAAATTACTTGGAAAAATTCCAGTCTTCGGGATTTGTTTAGGACATCAACTCATTGGTTTAGCGTGTGGCGCGACAACTTTTAAATTAAAATTCGGACACCGTGGTGGAAATCATCCCGTTTTAGATTTAAAGAAAAATAAAGTTGCCATAACTTCTCAAAATCACGGTTATGCAGTGGATCAGGAAAGTTTAACAAATACCGATTTAGAAGAAACGCACATTGCTTTAAACGACAGAACAAATGAAGGTTTGAAACATAAAATTCACCCATGTTTTTCCGTTCAATATCACCCAGAAGCAAGCCCAGGTCCAGAAGATGCGAATTATCTGTTTGATGAGTTTTTAGAATTAATGTACCAATTTAATAATGTAACAGTTTAACAATTTTAATTAATGTATCAATTTATTAGTGTAGCAGTTTAGCAATTTTTAACTATATAAATTAAAAAAGTAAAAGTGATGATAAATTTTGAAGGAAATCCATTGATAACAAAAACGGTGAAATTTTCATTAGATATTATTGAATTTTGTGAACTTTTAGACCAAAATAAAAAATATGTTATTTCAAGACAATTGTTAAGAAGCGGTACAAGCATTGGTGCAAATTCCTTTGAAGCACAAAATCCTAGCAGTAAGAAAGATTTTGTTAATAAAATTAAAATTGCCGCAAAAGAATTAGAAGAAACAAAATACTGGCTTTTTCTCTGTAAACATGCAAAAACTTATCCGTTTAATGTCGAATTAGAAACTCAAATCACAGAAATTGGAAAAATAATTTACAAAATCTTAAGTACAAGTTTAAAACAAGAAAATCCAGATAATCATTAATAAAATTGAAAAATTTGAATATTGTAGCATTTGAAAAATTGTTACACTGTTAAATTGATACATTTTTACATTAAATAATATGAAAAGAACAGATATAAAAACCATTTTAGTCATCGGTTCCGGTCCAATCATTATTGGACAGGCCGCAGAATTTGATTACGCCGGAACTCAGGCTTGCTTATCTTTAAGAGAAGAAGGATACAAAGTGATTCTCATCAATTCAAATCCGGCAACCATCATGACCGATGTAGAAATTGCCGATAAAGTGTATATCGAACCAATTTCTCTGGAATTTGTAAGTCATATTATTCGCAAAGAACGTCCAGATGCGCTTTTGCCAACTCTTGGCGGACAAACAGGTTTGAATATGGCCGTAGAATTGCAAAATTCTGGAATTTTAGATGAATGTAAAGTAGAAGTTTTAGGAACCAAACTTTCAGCCATTAATCAAGCCGAAGACCGTGATTTATTTCGAAATCTGATGCATGAATTAAATGAACCCGTTCCAGATTCTGATATTGTGAATGATGTAGAAGGTGCTTTAAAATTTGCAGAAAAAATTGGGTTTCCTTTAATCGTTCGTCCAGCTTTTACAATGGGCGGAACAGGCGGAGGAATCGCCAATAATTTAGAAGAACTGAAAGAAATTACGAGCTTTGGTTTAAAATACAGTCCGGTTCGCCAATGTTTAATTGAAAGATCGATCGCTGGTTTCAAGGAAATCGAGTACGAAGTTATGCGTGACAAGAACGATAATGCGATCGTCGTCTGTAACATGGAAAATATCGATCCTGTGGGAATTCATACCGGAGATTCCATTGTAGTTGCACCTTCGCAAACGTTATCTGATCGGGAATATCAAATGTTGCGAAATGCTTCTTTAAAAATAATTCGAGCTCTTGGAATTGAAGGTGGCTGTAATGTTCAGTTGGCTTTAGATCCAAATTCTTATGATTATTATATTATTGAAGTGAATCCAAGAGTTTCAAGATCCTCAGCTTTGGCGAGTAAAGCGACCGGTTATCCGATTGCGAAAATTGCGGCAAAAATTGCGGTGGGTTTAACTTTAGATGAAATCATGAATCCCGTAACCGGAACTTCTTATGCATGTTTTGAACCCGCTTTGGATTATGTAGTAACGAAATTTCCGCGTTTTCCCTTTGATAAATTTGAAACTGCAGACCGAAGACTTTCCACCCAAATGAAAGCAACAGGCGAAGTGATGGCAATTGGACGAAATTTTGAAGAATCTTTGCAAAAAGCCATCCGTTCTTTGGAAACAGGTTTAAGACATATCGGTTTAAAGTCAAAAGATGCAGAAGCTTTAACCGACGAAGAAATCGAAAGAAGAATCAGAGTTTGTGATGATGAGCGTTTGTTCATTATTGGTGATGCTTTACGAAGAGGTTACGATTGGGAAAAAATTGTAGAATGGAGCAAAATTGACAAATTCTTCATCTGGAAAATTAAAAAACTCATCGATTTTGAATCCACTTTATCAAAGTTAAAATCTTTGACAAAGTTGCAGCAGAAAGTACTTTTGTTGGAAGCCAAAAAACTTGGATTTTCTGATTTAAGTATTGCACATCTTTGGGGAATTTCACAGCGCGAAGTTTTCGATTTCCGAAAGGAAAACGGAGTAATGCCGGTTTATAAAATGGTTGATACCTGCGCCGCAGAATTTGAGAGCGAAACTCCTTATTTTTACGGGACTTACGAAGAAGAAAACGAAAGTATTCCGTCTGACAAAGAAAAAATCATCGTTTTAGGTTCCGGTCCAATTCGGATCGGTCAAGGTGTAGAATTCGATTACGCCACGGTTCATTCAGTTTGGGCGATCAAAGAATTGGGTTACGAAGCGATCATCATTAACAATAATCCGGAAACAGTTTCCACCGATTTCTCCATTTCCGATAAACTCTATTTCGAACCTTTAACGGAAGAAGATGTCATGAACATCATCGAACTGGAAAAACCAAAAGGCGTTGTAGTACAGTTTGGCGGACAAACCGCTATTAATTTAGCCGATAAATTAGCAAATCATGGTGTGAAAATTTTGGGAACATCTCTGGAAGATTTAGACCGCGCAGAAAACAGAAATAAATTTGAAGCCGCCCTTCAGGAAATGGGAATTCCGCAACCTTTAGGAAAAACCTGTTTCACAAAAGAAGAAGCGTTAGTGATCGCCAATGAAATCGGTTTCCCAGTTTTGGTTCGTCCGAGTTACGTTTTGGGTGGAAGAGCCATGGAAATCGTTTATGACGAGAAAGAACTTGATTATTATATGACCAATGCGGTGAAAGAAAATTCCGAACATCCCATTTTGATCGACCGATATCTAACCGGAAAAGAAGTGGAAGTTGATGCCATTTCTGATGGAGAAACAGTCGTGATTCCGGGAATTATGGAGCATATCGAAAGAGCCGGAGTTCATTCCGGAGATTCGATCGCGGTTTATCCACCTCAAAATATTACTGAAGAGCAAATCGCCACTTTGGTCGATTACACCGAAAGATTAGCGAAAGGATTGAATATCATTGGTCTAATGAACATTCAATATGTTTTGTTTGAAGGTAATGTTTACGTGATTGAAGTTAATCCAAGATCGAGTAGAACCGTTCCTTTCTTATCGAAGATCACAGAAATTCCGATGGCAAATTTAGCCACGAAAGTTATTCTGGGACAAAAATTGAAAGATTTAGGTTACAAAAATGGATTGGCTCCAGTAAAAGATGGAGTTTATGTAAAAGTTCCGGTTTTCTCTTTTTCAAAATTAACAAGAGTTGATATTTCCCTCGGACCAGAAATGAAATCCACCGGAGAAGTGATGGGAAAAGACACCACTTTAGAAAAAGCCCTGTACAAAGGATTGATCGGATCCGGTAGAAAAATGCCTTTGCACGGTGCAATTTTGTTCACCGTTGCAGATAAACATAAAGAAGAAGCATGTGAATTAGCCAGAAGATTTCAGGAAATCGGTTTTAGAATTTGGGCAACCGAAGGAACCGCCAATTATTTTGAAGAACACGGAGTTCGCACCAAAATTGGCTATAAAATAGAAGAAAATCCAGAAATTAATTTGATTGATCTCATCCAAACCGGAAAAGTTCAATACATCGTAAACACCATGACTAAAGGAAAACAATCAGAAAGAGACGGTTTTCAGATCCGCCGAACTTCCGTAGAAAATGGCGTTCCTTGTTTAACTTCAATGGATACGGTGGAAGCGATTTTAAAAGTAATTGAAAGTATGAGTTTTAAAATGGAGAAAATGTAAATCCTCAAACCTTCAAGGATTCTAAATCCTTGAAGGTTTAGAAATACATACGGAGAAAGCGATTTTAAAAATCATTGAAAGCAAGAGTTTTGAATTGGATCAGATGTAAAATTAAATAATCATCTGGTGATTGAAATCATAATTTTTCGATTTATTTTGGGATAAATTTGCTCAAATTAAAATCAAATGAAAGATATAAATAAATTGGTCCTATTTTTAGTTTTAATTATATCTTTCATTTTCTATTCTGGATTTCTTTATACCCAGAATGCAGATCTAGCTGCAATAGCCGGAACTTCTAAAGATCTTGGAAAAAAAATTTGGCAAGAAAAAAATTGTATTGCCTGTCATCAAATCTATGGTTTGGGTGGTTATCTTGGTCCAGATCTTACAAATACCTATTCTCAAAAAGGCAGCAATCATATCAAAGCTTTTCTAAGAAGCGGAACACAAGTGATGCCTAATTTTCACCTTTCTGAAAACGAATTAGAAAACCTAACCCAATATTTGAAAAGCATTGACGAAAGCGGAATTGGTTCTCCACGCAAATTAAAAATAAATTATGATGGCACAATTGAGCAACCCTAAAAAATGGATTGCAAGAAAATTCTTTTTTTTTGCGTTATTTCTTTTGGGAACTGCATTGATATTTGGATTAACGGGAGCGTTGGAATATCTCTTTCCGGGATTATTTAAGGATTATTTTTCTTTCGAAAAAATAAGGCCAATTCATGTAACTTCTGCCATTTTTTGGATCATATTTGCTGCGATCGGCGCGGTTTACACTTATATTGAAGAAATTGGTGAGAAGGGAATTTTCTCAAAAAAATTGATGAATATTCAATTTTACACGCTTGCTTCAACAGTAATTTTAATTCTGATCACTTATTTTTTCGGTGTTTTCGGGGGAAGAGAATATTGGGAATTTCACCCGATACTTGCCATTCCTCTTGGGTTTAGCTGGGTGATATTTTTTGTTAATGTTTTTAAATCTTTCATTTCTTTCAAAAAACAACCCGTTTATGTTTGGATGTGGATGACTGGTGCGATATTTTTCATCTTTACATTCCTCGAATCTTATCTTTGGCTTATACCATATTTTCGCTCCAATATTGTAAGTGACTTAACGATACAATGGAAATCTTCAGGATCTATGGTAGGTTGCTGGAATATGCTGATCTATGGAAGCAGTATTTATTTGATGGATAAAATTAGCGGAACCACGCAATACAGTCATTCAAAAATTGCATTTTCATTATATTTTCTGGGACTTTTTAATTTAATGTTCAATTGGGGACATCATCTTTATACTTTGCCAACTGCGAGTTATGTACAATATATTAGCTATGCGGTGAGTATGACGGAACTTTTAATTTTGGGAAGAATAATTATGCTGTGGCGTTCATCTTTAAGTACTGCAAAAAAAAATTACCATCTGTATTCTTACCGGTTTTTGCTTTCCGCAGATATTTGGATATTTTTAACCTTATTATTAGCGATTTTAATGTCAATTCCTGCCATCAATGTTTATACACACGGAACTCACATTACCGTTGCACATACGATGGGCGCTACGATTGGTATTAATTCATTTCTGATATTGTCTTTTGTTTTTGATATTTTTGGAATTAAAAAAGTGTCACCAAAACGCTTCAACTTTGCGTATTTGCTATTAAATAGTAGTCTGTTTATTTTTTGGTCTGCGCTAATTGTTGCAGGAGTTTTAAAAGCACATTGGCAAATGACAGAAAATACCAAAGTTTTTTCTGAAATGATGAATGATCTGAAACCAGCTTTTATGGTTTTCTTTTTCGCAGGTATTGGTTTGGCAACCGCTTTATTTATTTTTATTTTTAAAATTTTAAAACACGTAAGATCTCTTAAATAATTTAATTTTTGATCAATACCAAGCAAGTATTCAATGTTTAACTTCTACAATTTTTTTTAAAGCAAAATCTAGCAATTCGAAGTATGGGTTTTCAATATGGAAAATTGTAATTCAACTTTTTCAAACACTTCATAAAGATAGAAACCTTCAATGTTTTTAAAAGCTTGAAGGTTTTTTTTATCCCTAAATTTACCAGTAAATAAAATCCTAATAAATATGAGTTTTCTCACCGCAGAATGGAATAATTTAGCCATGATCAACTATGTTGTCGATCCAAAAATTTTAGAAAAATATGTTCCGCCTGGAACGGAGTTGGATTTTTTTGAAGGGAAATGTTACGTTAGTTTTATTGGATTTCTCTTCGAAAATGTAAGAGTTTTAGGTTTGAAAATTCCTTTTCATTCGGATTTTGAAGAAGTTAATCTGCGTTTTTATGTTAGACGTTTTGAAAATGGCGTTTGGAAAAGAGGCGCTGTTTTCATCAGTGAGATTGTACCGAAATTTGCGATTTCTTTTGTCGCGAATACTTTCTACAATGAACATTACCGAACTTTACCCATGAAACACACCTTGAAAGTCAATGAAAATTCACGCGAATTTATCTATCAATGGAAAGTCAATAATAATTGGAATACCATTCAGGTAGAAACCGATAAAAATCCTGTCAAAATCGAAGTGGGTTCAGAAGCTGAATTTATCACGGAACATTATTTTGGGTATAATAAAGTGAGCGAAACTGAAACCATAGAATATCAGGTTACGCATCCAAGATGGCAGCAATATGAAGTCACGAAAAATAATTCTGCGATTGATTTTGAAGGGGTTTATGGAAAAGAATTTGCTTTCATCAAAGATTTAGAAGCAACTTCTGTATTTTTGGCAGTTGGGTCGAAAATAAGTATTGAAGAGAAACGGTCGATAAGTACAAAATAGAACGAGCTAATTTTCCGGATACTTTGCGGGATCTTGGGAGGTTTGAAAAACTCTATAAATTTTTATAGTTTTGGTTTTGTTCTCGATTTTGTAAATAAAGATATAAGGAAAATTCCTTAGTGGTAGTCGGTGAAAATCTTTAAAAATTTGCTCGAAATAATTGACGGACTTTAGTGTTTTTTCAGCGTTTAGGATACTTTGATAAAAAAATTCTGCTACTTTTATAGATACTACAGTTTCATAGTAATCCATCGCCTTAAAAATATCGTGTTTTGCTTTTAAAGTATATTTTATTTCAAAAGCCATATTTTTCCCGGACTTTATTGTGAAATTCCTTTGCCGCAAAAAAATCATCCTCTTTCAAATCGTCCATTTCATCCAATTCGCGCTTTTGTGTTTCTGTAAGTTGATAAGTTACATTAGGTTCATAAAAATTGGATTCATTAGTTTCCGTCAGAATCCCTTCAATATAACCCAAAGTTCTTTCTAAAATATTCAATGGTGCATCTTTAAGCAGATCATTTATTTCTTTCAGAGTGGCAGTTTCCATAATCATTTATTTAGTCAAATTTAGAAATTAATTACGTAAAAATCTGATTTACACGCTAAAATTTTTTTTTGCTGATCCTAAAGTACTTGCTCACCAAAAATTTAATTTTTACCTTGTATCAAATTATTTAAATGGATCTTTGGAACCGGCGCGATTATTTTCTTCAGCTTCTCGCGGAACATCTGCTGCTTTCTTTAGGTTCACTTTTAGCCGTGACTTTTCTTGGGATCCTTCTGGGTGTTTTCGTTTTTTATTCTGCAAAAAGCCGAAAAATTATCCTTCCACTAATTAATTTTCTCTACACGATTCCGTCGATTGCCATGTTCGGTTTGCTCATTCCTTTGGTTGGAATCGGATTACAAAATGCGCTTATCGTACTAATTATTTATGGATTGCTTCCTATTGTCAGAAGCACTTACAGCGGTTTAAAAGAAGTTCCAGCACAGTTAGTAGAAGCTGCAGAAGGATTAGGTTCAACACCTGCTCAAGTTTTCAAAAACATTTATTTTCCGTTGGCTTTACCTTCCATTTTATCGGGTTTAAGAATTACCGTCGTCATGATTGTCGCCTTAACAGGTTTAGCAGCTTTAATTGGTGCAGGTGGACTTGGACAGGCTATTTTTCGGGGTTTGAATACGATGAATACAGGTTTAATTGTAACAGGTTCGGTCGGAATTTCGCTTTTTGCTATTTTAGGTGATCAATGGATCGGTCAGTTTGAAAAAGACGAAAGTTTGCTTCGGGTTATTTCTAAAAATGCCAGTACAGCTCAAAGGAATAGAATTATTTTTCCAAGTATTTTGGTTTTAATCGCAGCAATTTTGGCTTTGATTTTTCTTAATCCTTTAAGTTCAAAAAATTCGGAAACCATTACTGTTGCTTCCAAGCCCACGAGTGAGCAATTTATTTTAGGGGAAATTATTTCTCAAACCATTGAAAATAATACCGATTTAAAAGTCGTACGGAAATTTGGAATTGGTGGCGGTACTACCAATATTCATCCGGCGTTAATTTCTCGTGACTTAGATGCTTACGTAGAATATACCGGAACAGCGTGGCTGAATGTTTTAAAGAAAGATCTACCGGAAAATAACTTCATTGATTTTGCGGAATTAAATAAAACTTATGAAGACCAGTTTCAATTAAAATGGCTTGGTTTATTGGGCTTTAATAATACGTATGGTTTAGCAATTTCAAAAGAAAATGCGAACGCTCAAAAAATTGAAACATATTCTGATCTCGCTCTAAAAAGTAGTCAATTTACCTTTGGCGCCGAATTCGATTTTTTTGAAAGAAGTGATGCTTTTCCGGGATTGAAGAAATTATATCCATTCAACTTCATAAAATTAGAAGAAATGGATATTAATCTGCGCTATCAAGCATTCGAGCAAGGGAAAATCGAGGCGGTTGATGTTTTCACAACCGATGCGCAGATCAAAAATTTAAACCTGAAAGTTTTAAAAGACGATAAAAATTACTTTCCCAGTTATGAAGCGGGAATTGTCATTCGAGAGGAAATCCTTAAAAAATATCCAGAAATCGAATTGCTGTTAACCAATTTAAAAGGAAAAATTTCTACAGAAAAAATGCAGGAATTGAATTACGAAGTTGAAATTCAGAAAAAAAGTCCGGCGGATGTTGCCAAAGATTTTCTGAAAAATTTAAATCTGAAGGATGGAAAATAATATAATAATCGAGGTTCAAAATATTAATTTTTCTTTCGGATCACAAAAGATTTTAGAAGATTTTTCTGCAAATTTTGAAAAAGGAAGTTTTACTTGTATTTTAGGAGAAAGTGGCAGTGGAAAATCAACTTTACTGAGAATTATTAATGGTTTACTAATTCCAGAAAGTGGACTAGTAATAATTGATAATGATATTTTGAGTCCAGAAAATCTCATTCAGAATAGACTGCAAATGGGCTATGTTTTACAGGGAAACTCCTTATTTCCGCACCTTACGGTTTATCAGAATATGATTTACTGCCTTCAATTATTAAAAAAGTCTGATGATTATTGCAAAGAAAAAATCGCAAAGTTGCTACCTTTGGTCGGTCTGAAAAAAGATCTTCTGCAAAAATTTCCGCACGAGATTTCGGGTGGTCAAAAACAACGGGTCGGAATTATTCGTGCCATTGCACATGATCCTAAAATTGTTTTGATGGACGAACCTTTTTCAGCTCTTGATAGTGAAACCCGCGATAAATTGCAGATTTTAGTGAAAGACATTCACCAAAAATTAAAAACAACTTTTGTGATGGTGACTCATTCTAAAGCAGAAGCGCGAAACTTAGGTACATCGATTCTTCAACTATAATTTCAAAAATATTCAAGTCCTGCAAATCCAATTTATTTGATCCGTTCGTGATTCTAAATAAAATATTGTGCTTTAAAGAAAATGTAATTCTATTCTCAAAATAATGGCAATTTTTTAATAAAAATTTTTATAGAAAGTTAAATCTTAAAAAATGTTAAATGATGTAGTGAATGTGATTATTGGCATCCAAATTGAATTTTAGATTTTACAAAGATCATATTAACATTAAAAAATTTAAAAAATTATGGAAAATTCCAAGAATTACAAACCAGAGTATAGAAACGATTATGTGTCGAAAGTATTTAACTCCAGAGAAGATGCAGACAGCGCCTACAGTCATTTATCCGACAGAGGTTATGCACAAGACGACATCAATGTTATGATGTCTGATGACACCAGAGACCGGTATTTTAAAAACCATGATAATGATGATTCTGCGCTGGGTGATAAAGTAGCAGATAATGCTGCGACAGGTTCACTTATCGGAGGTGGAGTTGGAGCAGTTGTTGGAGCAATTGCAGCGATAGGTTCCAATGTATTATTACCAGGTTTAGGATTAATTATTGCGGGTCCATTAGCTGCAGGTCTTGCAGGAGCAGGAGCAGGAGCAGCAACGGGTGGATTAATTGGCGCATTAACAGGAATGGGAGTTCCGGAAGAAGAAGCTACAAGATATAGAGATGATATCAAAGATGGCGGAATCTATATGGGTTACAAACCTAAAAATGAACAGGATGCAAGAGATACTTATGACAGATGGTATTCTAATGATTCTAGAGAATTGTAAAAACACAATTTTTTCACATAAAAAAATCCGTTTCGAATTTACGAAACGGATTTTGT
>Ga0136636_10000370_pt1 | contig 22294 bp, 20 predicted proteins | sample AntDrymUQ8522106_2_FD_104653 | JGI IMG/M metagenome (GOLD analysis project Ga0136636, IMG submission 104653) | Polar desert sand microbial communities from Dry Valleys, Antarctica - metaG UQ852 (21.06) | ecosystem: Environmental > Terrestrial > Soil > Desert | place: Antarctica: Dry Valley... | reverse complement strand
GATTGTTACGCAATAAAGGTTTCAGATCACTTTGCGGACGAATTGTTTCTGTTGCGGGGATTTGAGGAAGACGGTCTGATCCGGATTAGAGAGGATGGCATGGACGTTACTTCGAAAGGGCGTCTGTTGATCCGCAATATCTGTATGATCTTTGACGTACATCTACATCCCGCAAGCGGACGGTATTCGAAGACGGTCTAAGGAAGTGCGGGGCAGGTGAGTCGAGCAGGAGGGCAGTTTTTAACTTCCTGCCAGGTTGTTCGCGGAGCGTGGAGAGTATGTAAGTCTTTTTCGAGGTCGGAACAATCATTGGAACTCAGGATCTCTGGGGAACGTGTGCTGCGAAGTTGGAAGGGTTTTCCCGCGATCATCAGGAGAGACAGGCTTTTGCGGGCGGAGACAAAGGATTGGGGTTGTTTGGTGATGCGGTCGTAGCGTCCATCCAGGGGTGCTTTGATGTCGAGCCCGACCCAGTCGAGCAGAGGCAGTAGTTTGGCCAGGCGTTTGGGGTAGATACCTGCGGTATGCAGGCCGGTTTTGAAGCCGAGATTTCGGACTTCCCGGAGTGCATGGGAAAGGTTGTCATGTTGGGTCGGTTCGCCCCCACTGAAAACCACAGCCTCCAGAAAGCCCCGACGTTTTGTTAGAAAGGACAGTAATTGGGTCCAGGTCATATCGTCGCTTTGGGGTTTTGCGGATTGTAGGCTGCTGTTGTGACAATAGGGACAACGCCAGGGACAGCCGCGAAGAAAAATGACCATGGCCAGCAAGCCCGGAAAATCAACAGTCGTTAGGGGGGTGATGCCTCCGATGGGAAGCTCAAGAGAATCGAGCCGGGATGACGGAGCAATAGTGAGTGTGTTCATGGGGTGTTTTGTGTTTCCTGTTTATTTTCGGAAAAGAAGCGACGTTCGCGGAATTCACTTTGTTTACCGCGATTGAATTGGGAGACCGGACGGTGATAGCCCATGACACGGGTCCAAATCTCACAGGCTTGTCGTTCGTCGTTCGGGAGGGAGGCAATGGCATCGGTACTGAATTCATGGAAGCCTTTATCGGCCAGTTTTTCTTTATCGCAACGGGGGCAAAAGGCATGTTCTCCAGGGAGGTAACCATGATTGGGACAAATGGAAAAGGTCGGGGTGATGGTGATGTAAGGAATACGAAAACGCGTCAGGACCATGCGGACCAGTTTTTTGCAGGCTTCGGGACTGGAAATCGGTTCGCCCATGTAAAGATGGAAAACTGTTCCGCCGGTGTAGCGTTGCTGGAACGGTTCCTGATGTTCAAGGGCTGCAAAGGGATCGTCTGTGCAGCCAACGGGCATTTGCGAGGAGTTTGTGTAGTAGGGGGCGTTTTCTGTTCCGGCCTGAAGTATGTTTGGGAAACGTTTCTTGTCTTCCCTGGCGAAACGGTAGGTGGTGCCTTCAGCTGGCGTGGCTTCGAGGTTGTACAAATGTCCGGTTAGCTCTTGAAATTCAACCATACGTACACGGATATGATCGAGAATGGCCAGGCCGAAGGTCGCTCCGGATTCGCTCAGGATGTCGTCTTCGTCTTTGCTGAAGTTGCGGATGCATTCGTTCAGTCCGTTGATGCCGATGGTGCTGAAATGATTCCGCAGGGTGCCGAGGTAGCGACGGGTGAAAGGATACAGCCCTGTCTGCATTCGTTCCTCGATGATGCGGCGTTTGGTTTCGAGGCTCTGTCGGGCAAGATCCAGCAAGCGGTCAAGTTCGGCGATGAAGCGGAAGTGGTCCCCGGCAAAGCGATGGCCGAGCCGTGCACAGTTGATGGTGACCACACCGATGGAGCCGGTTTGTTCGGCGGAGCCAAAGAGACCGTTGCCGCGTTTGAGAAGTTCGCGCAGGTCGAGTTGGAGGCGGCAGCACATGGAGCGGACCATGCCGGGGGAAAGCTCCGAGTTGATGAAGTTCTGGAAGTAGGGAAGTCCGTAACGGGCTGTCATTTCAAAGAGAGGGCCGGTGTTGGGATGATCCCAGTCGAAGTCTTTGGTGATGTTGTAGGTGGGGATGGGGAAGGTGAAGATGCGGCCTTTGATGTCGGCCCCGGACATGACCTCGATGAAAGCGCGGTTGATCAGATTCATTTCAGTCTGGAGTTCTCCGTAGGTGAAGGGCATTTCTTTTCCACCGATCAGGGGAATCTGGGAGCGAAGGTCTTCTGGGCAGACCCAATCGAAAGTCAGGTTGGTGAAGGGAGTCTGGGTGCCCCAGCGGGAAGGAACATTGAGGTTGTAGATAAATTCCTGGAAGCATTGTTTCACCTCTTCATACGGCATGGAGTCATTCCGGATGTAGGGCGCCAGATAGGTGTCAACGGAGCTGAAGGCCTGCGCTCCGGCCCACTCGTTCTGGAGGGAGCCCAGGAAGTTGACCATCTGGCCAAGAGCGGTGCGGAGATGTTTGGCCGGTCCGGCTTCTACTTTGTTGGGGATGCCGTTGAAGCCCTCCCAAAGCAGTTGCCGGAGAGACCAGCCGGCGCAGTAACCCGCCAGCATGTCGAGGTCATGGATGTGGAAATCCCCATCGCGATGGGCCAGTTCGATTTCGCGGCTGTAAACGTGGTGCAGCCAATAATTGGCCACCAGTTTCCCGGAGATGTTCAGGATGAGGCCGCCAAGGGAGTAGCCCTGATTGGCATTGGCATTGATCCGCCAGTCGGAGCCGCTAAGGTATTCGTTGACGGAATCGACAGGCGAGACAAGAGGTTCCCCTGCCGTGCGCATGAGGCGTTGCCTGTGGCGTTCTTCCCGGTAGAGGATGTAGCGGCGAGCGAGGTCATGGAGTCCTGATTGCATGAGGGTTTCCTCCACCAGATCCTGGATGCGTTCGACATCAAGTTCCTGTCCGCGCACGGAAAGTTTTAATATTTCCTGGGAGACAGCTTCGGCCAGGTGGTGGACTCTTTCGGCTTTGTCAGCGGACAAGTGTTCGGAATCACCCAGACCCAATTCCGCCCGCCAGGCATTTTCGATGGCGAGGGAGATTCGTGCGGGATTGAACGGCTCGCGCCGCCCGTCCCGTTTCAGCACGTGGAATGAGCGGAGTGCCAGAGGGTCAAGCGTTTCAAAGTGAAGCTGGTTGCAGGATTCGTTAAGATGAAGAAGTGGGGAATCCGAAGCTGCCTGAAGCGATGTATTCATGAGTATTTTAGGTTTCTCCACCACAGGTTGGGGCTTATTGGGTTTAGACCACCCAGCTGTTGTGTTGTAGTTGAATGTTATAAAGCAGCCCCCTTACTACAAGATTATTCTTTATATTATAAAAGTTATTAGTTTTCCAGTATGATATGTGTGGGGAATTAATGAGAAAGCTAGGAGCAAGATGGCAGGGATATTGGGTTGAAGGAAAAAGCCTATACCTGTCGCAAGACAGGCGCTTTTCCTTAGGAATGCAGTAAGAGCCGCTCATTTTTCACAGGAGAGGATTCGCTGAGCATCCGGATTACGTCCGCTGCGTTATAATTCAGGGATTTTCGAAGCAGGTAAGGTGCGATATCTGCCAGGGAATCTCCTGCGGTAATTAACGGAGGTTCCAATTGCCCATTGCTAAGTGATTGTCCCAATCCTATGGTCGCCAGCAAACCGTTACAAACGCATTTTCGGCCTGTGGTATTACCGACGTTTCCACCCTTGCGGACGTAATCCTGTAACGGTTCACTGGGGCAACGGTAGCCGATGCTTTGATCCTGGCGGAGATAGGCCTCGCGGAGGACGCCCAGATCGCAAGTTCTTCGTTCACGCTGGTCAAGGTTGGAATCACCGGCGCGGACGACTTTGAAAGGGAATCCGGTGGGAGAGGCGGCTGGATCGGTAAAGACTTCGATGGTGCCTGCCCGCACTTTCTCCAGAACAAGGCGTTTCAACTCGGGTGTGATGCCGGATTCTTCACAAAACGCGAAGGCCGTTCCTACTTGGATGCCTGAGGCACCAAGGTGCAGAGCCTCTTCCAATTTGCCCGGGGCACCATAGGATCCGGCGAGCCAGAACGGCAGTCCGAGGGAGCGTATTTTTTGAAGGTCGGCGTGATCCCGGATCCCGTAGACCGGCTCGCCTTTACAACTCAACTGCATCGGGCCACGGGGTGGTGCGTTGTGGCCTCCGGCGCTGGTGCCTTCGACAATGAAGCCATCCACCATGCCGTTGGCTTTGCGGGCGAGGGTGAGGGCCAGGGTTGCCGAGGAGATCACCGGAATGAAGCGGGGCCTGGTCAAGTCAGGAGGAGAAGCTCCCATGAAGTTACGGGGGTTGAACAGGATTTCAGGCTGGACTTCACCTGAGGCATCAATCCGCAGGGAGGCCGGTTCACCCTGGGAAAAAGCATCCAGAACCCCGGGGATATGGTTGGGAATGCCTGCACCCATCAATACATAATGGACTCCCGCCAACATGGCTCCATAGAGTGTTGCCAGCGTGGGCAGCTGTATTTTTTCCAGAAGATTGATGCCTATCAATCCGGTATGGCTCTCCTTCGCCAGAAAGACTTCTGTAAAAGCGGAGGCCACGAGAAGTTCGACCTGCGATGATGTCATCCGGATATGAAGCATGGGGATCGGGGCGAAAGGTTCGGCCTCCTTTTTGCCTCCAGGAACATAGAAACGTTCGGCGATGCGGGCCGCAACGTCAGGCAGAGGAAAATGGCGCAGCGCTCTGAGCATATGGCCTCCCGGGTCGCCGAGTTGGAGGCGGCGGACAAGTACCAGGTTAAGAGCCGTTCCTGACACCACACCGAGGTGGCCCAGGCGGGAAACGGCCTTGGCCAGGCGCCAGTTAGAGACCCCCACGCCCATGCCGCCTTGAATGATCCGGGGAAGAGAATGGGATGTCATGAAAGCAGTATGTCATTTATTCGCGGGCCAACAAACGTAAAGCACGTTTTGGATGCAGGTAGTAGATAGTCAAACAGGGGTTCCGAAAAAAGTAATAACTTGTCGGTCCCTAAGTTTGCTCTCCTGTTTGTCCCGGCTGCTGTTATGCTGGAATGTGTTTCTTATGGGCCGGTTTCAAGAACCTGTCTCGTTCTGCATCCGACAAAAAACTGATTATGAAAACTCCCATGCCGTCCTCCCCTTCTGCAAAAGTCCTGACATCCCGGTTTCTTAATTTGTTTCTTTGGCTGTTCTTTAGTGCGATGGCAGGGACGGGATTTCTGCTGGCTCTTCGTCTGCCCCCCGGTTCAAGGGGAGGGCAGGGGTTGGAGGCCCTGGGCTTGAACCGTCACGAATGGGGTGATGTGCACACCTGGCTCGGGTATGGTTTCATCTTTTTGATTCTCCTGCACTTGGCAATGCACTGGCGTTGGTTGTGGCAGGTGGCGGTAAAACGGCGTCCATGGCCTGTTCTGGCAGTTCTGGGCTGTGGATTGGGGTTGTTTTTTTTGCCGCTGCTGCTGCCTGTTGAAAAAAAGAAGCAGGGAGCACATCCTGAGGAAGGCTCAGTTTCAATTCGGAATCACGGGCTCCGTTGAAGCTTATGCTCAGGGCACCTTTTTGATCGAATCCCCGCCTGTTTCCTCGGCCGCCTTGGTGGCGCTTGCCCAGCCTTGCCCTGTGCCTTTGGCAGTGAAATCATGGGCGATCACTTTGATCCCCTTTTGTTTGAGTTCTTTTAGGACAGCACTCATTACTTCCGCGTTAATAACATCCTGAAAATCGGCAAACCAATAGATCGTGTCGCAGCCCTCAGCAATCAATTTTTCAAAGCCCAGTGAGGTGGCAAGGGTGTCACCTCCCTGAATGGCATAAACATCATCCCTCTTTTTCAGACTTTCCAAGAATTTTTCGATACCCTTTATCTTGGCTATGGCATTAGCCAACTGTCCCAAGCTCGTGCGCTCGTAGCCGCTTTTGTGTTTTTTCTTCTCGTCGTCAGCATCAAGCTTTCCGTAAACTTCAATTTCCGAAGCTCCTCTAGTGATTTTGCCCATCCCGCAGCCCATGGCCAGAACTGTGGGTGAGTTTTCAAAACTTTTCTCGATTTCCTTCATGGCGGGCATCAGGAAATCATGAGCCGAACCGGAGACATCCAGAATGACCCCGAGTTTGGAGGCTTCCACCTGTTTTCCAAAAATATTACCAACGGTTTTTTTCCCGGTGCCTGTGCCACCTGGAGTTCCTCCTCCTCCTTTGACGCCGGAAATCCCCGGGGTTCCCGTGTTGGATCCTGAGCTGATGACCCAGGAACTGGCCGTTAAAGAAGAATCGACAGAAATTGCGTCAATCGAGCTTTCGACGGAAGTTGATTCGGGCATGCTCACCGAGTCAGCAGGCAGATCCAGACTCTGGGAATTACTGGGATCCTGAAGTTCTTCCTCCGGAGCCGTTTCGGCCTCGATCTGCTGATCGAAACTTTCGCCCAACACAGCAGGTTTGAAGCTGCTCTTGGGAATTACCTGCTCGATGATCACTGCGCTGCCAATGACCAGCATCAGGGCAATATGTAAAAGAAGGGAAACAGAAACCGGCCCGATTTTACCCAAAGACGAATCTTTTTTAGAGTCGGGAATTTGAGGTGAAGTGGCCATAGTTAATAGTTGCCATTACATTCAACTACAGGCAAGTGAATTTAAGCCATGAAAATGGTTGGGTTCGTCTGTCCATTGATGGGTTTATCCGTAGCTTTTGAAATACTTTTTCTTGTTTGGATCATCTTCCGTTTTGATTGGGGCGATCGGGTTCTGTGGGGATTGCGCGGGTTCGGGGGGCTTGGCCTGTGGAGCGGGAACCTCTTGTTGCGTGGCTTCGTGGCCTTCAACCTCCTCCAATTCAGGCATATCGAATCCCATGTCACGCTCGGGCATCATGCTGGCCGGTGTGCCTCCGCTGGATTCGACAAAAGCCATACGTAGCGAGTTCAGGGTTTCGTCAAAGATCTGTTCTTCCTGCTTGCTCAGGTTGCCTTTGGTTTTGAGCCGGATGACTTCCAATTGGTCGATCAGCACCTTGGCAGCCTCGAGATTGGGGGGATGTTGGCGCCCGTCCGGAGTTGGAATGCGTCCAAGGACGAATAAAATATTCTGTGCGTGCATCATGAGGAACTGCACAAATTTTTGAGCAAGTTCTCCCTGGCTCATTCCTGGTTCGTTTCTGATTTCTGCCATAGTGGTGATTAAGATGTTTGGAGGTTACTGGAGGTTATTGAAAAAATTCAGCCTAGCGCACTTTATGGCCTGGCTCAAGAGTCCTTTGGAAATCTATTCTTTGGCCTCTTTTTTGGCTACTTCTGTTTTTAGAAGCACGGAGACGAAGTTTTTCCCCGAGAAATAGGTTTTGGACACCGCGTTCACTTCTTCCAGGGTGATGTTGCGGATTCTTTCGTTCAGTCGGTTCTCAAAATCAAGATCCTCTCCGTAAAGCAGGCTGAGCCCGGCTTTGTAAACCGTAGCGGCCGCGCTTTGATCCTGCAGCAGGCGCTGGCCCAGGAGTTTGGCACGGGCTCGTTCAATTTCGTCCTTACCCAATCCTTTGGTGACCATGAGCTGGATTTCGTCCAGGATTTCCGAGCGCACCTTCTCATCTTTGCCCGGGGCGGTTCCTGCGTAATACACGAACATGCCCCGCTTCAGACCGACCACCTGCTGGGTTCCGACGAAATAGGCCAGTGATTGGCGTTCGCGGATCCGGATGAAGAGGCGGGAGGCCAGATCGGAAAGAGCATCATCTATGAGTTCGAGCGCAACACGGTCCGGGCTGTTCATATCGACCCCGGGATAGCCGATCACGACAATGGCCTGTTGTTTTTGGGTGGTGAGTTCCAGGGTCTGGCCGCTGGCTTTGAATTCGGGATCCTTTTCGTACAAGGCGACTGGGGAAGGAGTGAGAGCGGATGCGGGAAAATGTGCGGCAAAACTTTTCCGGGCTTCTTCCACCTTGAAGCTGCCTCCGATGGCCAGCACGATCCTGTCTTTGCCCAGAAGGGAGCGGTGGAAATTTTCCAGATCCGACTTGGTCATTTTTCCCAGCGTGTCCGGAGAGCCCAGAGCATCCAATCCGTAGGGGTGCGATCCGAAGAGATCGGCTTTGAGGGCTTTCATGGCCAGGGTGGTGGGCTTGTCTTCCTGAAGTTTGATTTCGGCCAGCTGCTGGCGTTTTTCCTGTTCCAGTTCCTCCTGCGGGAAGGACGGGTTGAGGAGGATATCCGAAAGCAGCTCCAGAGCCTTGTCCAAGTCGGGCTGAAGCACCTCGATGGCTACTGTAAAGGAGTTGTTGCCGGAGTTGGCATTGAGGTTTCCCCCCAGATTTTCAATTTCGGAGGCGATCTGTTCTGCACTGCGTTTTTTGGTGCCTTTGGTCAGGAGCCTAACCATTAATCTACTTACCCCGGCGGTTTCAGCGGTTTCCGCCAGGGCTCCGCCGCGGACGATGGCGCGGACGGTGACCAGGGGAACCTTGGAATCCGACAGCATGACCAGAGGCAGGCCGGAGGGAAGTTTTTCGGAAACCGGCACGGACTTGACCGGGGGTTGGGCATTAGAAGAAGTCTCTTTTCCTGTGGCGGGGGGGCTGAGCGAAACCACGTTGAGATTGTCCGTATCGAGGTATTTTTGGGCGACACGTTGAACATCCGCTGCACTGACCCGGCTCACGCCTTTCAGGTAGGTTTCCGAGAACGAGGTATCTCCAGCGGTGAACCAACTGCTTCCGATCGAAGCGGCTTTTCCGGAGACAGTCTGGAGTTCGGAGGCGCGGTCCACGATGACCTTGCGGCGGGCTTTGGCCAGTTCGGTTTCCGTAACGGGTTTCTTTTTGAATTCGTCGATCATGCTGAGCACGGAGAGTTCCACTTCCTGCAGGGTGACTTTGGAATCGGGAGGCAGGAGGGCGGAAACGCCCCAGAGACCGGACTGGGCCGGGGTGTAGGAGAAAGCCGAGACGTTGCTGAGAATTTTCTTTTTCTCCACCAGTTCGCGGTTCAGGCGGGAACTGGCACCTTCGCCGGCAATGATGGACAGGACATCCAGGGCATACACGTCCGGATCGGTGATACCTGGGATATGCCACGCCAGCATAAGTCTAGCGACCTGGGTGGGGAAGGTCTGGTGGTTTTCGCGGCGGCCCAACTGTTTGGGTTCGGATGGAATATACGTGTCAGGCAGGACACGGCGTTCGATTTTGGCTGTGAATTGGGCCAGGAAGTCACGGACGTCCGTGGCTTTGACATCGCCGGTCACGATGAAGGTGAGATTATTGGGGACATAAAAGTGATGGTAGTAATCCAGCACGTCCTGGCGGCTGAGCTTGTTGTAAACTTCGAGGTGTCCGATAACGGGGTATTTGTAGGGATGAGCCTGGAAGGCGGTGGCGAAGAGGTTTTTGAAGAGAACATTCTGTGGATTGTCGAAACCCATGGCGAATTCGCGACGGATGACTTCCTGTTCCTTGGCGAACTCCTCGACCGGTAGTGTTGAGTGGAACATGGCATCGGCCAGGACATCCAGGGCGGTTTTCCAGCCGGTGCTGGGGGCATCCACATAATAGACGGTGCGGTCGAAGGAGGTGTAAGCATTGACGTAACCACCGACGGATTGGATGGTCTGGGCGATTTCCGAGTTGCCGCGTTTTTCCGTTCCTTTGAAGAGCATGTGTTCGAGGATATGCGAAATACCGCAGCCGACAAAGCGGCCTTCAGTGATGCTTCCAGCCTTGCACCAGGCCTGGACGGACACAACGGGGGAGGTTCGGTCTTCCTGAACCAGGATGGTAAGGCCGTTGGGAAGCACAAAGGACTCCACAACTGGTTTTTCAATGTGGATGGACGTTTCGGGCGGGGAGGTTTCGGTGGCGGATGGCATAGGTTTCTGGCAACTGGTAAGAATGAAAAAGGAAGTCAATGAAAGGGCGGACAGGCACAAAAGACGGGAGTGCTTCATAATAAACGTGGAGGGCGGACACCGCGCGGGAACAAGATCGGCTTTACTCGGTCGGAGGCTTTGTTCCGATTGAGGAATCTTTTCCTTTTTTCCTCCGGGTGAGGCCGGTGGACGTTTTTTTGCGTGGGCGGACCGGGGCGCCTTCCTCGGGACTGGGAAGGAAAGGTTTTACGAAGGCCTCGTCGAAAGTATAGACCTCTGTAAAGTCTTCCAGCCGATCGGATTCGCTTTTGCCGAGCACCCCGTTGTTAACGAGGCTGAAGACAATCTGGCCGAAATCCTCGCAGGTGTTGATACCCCAATCGTTCAAAACCAACTTGCTCATCGGGCCGAATTCCTTGAGGGCGTGAAGCTTGATGCCTTCGAGCAATTCGGGCCCGGTCACGTGGCGCTGGGAGGAGGGGGAACTTCGCTTGAGCGTTTTGAGGGTGTAGTCCAGCCCTTCGCGGATGAACCGGTAGGAGGCTGGCTGGTATCTGGGATCGTTTTTGACGATCTGAAGTACAACTTGATCGAAGTTGTTTTTCTGCATAACAGATTAGTTCTTAACGTGTTCCGGAAGTTTTGTCCACGGCACTTTGCTGCGGACTAGTGATATCGTAGCCCCGATCAGAAGGAGGGAAAGTAAAAAGACCGCGATTTTTTTCTCCTGGGTGGTAAGCTCAAATTTAAGAGGCACAGTTATCAAGGTATTCAAGTCACAACGGAGGGCAAGTTTTATCCGGAATTTTACGCAAAATACCCAAAGGTTTTAAGACGCAAATAAACCCTTTATTCAATTTGGCTGGAAAGCCTGCTTTTCCTCTTGCGACCTTCGCGACTCTGCGTCTTTCTTCCCTTCGGGGCTATTATGGCTGGCGATTAGTTGCCTCCCAACCATTTCGTTAAAACGCTTTTTCCCAATTTGTTGTACCTGGAAAATTCCTATTGCGGACGGGGCCTTTCTGATTTGGAATAGCCCAACGCCATGAGACCTTCCGAATTAAGAGGCATCCTGACTTACACTTCAAAGTTCCGGGATCAGATTTTTGTCCTGAGTATTGATAGCGAGGTCATTGCCGATCCAAACTTCCGCAACCTGATCCTGGATATCAGCGTGTTGCGCTCGCTGAGCATCAACATCGTGGTCGTTCATGGGGCCAGCCAGCAGATCAAGGAACTGGGCGGGAAAATGGGAATTACTCCCAGCGATGCCGACGGGATGGGTGTCACTGACGAAGCCACCCTCGGTTTGGCCCTTCTTGCCTCCAACCGGATTGCCCATGAATTTTTGGAAGCTTTTTCCGAAACGGACCTGCGCGCGGCTGTGACGAACGCGATTATCGCGCACCCAACCGGCATCCTGCGGGGCCATGACCAACTGATGACGGGCCGGGTGGAGCGACTGGATGTCCCCTACCTGAAGTCGTTGCTCGACCTGGGCGTAGTTCCGGTGATCCCTCCACTGGGTTTTGACGGCGAAGGCCGGGCCTATCGGGTGAATTCAGACGGTGTCGCCTTGGAAGTGGCCCAGGCTTTGAAGGCTTCCAAGCTCATGTTCATCGGTACCTCCAACGGCGTGAACAGCGCGGGCAGTTTGGCGGCACAGTTCTCCATCGGGGAAGCGGAAGACTTCATCAAGAAGAACCGCGAAGGCAGTCCGGCCGATCTTATTTCGAAACTTGAGCATGGCCTGAGCGCCTGTAGGAACGGCGTGCATCGTTCGCATGTCATTGATGGTACGAAGGAGGAGGCCCTTCTGAGCGAGATCTTTTCCAGCGAAGGCATCGGAACGATGATCTATGCCAACGAATATGAAGCCATCCGGAAGGCCAGGAAAAAGGATGTCCGGGCTATCATGCGTCTGATCAAAACTTCCGTCCAGGCGGAGGAACTGGTCAAGAGAACCGAGGTCGAGATCGCCCAGAAGATCCAGGATTTTTACGTGTTCGAAATCGACAAAAACATCATCGGATGCGTGGCACTTCATGACATGCGGCCGGAGCTAGCTGCGGCCGAGATGGCATGCCTGTATGTATCCAGCGGCCATGAAAACCAGGGGGTGGGTCTGAAACTGATGCGTTTCGTCGAGGATCGTTCACGGGAACTGGGCCTCAAGCAGCTCTTTGCCCTGTCCACCCGGGCCTTCAACTATTTTCAGCAAAAAGGTGGTTATCACGAAGGCTCTGCCGAACTGTTGCCCGCAGCGCGGCGCGAAAAATATGACCTGAGCGGACGTAATTCCAAAGTTCTCTTCAAGGACTTGTAGATGGACACGCGGAACCCGGAGCACTTTCAAGGCTTATGAGCCACAACCACGATGTCGAACGTCAGATTGAAATGGATTTTTTGCGTGCCACCGAAGTCGCTGCGTTGAATACCCTGCAATGGCTGGGGAAAGGTGAAAAAGAAAAAGCGGATGAAGCCGCCTGTGACGCCATCCGCGGAATGTTTGATCTGGTGGACATGTGCGGAGAAATAGTCATCGGTGAAGGTATCAAGGACAAGGCTCCCGGCTTGTTCAAAGGAGAGAAAGTTGGAACCTGGAAAAAAGATTCTCCCCGTTTTGAAGTGGCTTTGGATCCGGTGGACGGGACAACCAATGTCAGCAAGGGCATGCCCAACTCCATCAGTTGTATCGCCGCCGCGTTGGTCACGGACGAGAATAAAACCTGCCTGCAGGATATTCCGGCCTTTTACATGAAAAAGCTGGCTTATTCTCTTGAGGTCCGCCGTGCCTGGATGAAAGATCCGGGATTGCCGATTGATATCAATGCCCCGATAGAAGAGGTGATCAGTGTCACGGCCAAAATTCTGGGCAAGGAAGTCCGCGACGTGGTGGTCTGCGTTCTGGACCGTCCTCGCAACGCAGACCTGATTGAAGCGGTTAGACGCAAGGGTGCTGCCCTGCGGATGATTATCGACGGGGATATCGCAGCTGCCCTGGCCCCGGCCATGCGAACCTCGAACATCAACCTTTATGCGGGCATTGGCGGTGCTCCGGAAGCCATACTTTCAGCCGCCGGGTTGCGTTGTCTGGGCGGGGGGATGCGCGCCCAGATCTGGCCCAAGGATGAAGAGGAGCGCAAGTCCCTGGTGGCGGAAGGTTGGGGGGACAAGCTGGACAAGCAATACATGTCAAAAGATCTGGCCAGAGGAGATAACATTCTTTTTGCCGCCACAGGAATCAGCAATAGTCCCCTGGTGGAAGGTGTACAGGTTGAGGGTTCCATTGCAACGACCCATTCCGTTCTCATGCGGGCCAAAAGCGGCACCGTCCGCTTTATCGAAGCCCATCATGACCTGGGGCGTAAAACCATCCATCTCCGCTCAACCCAGAGCGAGCGGCGTCTTTAAGACCAGCAAGTCCGTGAAGACTAGTCTCATGGGCTGGGGCGCCGGCATCAGGCCCTAACAGGAAAACGAAGCCTCAGCCCTTCCACCACGCCGAAATGGGTCGTGAGGTCCGAGACATGGCCGCCATGTTCGCGCACCTTTGCTTTCACCTCGGGCACGGCGTTGGCCGGACAGGTCAGGTGGTGGGCGATTTTACTGTCCAGCATGAGCAGATCGTTGAAATGGTCGCCCGCTGCAAAACGTTGTTCCAAGGGGATTTTTTCCTCCTCGGCAATGCGGTTCAGGCAACTTCCTTTGTGGAAATCGACGTGGGCAAAACGGAAATACACGCTGTTTCGCACCGTGTGCATTTCTGGAAAAGCATCCAGCAGGGGTTGGATGGCCGTCTGGACGTCGTTGGCCTGTTCCTCGGATTCTGCAATCAATCCCAGGGGCGAACCGATATCAGTAATGATCTGCAAATTGGCAAAGCGGGCCAGTTCTTTCCGGGTGTTTTCGATGGCCTTTTCCGCTCGCAGAAAAAGCTCTTCGTGAACCTCCTTGCATTGGCGGTTCCAGCATGGCAGGCCCTGGAGTGATCCGGAGTTCAGGCGATGGATCTCCCGTTCGACCAGCACCACCCAGTCGGGCAGAAAACGCGCCTGCCGCCTGGTCAAGTCATAGTCCAGCGAGGTCCAATCACGGCCTGTGTTGATGACCCACACCACGCGTCGCACTTTCCGGGTTTCTTCCAGCCAATCAAAAAATTCCGGAGCCATGGGTGAGGGCAGATCATGATCGAGGATTGTGCCGTCGAAATCCGTGCTGATGAGTAGCGGAGGAAGGGGGATGGCAGTCAAAGCTTGGTTTGCCCGAGTTTGAGGATTTCAGCGAACTCGGCTGGAGATACCGGGGTTACGGAAAGGCGGGATTGCCTGACCAAAGGCATGGAGGCCAGCTTGGGGTTCCCTTTGATTTCGGAAAGGGGAACCTCTCTGGACAAAGTTTTAACCGGCTTCAGGTCGACCACGACCCAATCCCCTTCCGTGGCTGTCGGGTCGGGATAAGATTCACGGACAATTTCGGCAACACCAACCACCGCCGGCTCGGTCACGCTGCGGTAGAAGAAGGCCAGGTCGCCTTTTTTCATGGCGCGGAGATTGTTGCGGGCCTGGAAGTTGCGGACTCCTTCCCAAAGGGTTTTCTTGTCCTTGACGAACTGTTCCCAAGGGTATTTTTCAGGTTCCTGTTTGACCAGCCAGGTGTTCTTGGGTGCCTTTGCCATGGGAAAACCTTACGAGAAAGAATCCGCTTGGCAACCGGGCAGTGGTTGAAGAATAGGGGCCGCAAATAGTCGAAAATGCCCAGGTGAAAGGAGCAAAGAGAGGGGACTTAACCCTTTCGCGACGTTTAGCGTGTTTCGCGGGCAAATCCTTTCCCTTAGAAAAACTGGAATTATCCTTGATTCAAAAAAGAAAAAGCCTAGTTTCTGGTTCCTATGTCACAGCACAAAAGCCTCCGGGGCTCGAGCAAGATTGTCGTTAAAAGGAATGTCCTCAAGCGTTTTGAACGCGTGGACCTCCTCAAAAAGCGTGGAGTCTGGAAAGACGAAACATCCACCGTCCACAATCTGCCCAAGACCCGCCCCGAAGAATAAGCCGTTCAACGGCCGCCCTGCGGATTTTTGAAAGGCCTGCCTTCCCGCCAAGGCAGGCTTTTTCTTTTCCCTGAAACCATGGGAAAAGACCCAACCTCTCATTTTTCCGCCTATCTTTTTCACCCTGTTCGTGGCCAAACTCTTTTCCTTATGCGTCTCAATCGTTATCTCGCCAGTGCCGGTCTCGGCTCCCGCCGTTCCTGTGAGGATCTTATCCGCACCGGACGTGTCACCGTCAACGGCAAGCTGGTCACTGACCTCGCCACCACGGTCGGCGAAAACGACCACGTCAGCGTTGATGGAAAAAAACAGAAGCCCGACCAGCCCTACACCCTGGCCATGTTCAAGCCCGAAGGCGTGCTCTGTTCCCGCGATGCCCAGGGGCGCCGCAAAACAGTGTTCGACCTGTTGCCGGAAGACGCTCCCCGTCTTTTTTATGTGGGCCGCCTCGACATGGACAGCGAAGGCCTCCTCATTCTGACCAACCGTGGTGAACTGGCCCAGCAATTGGCCCACCCGAGTTTCAAGCTTCCCAAAGTTTATCATGTGGAACTGGACAAGGATTTTGATTTCGCCCTCGTGCCACGCTTTCTTAAAGGCTTTCTGATTGAACATGGCTATGCCAAGGCGGAGGCGGTTTACAAACTTGGCCATAACCGCGTCAAAGTGGTGCTGACCCAGGGACTGAAACGCCAGATCCGTCTCATGTTTTTGAAGTTCGGCTACCGCGTCAAATTCTTGCGCCGCATTGAAGTTGGCAGTCTCTCCCTCGGCAACATGAAGGCGGGGGAGTGGCGGTTCCTGAACGACTACGAGGTCAAGAAGCTCCTGCTGGCTCCGGTCGTCAGGGATGAGGAAGCCCCCAAAACCTTTGGTAAAGGCAGGGATTTGTCCAAAGTCAGCGAAACTCCCCCATTGGTAAAGAAGGTCAGGATTCCGGTGGCGGAACGTTTTGGAAGAAAGACACGCACACCTTCTTCTGCTAGGCCTTCGCGTCCTCTGAGATCGGCCCACTTTGAAAAAAAGGAGCGCCCGGAAAAAGTCGGACGCCCGCAAAGGTCAGGTCGTCTGGAACGCCCAGCCGGATCCACACGTTTTTCCCGCCCGGGAAAACCAGCTTTCCGTGGTGGACCCCCAAAAGCGGAAAGCTCTGGAAGGACATCAAGACCGGCATCGGTTGGACGGTTCTCCCGTTCAAATAAAGTCGGTCAGGATCGTCCCAAACGTTTTGAGCGCCCGGAAGGATCTGCCCCTCGAAAAAGAGGTTCCGCTGGCCCCCGGCCCTCCCGACCGGCTTTTGGCCGTGCTGCCCCCCGCCCTAGTCCCCGCCCTCGTCCTGATGCAAGAGGCTCCGCTCGTCCGCAGGCTAGGCCGTCTCGTTCGCCCCGCCGTTAATTTAAAAGAATAGGCTCTTGCGGGATGTGGTCTAGGGGCTTGGTATCAGTTTCATCTGCGTTATCAGTGGTTAAAAACTGAAATTCTGTCTATCCTCAACCTTCTCAAAACCATGGCACAAAACAACAAAACTCTCTGGGGTGGCCGCTTTTCCAGCGGACCCGACGAAAAAGTCCAGCGCTTCACGCGTTCGGTTCATTTTGACAAACGTCTCTATAAGGAAGACATCGCGGGAAGCATCGCCCATGCCTCCATGCTGGCCAGCATCGGCATTCTGAGTGCCGGAGAATTTAAGGCGATACAACGGGGGCTCAAGCAGATCCGCGCTGAAATTGAGGCGGGAACCTTTGTCTGGAAAGAGGAGCGTGAAGATGTCCACATGAACATTGAGGCGGCCCTGACCGAACGGACGCCTGCCGGAGCCAAGCTTCATACGGGCCGCAGCCGCAACGACCAGGTCGCCACCGATATGCGGCTTTGGGTGAAAAACCAGATCGTTGTTGACCTGCAACTTCTCGCAGACATGCAGAAGGCTCTTGTTTCCTGGGCCAACCAAAACCTTGATGTCCTCATCCCCGGCTACACCCATCTGCAACGGGCCCAGCCGGTTTACTTCGCTCATCATCTCCTGGCCTACGTGGAAATGTTTGATCGCGACATGGGACGTCTGCTCGATGTCCGCAAGAGGACCGATGTCCTACCCCTTGGCTCGGGTGCCCTCGCTGGCAGCACGATTCCCTTGCGGCGGGAACTGGTGGCAAAAACTCTTGGCTTTGCCAAAATCACCACCAACTCGCTGGATGCTGTCAGCGATCGCGACTTCATGCTGGAATACGCCGCCGCTAACGCCATCACTGCCGTGCATCTCTCCCGCCTCGCAGAAGACCTCATCCTCTGGTCCACGGCCGAGTTCGGCTTTATCCGGATCGGTGATTCCTTCACGACAGGTTCCAGCCTGATGCCGCAGAAAAAGAATCCGGATGTGGCGGAGATCACGCGGGGGAAAAGCGGACGTGTCATCGGCGACCTGATGGCCTTGTTGACCCTGGTCAAGGGCCTGCCTATGACCTACAACCGCGACCTGCAGGAGGACAAGGAACGGCTTTTCGACAGCGTCGATACTGTGCAGGAAACGCTCGACGTCATGGCCGCGATGTTGGCGGATATTGCCGTCAATAAAACCGCCTGCGCCAAGGCAGTCAGCGATCCCCTGCTTCTCGCCACGGATGTCGCCGATGCTTTGGTGTTGAAAGGCATTCCGTTCCGTCATGCCCATGAGATCGTGGGGCAGGCCGTGGCCGTTTCGGAAAAAACAGGCTGCCTGCTTTCGAAGCTGCCCTTGGCCGAGTGGAAAAAAATCCACCCCAAAGTGGATGCCGCCGTCCTGGACGTTTTCGATGTGAAGGCGGCCCTGGCACGCCGTCTCATGACGGGTGCACCGGGATTGAAACAAGTCAAAGCCGAACTGGCGTCCTGGAAAAAGCGCCTGGCCCGGAAGTAATTCTTCTTGGTGCCTGACCCACTTGCGGCTTCGATTTTTTCCTTTACCCTTATGAGCGAATCTATGAATCCCAATCAGAATGTTAAACTCCTGCAGGAACTGGCGGCCAAGGTCGGCACGCCTTTCTGGCTTTATGACGCTGCCGAAATGCGCCGTCGTATCGCCGATGTGAAAGCTCTGACCGCTTCTCCAGGGTTGCAGGCGCGTTACGCCATGAAAGCCAGCCCCACCCGCCGCATTCTCCAGGAAATCCAGAAGCATGGACTTTGGATTGATGCAGTCAGTGCCAACGAATGTTTCCGCGCCACGGACGCCGGTTTTGCCCAAGGCAGCAACCCTCCCGAAATCCTTTATACGGCCGACGTCTTCCGTGGCGAATGGCAAAGGGCGATTCTTCAGGACGGAATACTGCCCAATATCGGCTCGCCCGGCATGGTTCAGGATTTGGCTGAGGCCGGTTACCGGGGCCCACTGGCTCTGCGTATCAATGTCGGCTTCGGTCACGGACACGTCAACGCCTGTGATACCGGTGGGCCCAGCTCAAAGCATGGCATCTGGTGGGAGGATGTCAGCGAAACCGTAGCAGCGTCGCAAAAAGCCGGGCTCAAAATTGTCATGCTGCATGCTCACGTGGGCAGTGGCCCCCAACAGCAGGAACTTCGCGACAACCTCAAGCGCCTGGTTGCCGTCTTTGCCGGCATGGCTGGTTCTTTCCCTGACTTGGAGGCCATTTCGGCCGGGGGCGGACTACCGTGGAATTACCGCCAACTTGAAACATTGGATGTGAAGGCCTTGGCGGACATTCTCAAGGAAGGCCGCGAAAGCATGAGCAAAGCTGCGGGACGCGATATCCGCCTGGAGATTGAGCCCGGCCGCTATTACGTGGCGTCCTCCTGCACACTCGTCACCAAGGTCACGGACATCAAGAAGACCCGCAGCAACGAAAAAGGCACGGGGGTGGAATTCATCATGGTGGATGCAGGTTTCACCGATCTGGTGCGTCCCGCCATGTATGGCAGCTATCACCGCATCACGATTCCCGCCAAGACAGGTGCCGCCCTGGAACCTTTCTGCGTGGCCGGGCCTCTTTGTGAAAGTGGGGATGTCTTCACACGTGGTGCCGATGAGATGCTGGAACCCCGCGACCTGCCGCGTCCGGAGCGAGGGGACCTGCTTTGTCTGCATGATGCCGGTGCCTACGGCTACGCCATGTCGAGCCATTACAACTCTTTGGGCCGGGCTCCCCAGATCTGGGTGGAAGAGGACGGCTCCGCCCGTCTGATCTCCAAGCGGGAAACTCTGAATGATTTTGTGGCGATCGAGACGGATGAGGTGATTTAGGGACTCAATCCGACTCTACTCATTAGAAGATATCGACATTTTGTTTAGGCTCCCAGGCCGAGCTCTTCTGGAATCTTATCCGGGGCACACCGTCAGGTCATTCAGCCCCCAGGCCTTAAGTAAGTAGCGTGACATAGGGCTGAAAATAAGCTAAAGTCTTCTTATGTTTGGCTCTTATGTCACCGTCAACCATGAAATCATGGGTGGGATCCCTGTTTTCACTGGAACAAGGGTTCCGATCCAAAACCTGATTGATTGTTGGGAAGAGGGCTATTCAATCGAAGAGTTTTTGGATGACTTTCCCTCTGTGAAAAAAGAACAGATCATCTCTGTTCTTGAGGAAATCAAAGAAAAACTTCCTCAGCTTGCTACAACCTGAGTGAAAATCATTCTAGACGAGTGCTTGCCGCGGCGACTGGGGCTCGAATTGAAGGATCATGAGGTTCAGACCGTTCAGGAAATGGGATGGTCGGCAAAGTCAAACGGAGAGCTGCTTGGGCTGATAGCGGGCCATTTCGATCTATTTGTTACCATTGACAGCAACATGGTCTATCAACAACACATGAAAGCTCGCCCGTTTGGGTTGATTGTTTTGCATACCAAGTCGAATGCAATGGAATCTATCTTGCCACTGATTTTCGAAATCAATACAGGTATTTTGAATACGAAAAGAGGAGAAGTGACACATGTTGGAAGCAAGCTGTAGGAAAAGTGGCAGGATATCCTGAAGTTGATCCAGATCGGATGAGTCGTTTTGGTACAGCCCTCAAAGCGGATTTGGCCGGGTTATGGCGCTGCCGCGTAGGGGACTATCGAATCATTTGTCGGATTGGTGATGGAGAATGGGTGGTCTTGGTTCTTGCTGTAGGTCACCGCAAAAAGGTTTACGGCTGAAAAACGCGGCTACGGATTTTCACAGTGCCTTGCTTTATCCTGTCATTGCCTAAGAGATTTTTTACTGCATACTTCACCCCTTAACGATGAAACTTTCCTTCTGGAAGATGAGTGGCGCGGGCAACGATTTCGTTTGCCTGGATAACCGCAAGAAGACGCTGCGGCCCAGCCGCAAGTTGATCGAACGCCTTTGCCATCGTCAGTTCGGCGTTGGAGCCGATGGGCTCTTGCTCCTTGAACCAGCCAAGACCAAGGCGGCGGATTTCCGCATGCGCTATTTCAATGCGGACGGGGGCGAAGCGGAGATGTGTGGCAACGGAGCCCGTTGTTTTGCCCGTTTTGCCCAACGCGTAACCGGCTTTCGGAAAGGAACCCTGCTCTTCGATACAGGTGCAGGCCTGGTCGGAGGAGAATTTTTTGGAGATCAAGTCAGAGTGGAACTGACGCCTCCCCATGGAATGCTTTTGAACCAGAAGATCACCACTTCCTCCGGAGTTCTGACCGTTCACAGCATTAATACGGGTGTCCCTCACGCCGTGGTTTTCCTGCCTGACATCGAAAAGCTTGAGATCATCAAACTCGGCTCGGAACTGCGTTATCATGAGGCTTTCCAGCCCAAGGGAACCAACGTCAATTTCGCTCAGATTCTCGGACCGGGAAAAATCCGGGTGAGGACTTATGAGCGCGGCGTGGAGGGCGAAACCCTGGCCTGCGGCACGGGAGTGACGGCCGTGGCCCTGATTGCTTCCGAAGTCCATGGCTTCAAGGCTCCGGTGTCGGTCAACGTGCAGGGTGGCGATACTCTAAAAGTGTTCTTTAACAAGCTGGACACTGCGTTTTCGCAGGTCAAACTTCACGGCCCTGCGGATTTTGTTTATCAGGGAGAAATCGATGCCTAATTTTTCAGGAACCCACACAGCTCTTGTAACTCCGTTCAAAAAGGGGTTGATCGATACGGCTGCCTATGAAGCATTGATCGCTCGTCAGATCGAGGCCGGTCTGGAAGGTATTGTTCCTGTCGGCACGACAGGGGAATCTCCCACGCTTAATCACGAGGAGCATCTCCGTGTGATCGAAATGGCCGTCCAATTTGCCAAAAAGAAGACCAAGGTCATCGCCGGAACCGGATCCAACTCCACGGCTGAAGCCATCGAATACACCCAGGAAGCCGAAAAACTCGGCGCGGATGCCTCCTTGCAAGTGGCACCCTATTACAATAAACCAACCCAGGAAGGTTTGTATCAACATTTCATGGCCATCGCCAAAAGCACGGAGCTTCCCATCATCCTTTATTCGATTCCGGGCCGTTGCGGCATCGAGATCGGGATTGAAACCGTTGCTCGTCTGGCTGCGGATGCGAAAAACATCGTCGCCATTAAAGAGGCCGGTGGAACTGTGGATCGTGTCAGCAAACTGCGTCAGGCCTTGCCGGAAAGTTTTCAAATTCTTTCTGGTGACGATGGATTGACAGTGCCGTTCATCAGTGTTGGCGCGGTCGGAGTGATCAGCGTGGCATCCAACCTTATTCCCGCCGAAGTAAAAGCCATGGTTGATGCCGCTTTAACCGGAGACTTTAGAAGGGCGGAAGCGCTGCACCGGAAATACTACGGTGTTTACACGGACATTTTTCTCGAAGCCAACCCCGGCCCGATCAAGGCGGCCATGGCAGCCAAGGGTTGGTTGCAGGATGAAGTGCGTCTTCCTTTGGTCAGCATGAGCCCGGGCAACCGCGAAAAGCTGATGGCCACGCTGAATAGGGCGGGGATTGTTTAACAAAAGACAATCAAACCTTCGTTTCCTTCGTTAACTTCTGTTCCATAAAAAATGAAAACAAAGATTATTATGGTGGGTGCCAAAGGCCGGATGGGTCAGGCCATTCTGCGATTGGCCACAGCTTCTGCGGATTTTGAAGTCGTGGGAGAAATCGATCAGGGAGATGACTTGGTTTCCGTGATTTCCAAATGCGATGCCCTGATTGATTTCAGTCATCACAGTACAACTCTGGCTGTGGCTGAATTGGCTGCGAAACACGGCAAGGCCCTGGCTATCGGTACAACGGGGCATTCGGCTGAAGTTAAAAAGCAGATCCTCGCGTTCGGTGAAAAGATCCCCCTGATTTTTGCGTCCAATTATTCAGTGGGAGTGAACACCCTTTTTTACCTGACCCAAAAAGCCGCGCAGATCCTGGCTCCGCGGGGGTATGACATTGAGGTGGTGGAAATGCATCATCACCATAAGAAAGACGCACCCAGTGGAACGGCCAAAACATTGGTGGAGATTCTGGCGGCCGAGATGGAAAAT
>Ga0136636_10000369_pt1 | contig 22317 bp, 20 predicted proteins | sample AntDrymUQ8522106_2_FD_104653 | JGI IMG/M metagenome (GOLD analysis project Ga0136636, IMG submission 104653) | Polar desert sand microbial communities from Dry Valleys, Antarctica - metaG UQ852 (21.06) | ecosystem: Environmental > Terrestrial > Soil > Desert | place: Antarctica: Dry Valley... | reverse complement strand
CGACCCCAAAGACCTGCGCTACGGTGTCTCCATCACCGACGCCTGCCTGGGCTGGGAAGCTACGGCAGAAGGCTTGCGCGACGCAGCGCAGCGCCGGCGCCTGATTTCCAGATAAATTTGCCACGGGCTACTGCCCGGCACCGCATCACGGCTGCTTGCGCACTGTGACCGGGGTCATTAAAGTGTGGCCAAGCGATGCCAAATCGCAGGCTGATTGACTGCAGGTCGGTCAGAACCACTTACAAGGCGCTGGAGACAAGATGTTTGAATCTGCTGAGCTTGGACACAAAATCGACAAGGCAACTTACGAGGCTGAAGTGACCCAACTGCGTGAAGCCTTGCTGGAAGCGCAAATGGAGTTGACCACACTGGCCAAGTTTCCGGTGATCATTCTGGTGGGTGGTCTGGACGGTGCCGGGCGGGGTGAAACGGTCAACTTGCTCAACGAATGGATGGACCCGCGCTTTGTGCAAACCCATGGCATGGGCGACCCGTCTGAAGAGGAGCTTGATCGCCCCATGATGTGGCGCTTTTGGCGCGCGCTGCCGCCCAAAGGAAAAATCGGCGTGTTTCTGGGCTCCTGGTACACCTGGCCGATCCTGAACCATGTGATGGGCAGCACACAAGTGGGTGACCTCGACCAAAGCCTGGAGCGGGCCAAGCGTCTGGAAAAAATGCTGGTCAATGAAGGCGCCCTGATCATCAAGTTCTGGATGCACCTGTCAAAAGACAAGCAGGAAAAGCGGCTGAAAACGCTGGAGAAAGACCCGCAAACCCGCTGGCGCGTTTCCAGCCGGGACTGGGCGCACTTTGCGCTGTATGACAAATTTCTCGGGGTCCACGAAAAGGTCATCCGCCACACCAGCACGGCGGAGGCGCCATGGACCATCGTCGAGGGCTACAACGCCCACTACCGCAACATCACAGTGGGCAAGGCGATTCTGGCGGCCATTCGCCAACGTTTGGCGGATGTCGCCGTCAAGTCCGCGTCTGCACCGACATCAGCACCTGTATCCCCATTGAGTCCGACGCGCGACCCGTTGACCCTGCTGACATCGCTTGACCTAACACAAAAAATTGACAAGAAAACATTTCAGCTCGAACTGGAAAAATACCAGGGCAAGCTGGCTTTGTTGACGCGCCATCCTAAATTCAAGGGCATCACCGTGGTCGCCATGTTTGAGGGCAATGATGCGGCCGGCAAAGGCGGTGCCATTCGCCGCATTACCAGCGCCCTCGATGCCCGCTATTACGATGTCATACCCATCGCCGCCCCGACCGAGGAGGAGCGTGCGCAGCCCTATCTGTGGCGGTTTTGGCGCCATATTCCCCGGCGCGCTCGCGTCACCATTTTTGACCGCTCATGGTATGGACGGGTGCTGGTTGAGCGGGTGGAGGGCTTCTGCTCACCCACCGACTGGATGCGCGCCTACAGCGAAATCAATGATTTCGAGGCGCAACTGGTTCGCCACAACATTGTGGTCGTCAAGTTCTGGCTCACCATCAGCAAGGACGAACAGCTCCGGCGCTTCAAAGAGCGTGAAACCATCGGCTTCAAGCGTTTCAAGATCACCGATGAAGACTGGCGTAACCGCGACAAATGGGAGGCCTATGAAAACGCAGTGTGCGACATGGTTGACCGCACCAGCACCGAAATCGCGCCCTGGACCCTGGTTGAGGCGAACGACAAGAACTTTGCCCGCATCAAGATCCTCAAGACACTGTGTCGACAAATTGAAACTGCCATGAAGAAAAAATAGCATGGCATCCGTGGCAGCGCTGTCGGCCAGGTTCAAGATTCCTGGAGATTTTTGGGGTGGCCTGGCGTCGATGCTGGTGGCCTTGCCGGCGTCGGTGGCTTTTGGCGTCACGGTTTATTCGGCCATCAGCCCCCACTATGCAGTGTTCGGTGCTCTGGCGGGCATTTTGGGTGCCGCCGCACTGGGCTTGATCGCACCCACCTTTGGTGGCACCGACCGGTTGATCAGCGCGCCCTGCGCACCTGCCGCTGCCGTGCTGTCGGCCTTTGCCATCGAGTTGGTGCACCAAGGTGTCGCACCGTCAAGCATTGTCCTGCTGATCACCGTGCTGGGCATCCTGACGGGCCTGATCCAGATACTGATTGGTTTTCTCGGCCTTGGTCGAATGATCAGATACATCCCCTACACCGTGGTCAGCGGTTATTTGAGCGCTGTTGGCCTGATCATCGTCGGCAGCCAGATTCCGCGTTTTGTGGGTGCCGCCCCCGACACGCCCTGGTGGCGCGCTGCCATTAGCATCGAGATGTGGGACATGCGCAGCATCATCATCGGCGCCACCACTGTGTTGGTCGCGCTGTTGGCGCCCAAACTCATCAAGGCAGTTCCCAGCACCATTCTGGGCCTGGTGGCAGGTATTCTGGCCTATGTAGGGCTGGCCAATGCAGATGCGTCCATGACGACACTGACCAATAACCCGCTAATTTTGGGTTCGCTAGGTGCCTCCACGGAAGGTTATCTCGCCACCATTGTCGGGCGCTGGAACGACATTGGCGAGCTCAAGTTGTCCCAAATCGCTGCCCTGTTTGGCAGCGCGCTGACGCTGGCGGCGCTGTTGTCCATTGACACCCTGAAGACCTGTGTGGTGATCGACCAGATGACGCGCACCCGCCATGACCCAAACCGGGAACTGTTTGCCCAGGGTCTGGCCAACATCTCATCATCGGCGATTGGCGGCATGCCGGGGGCCGGTACCATGGGTGCGTCCATGGTCAACCTGTCGAGTGGCGGAAAAACCCGCGTGTCGGGCATTGTGGAAGGCGTGCTGGTGCTGCTCGCGGCCTTGCTGCTGAACACATTCATCGCCTGGATTCCGATCGCCACACTGGCTGGCATTCTGATCGTCGTCGGCTTGCGCATGATCGACACCAAACCACTGACGTTTCTGGAGTCGCGGGCGATGGTGTTTGACTTTGCTGTCGTTGCGGTGGTGATTGGATTTGCCTTGACCGTCGGGTTGATCGCTGCTTCTGCCGCCGGTGTGGCCTTGTCTATTCTGTTGTTTGTGCGCGAACAAGTGGGTGGCTCGGTGGTGCGTCACAAAACCTTTGTCAGCCAGCGCTCTTCCACCTGGTACCGCCCTGAAGCCGAAATGCGGCTAATTGCCCAGAGAGGTGACAAGGCTGTTATTTTTGAGCTTCAGGGCAGTCTTTTCTTTGGCACCACGTACGAGCTTTATTCGGTGCTTGAAAACGAAATCAAGACCCGGGACTACATCATTCTGGACCTGCGCCGCGTTCAATCAGTTGACATCACCGCCGCCCACATGCTCAACCTGGTGCGCGACATGCTGCGGGATCGGGATGTGCCCTTGTTGCTGAGCAACGTCCGCGAACAACTGCCCAACGGGCGCAACCTGCTGGCGTTTTTCAGGCAGACCGGCCTCCTTGACGGCAGCAACTCGGTGCTGGTGTTCAGCACCATCGAGGCCGCGATCGAATGGGTCGAAGACCGGCTGGTTGGGGATTTAGCCGCACCTGCGAACGAAGAGTTGCTTCTGACTTTGCAGGAAATGGATTTGTTTCACGGGCACAAGGATGAAACCATCGCTGACCTTGAAAAACGCATGCAACAACGCAGCGTGAAAGCCGGGGACGCGATCTATGCCATGGGCGATCAGGAGCAAGTGCTTTATCTGATCCGGCGCGGTGCGGTGCGCGTCCTGGCGCCCATCAGCGGCAGCCGTCAGTTGCACCACATTGCGACTTTTGGTCGCGGTGATTTTTTTGGTGGCCTGGCTTTTCTGGATGAACATGCCCGCAGTGACACGGCCATCGCGCACACCGACACCGACTTGTTTGTGCTGCCGCTGGATCAATTCAAACAACTGGCCGAAGACCACAAGAAACTCGCGCTGCTGTTGATCACCGCCATTTCCCGTACCCTGGCACAACGTCTGCGTCACGCCGATGGGGAAAGAACCCTGCTCAATGGTTAGCTTCTTTTCTCGGACACTGAACGCATGCGTGTTTGCTGGTCCAATTTTTCAACGGTCATGATCACGATGTGAATCTCTGCAGTCGACAAGCTTGGAAAACGATCCGCTAGCATGCGCGCCATGGCAAAGCTGGAGACCGTTCTTGTTTTCACGTTGGCCACCACAATGGGCTTGAGAAAGTCGCAGCAGCTCACAAAAACTTTACGCAGCTCATGGTGTTGGCGGCGTTCTGCATTGGTGTCGATGGTGTTGTTCATGACATGACCCTGTTCAATGGTGATGTGGACCGAATGTGCGTCACCCCAAATTAAATCAGACTGCGAGCGCAGCTTCAATGTCTGTTTTCAGGCTCTCCGGCGTGTCGGTGGGTGCGTAACGCTTGATGACCTGCCCGTCTTTGCCAACCAGAAACTTGGTGAAGTTCCACTTGATGCTCTTGCTGCCCAGCAGGCCCGGGGCCTCGGAACTGAGCCACTGGTAGAGCGGGTGTGCCTGCGCGCCATTGACGTCCACCTTGGCCATCATCGGAAATGTCACGCCGTAATTCAGTTGGCAAAACCCGGCAATCTCGTCGTTGCTGCCAGCGTCCTGCGCGCCAAACTGGTTGCACGGAAACCCAAGTACCACCAGATCTTGTTTGCCATAGGTCTCATGCAGCTTTTCCAGGCCGGCAAATTGCGGCGTGAAGCCACAGGCGCTGGCGGTGTTGACGATCAACATCGCCTGGCCCTTGAATTTCTTCAGAGCCACAGGTTTACCGTCGATAGAAAGTGCTTCAAAGTCATACACCGTAGTCATTGGCCGTCCTTCACAAAGTTACCCATGCGCCTTGTCGTTCCTGGCAATCGCCAGCAAGCGGTCAACCTCATCCCGATGTTGCACCAGGTTGCGCGCATGCCAGCGCCGAATCAACCACATGAAACCGGCAATCACCACACCAAACCCGGTGATGGCGGCAAAAGTCGGCACCCCCAGTCCGGTCGACAAGCTGTAAAGCGCGCCCAGGCCCAGAATGCAGGCCTGCTCGTTAAAGTTTTGCACCGCTATGGAGCGGCCAGCACCCATCAGGTTATGGCCTCGGTGCTGCAGCAGCGCGTTCATCGGCACCACCAGAAAGCCACCCAAGGCACCCAGCAAGATCAGGAACGGCGCTGCCACCCAGACGTTGGTGATGAAGATCAGGCCAATGATCAACAGACCCATGATGATGCCCAGGGTCATCACTCGCGGGCCGTCTTCCAGCCGCATGCGCATGGATGCCACCACCGCCCCCACCGCCATGCCTATCGCCACCACCCCCTGCAGGGCAGATGCTTGTGTCACTGAATAACCCAGCGCAGCAGCCGCCCAGGCCAGCACAATGAAACGCAAATTGCCGGCTACCCCCCAGATCAGCGTGGTGGCGGCAAGTGAGATTTGCCCCAGCTTGTCACGCCACAAGCGGATGTTGCAAGTCCAGAAATCAGGCAGCAAGGTGAGCAGGTGTTTGGGCATGGGGCGCATCAGCACACCGGTCAGCGGAATGTGCGTGTTGAACCAGGCTGCCAGCAGGTAGACAAAAATCAGCACACAAATCGCCGCCTCGGCCGGGTTGTTGATGCTGGTCTGGATGCCGGGCAAGTCAATGCCCAGCAAAAAGCGTGAAACCTGTGGGCCCACCAGTTGCCCGCCCAGCAGCACACCCAGAATGATCGAACCGATGGTCAGCCCCTCGATCCAGCCGTTGGCCTTGACCAGTTGCGAGGCTGGCAACAGCTCGGTCAGGATGCCGTATTTGGCTGGCGAGTAAGCCGCCGCGCCCAGGCCCACCACTGCATACGCCAACAGCGGGTGGGTGCCAAACAACATGAACAGGCAACCGGCCACCTTGATGAAGTTGCTGATCAGCATGACCCGGCCTTTCGGCATGGAGTCGGCAAAGGCTCCGACAAAGGGTGCCAGCACCACGTAAAACAAGGCAAACATCGGGACCAGGGCGGCTTGCTGCCACTCCGGCGCCTTGCTGGTGCGCAATAGTTGAACGGCGGCGACGAACAGGGCGTTGTCGGCCAGCGAGCTGAAAAACTGCGCCGACATGATGGTGAAAAAGCCGCGTTTCATCGATGGTTATGTCGGCCACTGGGTGCGGCGCGTGAAAGGGTGATGTGTCTCCAAACGGTACGGGGTTATAGCACGGCGCCGCAGTGTCAAAATCAGTGCATTGCATTTACCCTCACCACCATGCCACGCCCGATCTCAGCCACGATTCACCTTGCTGCACTGCACCACAACTTGGCACGCAACCGCCGGGCCGCACCGGACGCCAAGGTCTGGGCGGTGGTCAAGGCCAATGCCTATGGTCATGGCATTGATCGCGTGTTTGAAGGCCTGCGCAGCGCCGACGGTTTTGCCCTGCTGGACCTGGAGGAAGCGCAACGCGTGCGGAGCTTAGGCTGGCGCGGCCCGGTGCTGCTGCTAGAAGGTGTGTTTGAGCCGCGCGACCTGGAGCTGTGTTCACGCCTTGACTTGTGGCACACGGTGCATTGTGACGAGCAGATCGACTGGCTCGCTGCACACAAAACCAACAACGGCCACCGGGTGTTTCTAAAAATGAATTCGGGCATGAACCGGCTGGGCTTCAAGCCCGAGTCTTACCGAAGTGCCTGGGCACGCCTGAACGCCTTGTCGCAAGTGGACGAGATTTCCCTGATGACCCACTTCAGCGACGCCGATGGCGGCCAGGGCATTGCTTCGCAAATGGCTTGTTTTGCCGAGAACACTCGGGACCTGCCGGGTGAGCGCAGTGTGAGCAACAGTGCCTCCACCCTGCGCCATGCGGATGCGGTGGCAGCCTCTGACTGGATTCGCCCAGGCATCAGCCTGTATGGCAGCGCGCCGGATTACCCTGAGCACAGCAGCTTCGACTGGGGGCTGCAGCCGAGCATGACGCTTGCATCAAAAATAATAGCTACTCAGGCAATAGATAAGGGGGCTAGCGTCGGATATGGCTCAAAATTTGTTGCTGAAGGGCAGATGCGCATTGGGGTGGTGGCCTGCGGTTATGCCGACGGCTACCCGCGCGTGGCACCCACTGGCACCCCAGCGCTGGTGGACGGCGTGCGGACCCGGCTCATCGGACGCGTCAGCATGGACATGGTCACCGTTGACCTGACACCCGTGCCCAACGCCGGCATGGGCAGCGAGGTCACCCTGTGGGGTTGCGCCAGCAACGGCGCGGTGCTGGGCATTGACGAAGTAGCCCACGCAGCAGGCACCCTGGGCTATGAATTGATGTGTGCCCTGGCGCTGCGTGTGCCGGTGCAGGTGGCTGACTGATGATGGCCCACCTGCCTGTGCCCCTGAGCCGGGTGCAATTGGGCCGGACGATGCCGGTGGACATCCGTACCCCTGATGGCCGCCTGTTGCTGCGCCGGGGCCAGGTGCTGCAATCCGAGGCGCAACGCGAGATGCTGGCCAGCCACCAAGCCTGCATGACCGAAAGTGATGCCCAGGCCTGGCAGAAAGCCCATGAGCGCGAGATGCGTACCATGCGCCTGAACGGTGTGCCCATGGCAGAGATCGTTCAGGCACCCATGCCCGCAGAAATTCTCGACACCGACTATCTGGAAGGCCGCGCGGTGGAGGGCGGCTGGCTGGATTTGCAGGACATTCTGCGCGGCCTGCTGTACCAGGGCGCCGATGCCGCCAAACCGCTGCCACGGCTGAAAGGCATTGAACAGAAAGCCTTGAGCCTGTTGGGCCAGAACCCCGACGAGTGCCTGTTTGTCCTGTTTCAGGCGCTGCCAGACCTTGGCATGGGCTACTGTGCCACCCACGCCTTGCTGAGTGGTGTGGTGAGCGCCCTCACCGCAGACAAACTAGCCCTGCCACCAGGCAACCGCGCCTTGCTGCTGCGTTCTGCGCTGGTCATGAACGTTGGCATGGCGCGGCCGCAGGACAGCCTGGCGCGCCAGTTGAAAGCCCCCAGCCCGGAGCAGCGCAGCATCATCACGGCCCACCCGCCCACCAGCGCCGACATCTTGCGCGGCTTTGGCGTGCAAGACCCTGAGCTGCTGGACATCGTGCAGTGGCATCACGCCCCGGAAAACAGCTTCGGCTCGGCCGAGCAGTGCATGAATTTGTTACTGCTGCATCTGGCCGACACACTGGTGGCGAAAATGGCCCCGCGGATCAGCCGCCCCGCCATGTCAGCGCTGGGGGCCGCCAAGTCCCTGGTGTTGGAAGCCACCGCGCAAACCCAAACCCAACGCATCGCCATGGCTTCCGTGATGGGCTTTTACCCGCCTGGCACCTATGTGCAGTTAGCCAATGGTGAAGTGGCGGTGGTGATCGCCCGTGGCGAGCGTGCCACGGCACCGCATGCGGCCAGCCTGATCAACCATCAAGGCATGCCGCTTGGCGATTACATTTACCGTGACACGCGCAAGGCCGACCATGCAGTGCGTGCCCCGCTGGCAGCCAGCCAGGTCAATGTCCGGGTCCAGCTTGAGAAGACGCAGCGACTGCGCCGGCATCACGGGGTTTAGTCGTCGCAGGGCGACACTCAGGGCAAGCTGCTCAAATGTGCTTGGGCGGCAATGGCCAGTTTTTGGTCAAAGGTCGCCAGCGGCGCCTTGAGTTCGCCGGCCAGCCAAAGGTAAGCACCGTCGTAGGCGCTGAGCTGGTAACGCAGTGCAAGCTCACACACCTCCTGCAGGTTGATGTTGTGAAGTTCAACATCCATGCCCATGGCCTGTTCAAGACCATCCGCCGCATGGCGTTCGCCACGACGCATCTTTTTGAGGGCGACACTGGTAATCTCATAGTTCAACAGGCTGGGGGCATGCAGATTGCGGCCTGCGATGCGCTGCAGGGCTTCGTCTTTCCAGGGCTCCTGAAACACAATGCCGGCCAAAGCGCTGCAATCTAACACCATGGGTGCCCGCACCAGATACTGCGCTGGGGGCTCAGCCACGTACAGGATCGGCATCGCGCTATGCAACTGAGCCGTCATCGGCTGTCCCGGTCTTCGCGGATCATGTCAATGCTGGAACTCTGGCCGGGTATCGGGCCATCGGGATACTTGGCTTTCAGTTGTGCCGCCACTTGTTCCACAGTTTTCCAACCCTGGCGAACAATCGCGTGACCAAAGCGGTCAAAGCCGACCACCGTCCTGCGCTGGCCTGAATCACCAAGTGGGCTGGCGGCAAGGTCTCGGACAATGCCGTCAGGCACGGGGTTGCCGCCGGTGAGCGGGCTGGATGCCGCTGCAACTGCACCCTGAATCAGTGCCATCAGCTCGCCTTGCAAGGACCGGTGGTTTCGCGCTGCGCGCTGGCGCAGGGCTTGGGCCCAAGCTTCGGGGACGTCTTTGATGGATAAATTTGGCATGGTGGCTCCTGACGGCATTTTGGTGCCATTATGGCGCCACTTTGGATTTGCAGAGCTTCACCAACTCAAACCACCCCACGCCAACCAACCCAAGCCCCAACGCGGCACCCAGCCAGGGCAAGGGCAACGTTTCAAAGACAAACAGCTGTGCCAGCCAGGGCACATAAAGAACCAACAACATCAAAAGCAAGGCAGCAGCCACCACCAGCCACAGCGTGTGATTGGGCACCCGCAAACTTGCCCACAAGGAACCGGCGCGGCTGCGGCTGGAAAAAATCAGCGTCAGGTTGGTACACACCAGCGTGGCAAACGCAAAGGCACGGGCCGCGCCCTCAGTCAGCTGACCCGCGCCCCAGAGGGTGGCCACCAACACCAACGCCAGCGCACCCAGCCCCTGCAACAGCGCCAGGCCCAGCGTCATGCCGCCAAACAGCGGGGTCGTCACATCCCGTGGCGGGCGCTGCATCACATCGGCCTCGGCCGGCTCGTTCTCAAACACCATCGAGCATGATGGGTCAATCACCAGTTCCAGAAACGCAATGTGCAACGGGAACAGCACCGTGGGCCAGCCCAGCAGCACCGGCAGCAGCGCCATGCCGGCAATCGGCACATGCACCGCCAGGATGTAATTCATCGACTTGCGCAGGTTGTCAAAAATGCGCCGCCCCAGCCGCACCGCGCCGACGATGGAGGCAAAGTTGTCGTCCAGCAGCACGATGGAAGCCGCCTCGCGCGCCACGTCGGTGCCGCGCCCGCCCATGGCCACGCCCACGTGCGCGGCCTTCAGTGCGGGGGCGTCGTTGACACCGTCGCCAGTCATCGCGACCACGCTGCCATTGGCTTTGAGGGCTTGCACAATTCGCAGTTTTTGGGCGGGGTCAATGCGGGCGCAGACACTGACCGTGCGCATGCGCAGTTGCAATTCAACGTCGCTCAGCGCGGTCAAGGCATCCCCCGTCAACAACCAGTCGGCGGCCTTGTCGCTGCCGATCGCACCCGCAGGGTCTGAACCGGCCAAATTCGGTAAGCTGGCCGGCGTGTGTCCCGTGTTCAACCCGGCCTGCCGGGCAATGGCAGCGGCGGTGGCGGGATAGTCTCCGGTGATCATCACCACCCGGATGCCTGCCGCATCGGCCTGACGCACCGCCTCTTGAATTTCGGGGCGCAACGGATCAGCCAGACCCAGCAGGCCCACAAACTCAAACTCAAAGTCATGCTCAATCGCCGGCCAGGCGTCACCAGCAAAGCTGGCACGCGCCACCCCCAGCACGCGCAAGCCCTTGGCCGCCATGGCATCAACCGCGCTGGCAATGCCACTTTGCGCCGCAACGTCCAAATGGCACAAATCCACAATCGCTTCAGGTGACCCTTTGGCGGCCACCACGTGGGCATCATTGACACGGGCCCGCCAGACATGGGACATGGCACGCAGCTCGGGCGTCAGACCGTAGGTTTGCATCAGAGTCCAGTCCCGGTGCAGGTGTTCGGTGTCTTGCAGAAAGTGTGACCCGAGCCGATGAAAGGCTTTTTCCATTGGATCAAACGGGTCGGTGACGCTGGCCAAAATCGAGAACTCCACCAGCGTGTGAAAGTGCTCGGGCAACTCGGTGGTGCTGGCATAGTCAATCACCAGTTGACCGGCGGCACTGAGTGTTGGTTCAGCAGATGCCGGCACATACAGCTCGGCCACCGTCATGCGGTTCTCGGTCAGTGTGCCGGTCTTGTCGACACACAGCACGCTGGTGGCGCCCAGAGTTTCAATGGCGGCAATGCGCCGGGTCAGCACGTGTTGTTTTGACAAGCGCCAGGCACCCAACGCCGGAATCACCGTCAGCACCACGGTGAACTCTTGTGGCAGCAGCGCCATGGCCAAGGCAATCGCTGCCAGCAAGGCGCTCAGCCAATCGCCATGCATCAGCCCATAGGCAATGAACAGACCCACGCCGCCCGCCCCGGCGACCAAGGCCAGCAGCTTGATCAGCTGCCCCATTTGCTGCTTCAGGGGCGAGACCTCGGTGTTGAGCCCGCCCAGCGCCAGGCCAATGCGGCCGATTTCGCTGCTGGCCCCGGTGGCTGTGACGCGTGCCATGCCGTGACCACGCACCAGCAGCGTGCCAGAGAACAAGGCGGACTCCGGCGCCATTTTCTCGCTGGGCGCGCCAGGCACTGCGACCACCTTGTCCACTGGCAAAGGCTCCCCGGTCAGCAGCGATTCATCCACCTGCACCTCAACAGATTGAATCAGCACAGCATCGGCGGGCACGCGGTCGCCCTCGGCGAGCACCAGCACATCACCCACCACCACCTCGCGCCCGGCAATGCGCTGCGCGGCGCCATCACGCCACACCAGCGCACGCGGGCTGGTCAGGTCACGCAAGGACTCGATGGCGCGTTCGGTCTTGCCCTCCTGGTAAAGCGTCAGGGCCAGCACCACCAGCACCAGGCCAAACATGACCAGGCCTTCCTGCAGGTCACCCAGAACCAGGTACAGGCTGCCTGCCGCCAGCAGCAGGGCAAACATGGGGTCGGACAAGGTGTCTCGCGCAATCGTGAACAAACCGCGACGGGAGGCACCGGGCAATTCATTGGGACCACTGTCTTGCAAGGCTTGGGCGGCTTGGGCGGTGCTCAGGCCCTGGGCCATCTCAGCCACACCTCTGGCGGCATCGTTGTTGACCTCTGATTTTTTAGTCATTTTGGACTCTAGCCCTTATATAACATGCGCCATTAGCTATATTTTTAATAGTCAATGGCGTATGCGCCATCCTATCACTGCGGTGGCGAGGCAGCTTGCGCGGCCAAAGAGCCTATCGGACTGGCATGCGCAAACTCAATGCTATGGGCCAGTTGGGCTACCAGTGCGTTGCGCTCAGCCGCAAGCTGCTGCTTCAAACGACCTGCAGCAACCACGCCACTCTGGCGGCAGCTGGGCCCCTTGTACCGAGCGCGCCAGCACCACCACAGCCAGCCAGCATTGGCTGCTCGATCAATTGCCATTGCAGCACAGACAAGGGTTTACCCTTGGTTAATCCATCTCTAGATAATGACCGCATTCGCAACTATATGATTTACAAAGGTTTTCGTCCATTTTCTTTTTCATTATCCAATTGATGAACCGACACAAATCCTCCATCAGCCGAGAGTTGCTCCGCAACCGGGGCCTGCGACGGATCAGGATGCTGCATTTTCTTGATTGCAATCGCCTTCAGAAGGCGGCCTGGTAGATCGCCAGCGCATCGTCAAATGTCACATCCCGTGGGTTGTTTACCAGCAGGCGCTGCACCTTCATTGCATCCGTGGCGAGCATCGGCAGGTCACTTTCGGCAACACCGGCGCTGCGCAAGGTTTGCTCGTAGGGCATCTCGGCAACCAAGTTGCGGATGGCACTCAGAAAAAAATTGGCGGCAGTCTCGTCGTCGTACGCCGCTTCGCCGGGCAACATCGCGCGTCCCAAATCGGCATAACGCGCTTTGGCTGAATTCAGGTTGAACGCCAACACCGGCACCAGCACCAGCGAGTTGCTCAACCCAAAAGCCTCGGAGAGCGGGTTTTGCTTCAGGCGGGTGGTGTAGGACTCGATCGCGTGCACCATGGCGTCGATGCCGGTCATGGCAGTGATGCGCGGCGGCAGCCCGATTGTGAGCAAACTGTCGAGCAGGGCAAGGTCGGGATAGAGCAGCGGCGAAACCACGCCCCTTTTTTCGCTGCCGGGCGTCGTCAGGATGGAAATGGGCGTGACTTCGGAGCCGGTCCCGCCGTCGTTGGCACCTGAATGAGTGGCAGGCGCGGACCTTTTGCCAAGTCGACGCCATAGATATCCGGCAAGGCCTGTGGTGTGCGCACCAAAAGCGCCACCAACTTGGCGGTATCAAGTGAACTGCCGCCGCCAAAACCGACGACGCCGTCAGCCCTGGCCAGACGGGCCGCGTCCACCGCAGCCATCACGCTGACTTCCGGTGGATCAGCGAGAACTTCGGAGAACACAGTTGAAGTGATGCCAACCGCTGCGAGCGAGATGAGCGCCGATTCGATCAACCCAGCTTTGATCAGACCCGCATCGGTGACCAGAAACAGGTGACGTATCCCCAAGCCCCTGGATATCTCCCCCAGGCGCTTGGCGCCGCCTTGTTCGCAGACAATTTTTGGAGCGGTCTCAAAGGTGAATGGAAACATGAATCTTCCTTTTTCTGAAAATTAATGCGCAAAAAATTAATCAATCAACGATCGTAATTGGCTGCAGGATAAATATTCCGGCAACCAGGAAAAAGTGCCAGTTCTGGCTGATATACCACAATTGGCAGCTTTTTAAAACCGCAACACGTACCCGCAACCTCTTGCAAAGGGCAGCGCAAGTTGGGTGAACCTGGGTGCCTTCATGAATGTGTTTATATCCAGTAACATCGCAGCCATGGCCAAAGAAAAAACCCACTACGTCTGCTCGGACTGCGGCGGCACCAGCCCCAAATGGCAGGGCAAATGCCCCAGTTGCAATGCCTGGAACACCCTGATCGAATCCGTGGCGGAGAGCACCGCGCCGGTCAAAAATCGATTCGCATCACTGGCCAAGACCTCAGAAGTGACGGTGTTGGGCGACATTGACGCGGTGGACATGGCGCGCACCCCCACCGGCCATGAGGAACTTGACCGCGTGCTCGGTGGCGGCATGGTCGAAGGGGGCGTGGTGTTGATCGGCGGCGACCCCGGCATTGGCAAATCCACCTTGTTGCTGCAGGCACTTGACTCTTTACAGCGCAGCGGCCAAAGCACCTTGTATGTCACCGGTGAAGAAAGCGGCGCCCAAGTGGCCTTGCGGGCACGCCGCCTCGGGCTGGAGGGCTCACAGGTGAAGGTGCTGGCTGAAATCGGGCTGGAAAAAATCCTCGCCACGCTGGAAAGCATGCAGCCTGATATTGCAGTGATCGACTCGATTCAAACCGTTTACTCTGAACAACTGACATCGGCGCCGGGCTCGGTGGCGCAGGTGCGCGAATGTGCAGCCCACCTGACACGTTACGCCAAAGCCAGCGGGCGCTCGGATGGCGCCAGCCGCGGCCGGGCCACCTGCATTGTGCTGGTGGGCCACGTCACCAAAGAAGGTGCGCTGGCCGGGCCACGCGTGCTTGAACACATGGTTGACACTGTGTTGTACTTTGAGGGCGACACCCATTCGAGCTTCAGACTTGTGCGCGCCATCAAAAACCGTTTTGGCGCGGTGAATGAAATTGGTGTGTTTGCCATGACCGAAAAAGGCCTGAAAGGGGTCAGCAACCCGAGCGCCATCTTCTTGAGCCAGCACGCCGAGCCGGTGCCGGGCAGCTGCGTCATGGTGACACTGGAGGGCACACGCCCAATGCTGGTGGAAATTCAGGCGTTGGTGGACAGCGGCGGGCCTTCCCCCAGGCGCCTGAGCGTCGGGTTGGACAAGGACCGGCTGGCAATGCTGCTGGCCGTGTTGCATCGCCACGCCGGGGTAGCTTGTATGGACCAGGATGTGTTTGTGAACGCGGTGGGTGGTGTGCGCATCTCGGAGCCGGCGGCGGATTTGGCCGTGTTGCTGGCGATCACCTCAAGCCTGCGCGGCAAACCGCTGCCCAAAGGTTTTTTTGCCTTCGGTGAAGTCGGCCTGGCCGGTGAGGTGCGCCCGGCCCCGCGTGGCCAGGAAAGGCTGAAGGAAGCTGCCAAGCTGGGTTTCAGCGTGGCAGTGGTGCCGAAAGCCAATGTGCCCAAAAACCTCAAATCAAAAGACTTTGAAGGCCTGACGATCCACCCGGTGGAGCGGGTCGAACAGGCGATGGAAGTGGTGCGCTCGTTGTCTTGACCGGGAATATTAATTAGATAGCTAACAAGACAATAAATATCAGGGCTAGAAGCACAAAACCTCTTTAATTTCTGACCAAGGTGTTGCCCGATTTTTTGACCGCGTCACCCACCGCCAGGCCGGGGTCCTGCGCGAAATCGAAGTTAGCGGTGTGCCCGTTGGTGTACTTCACATGGACCGTCCATACTTTGTTGGCGTTCATGTTTTCCTGAATCTTCTTGCCGGCATAAGCGCCGCCGGCAGCCCCCGCAATGGTGGCCAGGTCTTTGCCCCGGCCGCCACCCACCTGGTGACCCAGCACGGCACCGGCCACGCCACCGGCGATCAAGCCCACCGCATTGCTGTCGCCAGCCTTTTCATTCACGCTCACCGCGGTCACACGGCCGCAATCGTGGCAGGCAGCTTGCGCCGACTTGCTGGAATACACGCTGCTGGCCTTGTTGGCCGCCAAGGCTTTGTCATACACCACCTGTGCATCGCGGCGGCATTGCAAGCGGGCTTCTGAAGACGCTTCGTCGGCGCACAGTTTTTTATCCTCTTCAAACTGAGCCTTGGCCTCTTTAGGCGAGAGCGTCGCCTGCGGGTTGCTGGACCAGACCTGGGCCGCTGCGCCCAGACCATAGGCGGCCAGCCACACGCCGACAGCCAGGCGCGCAGCGAAAGAACGGGAAATTAGCTGCACTGTCATGACATTCTCCTGAAAAATCCGGGTCCCAACGGGTTGCTGGCCACCTGGCAGGCGCCAAGGATAACGCGATATGTAGACTTTTAAGCCCAGGCAGGCATCAAAGCTTGATGTTAAGAATCACTTAATACATAACATCTACATTGCTCCCAAGCCCTGCCACACACAGGACAATGAACGCGGCGAAACCCTTAATGGCAATGTGCCCAACCCAACACACAGGCGAAACAAAGTATGCGAATTTTGCTGGCTGAAGACGATGCCATGCTGGGTGACGGGCTGCGTGCAGGCCTGCGCCAGCAAGGCTTTCAGGTGGACTGGGTGCGTGACGGACAGGCCGCCGAGCGTGAACTGGGCACTGGCGACTACCAGGCCGCCGTGCTGGACCTTGGCCTGCCATTGAAAGACGGCATGGAGGTGCTGCAAGCCATACGCAGCAGAAAAAATGCCACGCCCGTGCTGGTGCTGACCGCACGCGATGCGGTCCCTGACCGAATCAAGGGCCTGGACCTGGGTGCGGACGACTATGTGCTCAAGCCGGTGGACCTGAACGAATTGGGTGCACGCCTGCGCTCACTGGTGCGGCGTGCCAACGGTCAGGTCCAGGAGTTGTTGACTTGCGGCGCGATTCAAATGAACCCGGCCAGCAGGGCGGTCACCTTCGAGGGACAGGCGGTGACACTGTCCACGCGTGAATATGACTTGCTGCATGCGCTGATGCTGGCGGTGGGCCGCATCATGTCGCGCGAACAGCTTGAACAACAACTCTACAGCTGGGGCCATGAGGTGGAAAGCAACGCCATTGAGGTCCATATTCACCATTTGCGAAAAAAGCTCAGGCCTGCCCTGATCCAGACCGTGCGCGGCATTGGCTACACCTTGATGCGCCCCAAGGATGCCCCGTGAAAGCCCGCTCATGAAACTGCTGCCACGGCTGAAATCTTTGCAAGCCCGCCTGTTGGCGCTGCTGTTGCTGCTGGTCACCGTGGTGTGGTTGGGCGCAGCCGTGCTGATCTGGATCGATGCCAGTGACGAACTTGATGAATTGCTGGATGGTCACCTGGCTCAATCGGCAGCGCTGCTGATTGTTCAGCAAACCAGCCAAGGTCATGACATGGACGAAAACGACCGCGTGGAAGATGCGCAGTCTTTGCACAAATACGCCCCGCGCGTGGCGTTCCAGGTGTTTCATGACGGTCAGCTCAGCATGCGGTCAGCCAATGTGGGCAGCCAGCCAATGTCGCACAAGCTGCGCGGTTTTGCCACCGTTCAACTCGATGACAAAACAACCTGGCGCGTCTTTGGTGCACGCGGCAACGAGGGCGATGTGCAAGTCTTCGTCGGCGAGCAAACCAAATCACGCGAATCCATTTTGTGGGCCGTGCTCAAGGGTGTGCTGATGCCCCTGATGTACGCCCTGCCTTTGCTGGCCATGGGTGGCTGGCTGGCCGTGCGTAATGGCCTAGCCCCCCTGCGGCAGCTAAGCGAGGCACTGGCAAAACGCCGACCGGACGCACTGGAGCCTGTGGTGCTGCAAGACGTGCCGTCTGAAATTGACCCCGTGATGCATTCGCTGAACGGTTTGTTTGAACGCATACAAACCACGATGGCCGCCGAGCGGCGCTTCACCGCCGATGCCGCGCATGAACTGCGCACCCCGATCGCCGCCATTCGCACACAGGCGCAGGTGGCCCTGGGCGCCGGCACCGATGCGGCACAGCGTGATCATGCACTGAACTTCACCCTGGCCGGCTGTGACCGCGCCACCCATCTGGTGGACCAATTGCTGACACTGTCACGGCTGGAGGCGTCCAGCACATCAGCGCCTGGTGGTGTGGTGGATGTGTCAGCGCTGGCACAGCGTGTGGCCGCCGACCTGGCCCTGACCGCCCTGGGGCGCGAACAAGAGCTGGCACTTGACGCACCAGCCCCCGCCTTGATTGCCGCGGACGACATGCTCACCAGCGTGCTGCTGCGCAACCTGCTGGACAACGCCTTGCGCTACAGCCCGACAGCGGCCAAGGTGTATCTGTCCGTAACCTGTGACGACCTGCAGGTGACCCTGCAAGTTGATGACAGCGGCCCGGGCATGTCGGATGCCGACATCGCGCGACTGGGCGAACGCTTTTACCGTGTGCTCGGCACTGAGCAAACCGGCAGTGGCCTGGGCTGGTCGATTGTCCGGCGCATTGCCAAGGTGTATGGCGCGCAGGTCGACATCCGGCGCTCGGCAAAACTCGGCGGGCTGTGTGTGACGGTGCGCTGGCCCACTGCAAAGCGTTAACACCTGCTTACAAAATTCTTTACATAAGCATACATTAAATAACCACAATGGTTATCGGTTTATTACAACGAAAGGTACATCATGAACCGCTTTTTTCGAGTAACCGGCGCAGCCATCTGCGCAGCAATCCTGAGCTGGGGTGCGCAAGCCCAGTCCACACCGCCTGCGGGGCGATTGCTGGCCTCCAACTGCTTTCAGTGTCACGGCACCAACGGCCGAGGCTCAGGCTTTGACTCCATCGCCGGCAAGTCATCCTCAGAAATCTACAAGAAACTGAAGAAATTCCAGTCCGGAAAAGAGGGCAACGGCATCATGGCCAAACACGCCATGGGTTTCACCGACGCACAACTGCTGTCGATTTCAAGCTGGCTGTCAACCCAGCGCTAACCCCTAAACATTCGGAGCATCATCATGGACAGAAGAATCTTTATCTCGGCAGGTGGTATTGCGCTGGCAGCAACCTCACCCCTCGCCTGGGCCGATGACGACAAGAAGAAAAGCCGGACATCCAGCGAACGCCGCACGCCAAGACCCACCCCGACGCCCGCACCAACCCCCACACCCGGCGCGGCAAAATCCCGCGTGATCGTGGTAGGCGGCGGCATGGCTGGTGCCACGGTGGCCAAATACCTGCGCCTGTGGGGCGACAACATCGCCGTCACGCTGATCGAGCGTAATGCCAGTTACACCTCCAACATCCTGAGCTCTCTGGTGCTGACAGGGCAGCGCACACTAGCCAGCCTGAACTATAGCTACAACAATCTGCTGTCGGCCTATGGGGTGCAAGTGGTGCAAGGCGATGTGACCGAGATTGACCCAGTCGGGGTGAAAGTCAAACTAGCCGACGGCACCATCCTGTCCGCCGACCGCATCGTGATGGCCACTGGCATTGAATTTGACGCGGTGCCCGGCCTGAGCACCTCCAACGCCATGCCGCACGCCTGGCAAGCCGGCGCACAAACCACCTTGCTGGCACAACAGCTGGCCGGCATGACAGATGGCGCCCCCGTGGTGCTCACCATTCCCAAGGCTCCCTTCCGTTGCCCGCCCGGCCCCTATGAGCGCGCCTGCCTGATCGGCGACTGGCTCAAGACTAAAAAGCAAAAGTCCAAGTTGTTCGTGTTGGATGCCAACCCGGCCATCCTGACCGAGGCCGACAATTTCACCAAGGCCTTTGCGCTGCACGGCATCACCTATGTGCCCAATGCCGAGATCCTGAGTGTGGACCCTGCCACCAAGAGCCTGAGCACCACCATGGGGAACTTCAACAACAACGGTGTCGTCAACCTGATCCCAGGGCAACGCGCCGGCAAACTGATCACCAACGCCGGGCTGAACAACGCCACCAAGTTGATGGGTGACAGCACGTTCCGTTTTGCCGGTGTGAACCAGCTCAGCTATGCCAGCACGGTCAGTGGTGCCGGCAAGGTGCACATCATTGGTGACGCCAGTGCCACACCTCAACCCAAAGCCGGTCACATTGCCAACCAGGAAGCCAAGGTGTGCGCCGATGCCATCGTGCGCGCCTTTGCTGGTTTGCAGCCGGACCAGGGACCGGTGACCAACTCGGCCTGTTATTCCACCATCACCATGACACAAGCCTCATGGCTGACTGCGGTTTACCAGTACAACCCGGCAACGGCTGCTATGGTGGTTTCGGCGGCAAGTTACGGCGCATCAGTGGGCTGGAACACCGACAACTTCAAGGACATGAACACCTGGTTCAAGGCCTTGATGGCCGACAGCTTCGCCTGATTGATCTGTGCCCCCCGAGGGGCTGGCCTGGGCTGGGCCAGCCCCTCGTAAAATATCGGTTTTGACCTTCAGCACGCCTGCTGACAACCAAGGAACAACCGATGACCCCCCTGCCCCCCGACTTGTCTGACCGCGACGGAAAAATCTGGATGGACGGCCAGATGGTGGATTGGCGCGACGCCAAGATCCACGTCCTGACCCACACCCTGCATTACGGCTGCGGCGTCTTTGAAGGGGTGCGCGCCTACAACGCGGCTGGAGGCACCGCCATTTTCCGGCTCGAAGAACACACCCAGCGCCTGCTCAACAGCGCCAAAATCCTGCGCATGACGATCCCGTTCTCCAAAGAACATATCATGCAGGCACAGGTGGATGTGGTGCGCGAGAACAAGCTTGAGTCCTGTTATCTTCGCCCCTTGAGCTGGATCGGCAGCCGCAAGCTTGGCATCAGCCCCAAGGGCAACCACATCCACCTGATGGTGGCTGCCTGGGCTTGGGGCGCTTACCTAGGCGACGAAGGCATGACGCGCGGCATCCGCGTGAAAATTTCCAGCTACACCCGCCATCACGTCAACATCACCATGACGCAGGCCAAGGCAGTGAGCAACTACACCAATTCGATTCTGGCCAACATGGAAGCGCTGGACGACGGCTACGACGAAGCCATGCTGCTGGATGCCAACGGTTTTGTCAGTGAAGGTTCGGGCGAAAACCTGTTTGTGGTGAAAGACGGCGTGGTCTACACCCCCGACTTGTCAGCTGGCGCACTGAATGGCATCACCCGCAACACCGTGCTGCACATTTGCAAGGACCTGGGGCTTGAAGTGGTGCAAAAACGCATCACCCGTGACGAGGTCTACATCAGCGACGAAGCTTTCTTCAGCGGCACCGCCGCCGAGATCACCCCGATTCGCGAGCTCGACCGCATTGAATTAGGCAAAGCCGGCTACGTGGGCACGCGCGGACCGATCACCGAAAAAATCCAGACTGCGTTCTTTGACATCGTCAACGGCCGAAACCCCAAATATGCCCACTGGCTGACACAAGTCAACTAACTTATCACCTTGTGGGACAGACCAAGATTTGCGAAGCAAATTTGCGCTGTCCTCAACAAACTTACAGCATTGCGGGACAGACCAAGATTTGCGAAGCAAATTTGCTCTGTCCTCAACTCATTAGGAAACACCATGACACAAGCAACCATTGAACTGCTGGCCAAAGACCTGAACCACCAAGGCGGGGTGTTTTGCCCGAGCCCGCTGGCTGACATGAAACTCTGGAACAGCCACCCCAAGGTGTACCTGGATGTGGCCCGTACCGGCCAGGCCAAGTGCGCGTATTGCGGCACGGTTTACAAACTCAAGGACGGCGAACACTTCCACGGCCACTGAGCCAGTGAGGCCCGTTCCTCACGAAGCCAACCGGCATGGCGCAGGGCGCACCGCCGTTACAGCACCGTTGAGCAGCGCCAGGCGCGCCCTCATCATCGCCCCGCAGTGGATCGGTGACGCGGTGATGACCGAGCCACTGTTGCGCCGCCTGCATGCGCGCGGCGAACGCCTGACGGTCGGCGCATTGCCCTGGGTCGCCCCAGTTTACCGGGCCATGCCACAAGTGGCCGAGGTGATTGAGTTCCCTTTTGCCCACGGCGGGCTGCAGTTGCGTGAGCGGTTGCGCCTGGCCAAACTGATTAACGGGCAATTCGAGGTGGCTTACATCTGCCCGAATTCCCTTAAAAGCGCGTTGCTGCCTTTGCTGGCAGGCATCCCGCAGCGCATTGGTTACCTTGGCGAGGCACGGGTCGGGCTGTTGACACACCGCCTGAAGAATCCAGCCAAAGGCCAACGCCCGCCCATGGTGGCGTTTTACTCTGCCCTGAGTGGCGATACCGACCTGGCCCATGATGTGCCCAAGCTGCAACTGGAATCAGGTGAGGTTGAGGTCACACTGCGCAAGCTGGGCCTGTCTCGCCTGGGCTACCACGTGTTTGCACCCGGTGCAGAATATGGCGACGCCAAGCGCTGGCCAGCCAGTCACTTTGCCGAGCTGGCGACGCAGCTTGAACTGCCGGTGCTGCTGCTGGGCTCTGGCAAAGAGGCCGATTTGTGTGCCCAGATTACTGATCCTGTGAATACCGGGCGGCCGGGCCATTGCATTAACCTGGCAGGAAAAACCTCGTTGACGCAAGCCCTGTGTGTGATCGCAGCCGCCAAAAGCATTGTCACAAACGACTCTGGCCTGATGCATGTGGCGGCTGGTTTCGGGGTGCGCCAGGTGGCGGTGTTTGGCTCCAGCAGCCCGCTGCACACCCCACCCATGAATGCGCATGCCAGCGTGCTTTGGCTCAAGAACAACCCACACTACCAGCCGCCGCTGGACTGCGCGCCCTGCTTTGAGCGCACCTGTCCACTCGGTCACACGCGCTGCCTG